>TARA_R110002020_G_scaffold336482_1_pt1 | contig 34153 bp, 41 predicted proteins | sample TARA_R110002020 | Tara Oceans TARA_R110002020 (sample SAMEA4396489) | marine metagenome | biome: Westerlies Biome; feature: [MES] marine water layer (ENVO:01000295) within the mesopelagic zone...; material: water (ENVO:00002006), including particulate matter (ENVO:01000060) such... | reverse complement strand
ACCTAACTGGCCGTAGTCTCCTTTTCCCCAAGCCCACAATGTTCCACCAGTTTTAACGGCCATAGTGGTATAAGTGTATGCCGCTGATACACTAGCCCAATCGGTTCCAGAACCAATTTGAACTGGAGAAGACCTGTTGGAAGTGTCGCCCCAGCCTCCTGTTTTTTGAGCCCCCCAGCCCCAAGCCCAGAGAGTCCCGTCACTTTTTATGACATGGGTATTGGCGGTTCCAACTCCCAGTTTTGTTACACTTCCATCCAAAAGGTCGTCGCTTGTTGTTCCCTTCCAATCGGTCAAGGAGCCAATTTGAACAGGAGAAGAAACATCGGTAGCATTGTTACGCCCTCCTTGACCATAATGAGTTCGCCCCCACGACCAAATGGTGCCATCCGTTTTAATGGCAATTCCTTGATAATCACCACCACCAGCCTGAAACCAATCAGTTAAAGCTCCTACCTGAACAGGAGAAGAATAAACGGTGGTATTGCCTGTACCCAAGTTGCCATAATCATTGGCACCCATTACCCAAAGAGTGCCATCATTTTTTATAGGATTAGACCAGTTAGCTGGCATGCCATTAGTTGCTATCAACCAATCGGTTAAAGCCCCAATCTGAACTGGGCTTGATCTATGTGTTGTTGTTCCATCACCAAGCTCGCCTGACCAGTTTGAACCCCAAGCCCACAGAGTGCCCCCAGAAGAACCACCACCACCCGATCCACCGGTAGAACTCATCATTACTCTTCTAGTATTAGTCATTTAATATTCCTTCACGGTGGGTTACTTACTATCTGCACTGGCGACCATGCCGTGCCAAATTGTTCCACCGTCGGTGGTGATGAAAACTAGGATATCCAAGCCACTGGTAGTTAGCGTAGGCGCAGTTCCACCGGCCCAATCAACAGAGCCAGGCCAGTTTACAGTTTGTGATCCGCCGTTTGTCAGGAAAAGAGTAAAGCCACAAAGCTCATCACTGGCAGTGGGGTTGCTAAAGGTAAATGTATTGGCGCTGGTATCGACAGTGGCTACAACATTGTTCCCAAGGGTAAGGTCAATGTCCTGCGTACCACCGCCAGTACCTCCAATTGCGTTTGTTACTTCTCCGTAGTCTTTAAGATTAAGGCGGCTTACAGTCTTGTCGTGAAATGTAGAAACGCCGCTGGTGTTCATCGAGAATCCAGTTTGCGCTCCCACGCCTGTCGTGCCGTAATCAATTTTGAATGTGTCGCTGTCGCTATTGTCGATGCCAACCATAAAGGTGGTTGCTTGCGTTGACAGGCGGATTGCGGGATCGCCAGTTCCATACTGATTTATATATAGGACGCCGCCGGTCCCGGTATTATTGGCCCAAATTTCCATAGTGTTGGGACTAGTAACCGTCGAAATCCCGACGCCGACTGTGTTAGCGCTAGCGTCAACAAACAACATGTTGGTTACGCTATCGCTCTCTACTCTGAAATCACCAGTTGTCCAACCTTGCTCGTTGAAAACTGCTTCCCCTTCGTCTCCAATCGAAAAATGTTCGTAGATAACGCCAGTTGAATTGAGGGTAGTTTTGAAAACTAGTTGACCACCAAGGTTATTGTTCGTTGCATTTTTCTTTCTACCTTCTATTGATCCATAGACATCTTGGACGGTTGATCCGGTGTCGCCAGATACACCGCTGAAACTAATTTTCCCTCCGCGCTGCGTGGAGTAAGCGTCAGTGCTGTGGATATCCAACTGGCCAGCGGCTGGCGGATTTGTCGCATCGTTTGCGGTAGTTGATGTGGATGTTGCTCCAGCAATTTGAGCGTTGGATGTTGTGTACGGTGCAGTTGTGCCAATGCCTAAACCGGTAGCGTTTACTCTCATTATCTGCGAGTAGCCGGAACCGACTTGGAAATCAATCGCACCAGCAGTACCAGTACTACCGATACGCCAGTTAGCTGTTGAGGCATTCATACTTCCAATGGTGTGATAATTTGCCCCTGCTGCATTCGGAGATTTAAGATGAATACGAGCGCCAGTACTGTTGGTTGATGTTTCCAGAACCATTTCCGCATCACTGCCACCAGCGTCGTATATATGAAGTACTTCTGTTGGCCCACTGGTGCCAATTCCTACACGATTATTTCCACCATCAACAAACAGCATATTGGCGTTGGCGTCTGATTCAACGCGGAAATCAACGTCATTGCCGCTGTCGTTGATCGTCACGGCACCGTCAATGGCCGCAGCCCCGGCAGACACTGTGCCAGTGGTCGTGATCGCTGACGAACCGTTATCTATTGAGCCAAACCCGCTGGTGATCGAACCAGAGTTTAGAGCACCTGTGGTGACAATGTTGCCGCTACCCGCAGCTGGTGCCGCTGCTATATCGCTAAGCACTTCCGCCGCTGATCGACCTTCAATAGCCGTGCCATCGACTCGGAGGAAATCATCATCTGCCACGCCGCTGGTGAATTTAGGAACATTGTTGTTTCCTATGCCAGTGTCTAGCGTAGCTGTTGCCGTGATCGCCGTACCATTCAACGTCATGGCATCGGCTTCTAGAGTACCGTCGATATCGGCGTTACCGCTAATATCCAGGGTAACAGCGTCTAACTCTCCTGTTAACGTGACGTTTGTAAATTGAGGGCTATCCCCAATTCCTACTCCTATGCTGGTTCGCAGAGTGGCTCCGCTTTCCGCTACTGGATCAGTTGTACCGTCGCCCACTATCATCTGACCATCGGTTAGCACAGACATGGCTGTAACAGCGCCCGTGCCAGAGCCTAGAAGTATCCCGCCATCGGTCAGTGACGTAGCGCCTGTACCGCCGTTTGCCACGGCGACAGTACCAGTGCGAACTGTAGCACCTTCTATTGTTACAACCCCGGCAGATGAACGTGCAAGTGTTGTGTCAGATGCGTGGCCAAGCTCTATAGCGGTGAATTGCGGCGAATCTCCGGTACCTACTCCGATAGAGGTGCGCAGCGTTGCTCCGCTTTCCGCTACTGGATCGGTCGATCCGTCTCCTACTATCATCTGACCGTCGGATAACACACCCATGGCAGTTACTGCGCCTGTACCTGAACCTAGAAGTACACCGCCATCGGTTAAGCTGGTAGCTCCCGTACCGCCGCTACTTACAGGTACAGTTCCGGTACTTATAGTGACCTCTCCCGTGCTCTGGTCTACTGCCAAGGGAGACGTAGCTGTTAGAGTAGATACACCTAGCAAAGATGCTAAAATATCTCTTCTAATTTTTCTAGTAGCGTTTTCGCTAACATCCACTACTACGAACACATCATCGTCAGCTAAAGTTACGTCGCTAAGTTCCGACAGTTCGGTAATTTTTTTATTAGTAGCCATATTGCTATTCCCTGTTGATTTTACTTAGCCTTCTAGCCAAGTAACATTAACCGTAGCAGTTCCGGTAGCAGTAATAGCAGCCACTTCGTCTCCCTCCACCACTGTAAATATCTCTGATTCTCCAACATTTAGCTGTACACCGTTGGCAACAGTGGCAGTGGGGTCAGCGCCTGGACCGATTTTAACATAGGCCAGAGCACTTGCCGAGATTCTTGCCTTGGTAATCTGAGCAGGGCATCCTCCAGAGCGAGTAGCTCCAGAACTAGTAGTGGCGGATAAGTTTTCGCTAGAATTTACTCTATAGTAGTTGTTTTGACGAGCCATTTTACCTTCCTCTACGCTTTGATGTTTTTATCAGAGTTCATTTCAAAACCTAGCTCTATACCTTTGAGCTTTAACTCTTCCTGTTTCATAGCCATTTCATGTTCGGTTTCTACCCGTTCAAGCTCTAGCTTAGCAGCTTTAATTTCAAGTTCCTTGGCTTTAACCTCTGCTTCTAGCTTAGCAGCTTCGGCAATGGTTAACTGGGCCTGTGCTTGAGCCTGGGCCAGTTGTTCTTGCGGAGTCGGTCCTATGGGTTCTGTGGACGGCGTGGTTACAAACTTGTCCACGTTTTTAATACCCATCTCGTCCGCTACTTCTCGCATCAGATTGTATATATTATTAGGCTGGACAATGCCCTGGGTCTGTTGAGCTACCTTTTCCATTAACATGGCGTAGTTGTTTAAATTTTGTAGTCGTATGTCTTGGTCGCCGTAGCCTATGCCTACTTCTATATCTACATCCAGGTCTTCGCGCCAGCTGGAAGGGTCTATGGCGTGGTAAGCGTTGTTAAGCCTTACAAGTTTTTCCCTATCTTCGTATCTTTGGATCAGGTTGTATATAGACTTGAACAAGTTGCGAACACCTGTATCTGCAAATACCCTGGCTATAAGCTCTAATCTCCCTTGAGAGTTGGTCAGAGCAGCGTTGGCTGCTCCTTGAGTTACGTGCGATTTAAGAACATCTGCCGATAGACCTTGAGTCTGAGGGTTTACCCCGGTGCGTCCTGACTTGATATCTTCCCAGTAGGTTAACATTTGAAAAGCGGCTGGCTGTAGAGCCGGTGTTTGTATAGGTGTTAAAGCGCTGGGGCTGCGGGTTCTGACTATGCCGCCGGGGCGGTTGGTTAGCAAGTCGTCTACATTAACCTGGCCTTCTACTATCTGGAATCTACCGTTATTGGCCAGGTACATATTATCCAATAAATTACGAGTCAGGGTAGACCTGACAAGTTGGATATCCTCCACTGTTTCGGCTACGCTTAAACCGTAAAACTTATGAGGAATAGGTATGGGGCATACGGTGCTAAAGGGGATATAGTCAATAGGTTCAAGATCAAGTATCTCCCCCCCGGAGTGGCATATTTTATGAAGAACGCTTACGCCGGAACCGTCTATGTCCAGTTTCATATACGATTCGTTTATCTCTACCTCTGTTTCAGACTCCTCACCAGACTGGTTAGGGTAAGTGTCTGTGGCGTCGTAAGAGTGTCTGGCCATGTACTCTTGACTAGTTGTAATGGCATCGGCACCGGAGCTATAGCTGGGTAGTTCCTCTACAATGTCTGGGTCGTAGCCCATTTTAATCAAATCGCTCTTTGACTTGTGCGATCTATGGCAGATAAATCTAGCATCCTCCAGAGTTTTAGCACCTCGGTTTATTAAAAACTCTTCCGGTGGTACGTTCTCCACAGTTACCTTACCGCTCATATCTGTACGGGCAAAGGTAACGTCGTGGAAAGATTCTTCTACTTCTTCTATCTCGCCTGTCTCTGGGTTCTGTACCTCTTGTACAGAGGTGGTTTCCTCGTGTTCTACTATTTCTAAATTTTCGTCCTGCTCTAGCATGGAAAATTCTTGCTCTGTCAGGTTCTGGTAGCTCTCGCTAGTGGTCTTTTCCACCTCTTCCCAGTAGTGTTTAACAATGCCTACTTTTTGCATTAAAGCGTCTAAGAACATGTTATACAGTATCATAAAACCGTTGTTCTGCTTATAGAACACGTGATTCACATACTTGGTAGCTTGCTCTGCCACTTCCTCGTCTTCTGGCCCTTCAGGGACAAAGCGTACTACGCTATCTCCCCCGGTGAAGATACGCATCAGGCTGGGCATCATCCACATCAGAGTGTCTTGTACATCGGTTATAACAACTTGAGAACGCCCGTCTTCCTCGTTACCAAACGGCTCACCGTAGAAATACTCCATAGCCTTGGACTGTTGAGCACTTATCTCGGAATCTATATAGTCCGAGCTACCGTTGATTTCACCTTCTACTAGAGATATGATTTCTTGATCGTCTAATTCTCTAGCCATTATTTACTCACTTTCTTGAACTTTTCAAAAGTTCTAAGACCGCCTAATCCTAGAATACCCATTAGAACGGGCATCATCTGACTCATATCTATGGCAGGTAGATCGACCAGGTGACCCGCCTGAGCCAGGGTAAATTGTAATATAGGCGTCATAACATAGGTCCAGGCCAGGGCTAGTCCGCAGGACCATCCGATAAACGGTCGCCAGCCAGCGACAAACACGCTTCTGTGCGCTGCTTCTTGCTTGTTAATATCCAGCTGCGCCAGGTCAATCTTTGCAAGGTGCGTTGTTAGTTGCTGCTCTATCTGCCTCTCTGCCTTTGCCCGTTCTTCTTTGTTTTCAGGTAGAAACCTGCCTATTATATCGGTAACGGCTGGTAGCAGGGCTGGGATAAGAGCTTGTATCACTACACTATCCCTGCGTTTGAATATTCTATTTCTTTATCAAAGCCGTATTTGCGATATAGGGTTTTGGTTTTCATGCGTTCTCCAAAGCGTTCCACGCTTAAAGCGCCGTATCTCATTGCGCTTAATAGGTCGTCTTTGATTGGGACCACTTTACCGTTTTTTCTATGATAGAGGCGCATTTCTTCAAGAGTCTCAACACAGGATTTAAAAATATATAGACGACCAGTTTCCATACGTTGCAGGAGGATACTGATACCCGCTTCCACAGAGTTGTTTCCATTTAATGCTCCGTCCACTGGAGGGTTTTTAAAGTGCTCAGATAACATGTACACGCCCAAGTCTCTATACTGCTGAGCCAGTTGTATGCCGGAGCCTTTATCGTGCTGTAACCCGTCGTGGGGGAAAGCCACGGGTATGCCGGGTGTTCTAGCGTTTAAGGCCGATGCGTGAGTTATAGGCGTTTCCTTGCTCCTGCGATATTCGTCGTAGATATATATTATGTCGTCGTCTGGGTCTAGCGCTATCCAGCTGATAGCTGTGGGGTGGTCAAAGCCAAAGTCTATGCCTGCTATTCTTAGATAGTGCTCTGGCAAGTCGAAGTCTTCGCATATTACGTCATCTTCGGAAACCGGGTATACCAAGCCACTGCCAAATACCGGTATCCCTTTGCTCCTCATATCGCGCTCGGCTGGGCTGTAGACTGCTAACAGCTGCTCCTTTGTACTTTCGTCTAAATGTTCTACATCGTCCCAGGTGGCTGTTGTCAGGCTTTGGCCCGGTTTTAAATCGTTTAGAAAGCTGCTTACTACGTGGGTCATGCCCCTTTCCGGGGTGAATGTCATATATACTATTCCGTTTGTGTCCGCTGTTCGGGTTATACATTGAGAGAAAATTTCTTGTTTAGGTTCTTCGTCGAGCCAGACAACGTCTATAGCCTCCCCCATGAATTTTTCAAAGCCCTGTTCATAGGCTTTAAAGTTGATTTGCGAGTTCCCGCCGGATTTATGCCTTATCAAGGCTGAAGAGTGAGCGTTGGGAACGCCGGGTTTTCTAACGGTTTCTACTATTCTGCTTAGCGGTATAGCTCCTGTACCTCTTTTATCCGGGTCTTGCGGGTTGCCAAATAGTTCCTTCTGTATGATATCTCTGGTGGTATCGTTAGACTCTCCCGCTGCCCAAGCTCTGACAGGTTTTTTAAACTTGCGCCCCTCCCACCAGCTTGGGTATTCTCCGGTAAGGTGATAGGCCGTTTCAGCCGCTCCGCAATAGGTTTTACCTACTCTGTTAGCTGCCATCAGGATACGTTGAGGACAATCCTTACCTTCCAGGTGAAAGTCGCTCTGGTACTTGTACGGGGAGTAGCGCATAAGCCGCGTAGTGTCCCAGCGGCGCTGCTTCTCCTTTAACAGCTTTAAAACATCCTCTTTACTTTTTACCACTGTTTGTTATTTACCCAATTTCTTACGTTTTTCCCAATTTTCATAAAACTTTGGATTTGCAATTCTTTTTTCTAACTCGTGCTCGGTTTCTGCCACTTTTACTGCGCTATGTTTTGGACTGCCGTGTTTTCCAAATATCTCAGACGGATGCTTTCCCGCAGTTACAAGCCCGGAACGATTCTTTTTTTTAATTCTTTTTAAAGTCATAGCATGTTTCCTACTATTTCTTACTGCTACTACTGCTATCGCTTAGCTTTACAACGTTGGAGAGCATTGCTATTTGCTCGTCCAGTTCCTCGTCGCTTAGCTCTGCAACTTCTTTAATAGTGGTTTCCTGCCTATGCACGGCGTCGTAACCTGCTCTGCTTAGTATGTCTCTGGCCGCGTTTAGCTTAACATTTTCCGACTCGGCGGAGCGCATCAGATTTTCCAATACTGATAGGGCCAGAGTAGCTGTCTCGCTAACCTTTTGCTGTATGCGTTTTTCTATGTGTTTCCAGAGGTGGCGCTGGAGCCGCTTGGAGCGGTTGGCGGGGCTGGAGCGGTTGGCTGTATATCCGGCTTGGAAGAACGCCTCTGTAGGCTCTAAGTGGTTATCTACCAGGTTGATTACAAAGTTATATTCTTTCTCAGTCAGCTCTGCTTCTAAGGATTTAGGCTCTTCCAGACTGGCATATAGCCCGGTTTGAGGATGTTGCTTGCCCCGTCCCATTAAGATTCCCCTGCCGTGATGGTGATAAGCTATTATACTACTTTATTACTAAGTTGTCAAGTCTAAGTTTTTCAATCTTCTCCAAAAATGGACAAAGAGGACATGTAACATTATACACCCCCGTGGGGGGTCGCGCTCTCTCTCAGCCTTATTTGCCACAGTTGCAGCAGAATTGCATGCAAAATTGCAGACAATAATGCATCTATTACCTGTACGCGCACGCTACCGCCTGGTCAGCAGTGTATGCAATAGTGTAGGCAATGTTGCATCTACTTGCCTGCGCCAGGTTGTGACAAATTTGCAACAGTGTTGCCAGGTTGCAACAGTGTGACAAAGTTGCAACAGTTGCTGACTGGCAACAGAGTTGCAAAGTTGCAACAGAGTTGTAAAAATGTCACAGAGTGTGTGAGTGTGTGCAGCAATGGTTCATATTACTATATAAGGATATGTTTATATATTGATAAAGCATTGAGCGTCAAAGCAAGTGCCTATTTAATGAGCAGTGCCTAAATAATAGGCAAATGCCGTGTATCGCGTTTTAAGCGCCGCTCAGAAACATCTATGCTTTTCCCATAGTAGGGTATACCAGGTAGCAAGGATGGGCACTCAGCGAGCGGGACAAGGCGTGAACAAAGCGGAAACTATGGGTAGAACATAGTGGGAACAAGTGTAGCGTTATGTATTCGCATATCGAATATGTTGTATTTAATATTTTCGTTTTACGGAAAAATTGAAAAGTGCATAATCAATTCACTTGAAACGAACACGGGAAACTTTCCAATGACAACAATTCCAGAACCTAAGTACAAAGTTAAAAAAACAACGCTAGAAGAAATTGATAAACGCGACCGACACGAGAAAGGTCTGTGTTACCTTAGCGACGGCACAGCGTACCGACCTCGCCCGCAGGGAATTATTCACTTGAACGGTTCCGCCGCGCGGCATGACCGGCACTGGCCAGCTAACGGTTCAACTCACTGGTAGGAGAGAAAATATGTTTAAGAAAGCAGCATTGAAAGACGGGACCGAAGGGCACAGATACAGTTGGGGACTGAAAAGGAAAAGGAAGCCAGAAGTCAACGCACGCCTGAGCCAATGCGCAGAGACAACAACACTGGGAGTAGTTCGCGGAAAGTATATATTGTTCGGAATTGTTAACGGCAGGACTATGATAGGGCTACACGCTGGACGGCGTAGCCTATACGTTGAAAAGCGGAGAACTAGAAAACCGCTGTGGAATTTCAACGCTAGCTAGCCAGCTGGTTTCATATACAGGCGCAGCTTATGGCTGCGTCTTAATATGCAACTAGGAGACTAAAAAATGACTAAGGTCTTTATTTTTAAGGACGACTTTTTTAAGATTAGAAAATGGTTTGTGATCGATGCTAGCGAACCTAGACAATCGGTATCAGCTTGGAGAGCATCGAAGCAAGTGCTAAATCAGCAAGGCTTCAAAACGAAGCGGGAAGCAAAAGAAGCGGCAATTGCTTGCGGCGCTACCGTTGTTATCTGTCCGTGGTGGGAGTACGCAGAATGAACCACAACTTAATCGAATGTGATGCATGTAATAACGTCTTTGATCCTCACCAACACGAGAATGACCTTATCGACGATAAATATGGTCATAGTTACTGGATATGTGGGCATTGCCTGCATGGCCATACCGAGACAGAACTTCTAGAACTAGTAGACAGGGGAGATTGACCCATGCAGGAATTCATGTTAGGGATAGCAGTGACAGTGACAATAATGTTCGTTACCTGGTCATATAATGGATGGTTTGGAGCCTGCTAAATGACAACGCTAAACACAACGCACAAGGCGATAGCCAACGCTACCACCATGTATCGCAAAAACACGCACAACGCAGCTGATTATAAACACGCTGTGTTGAAACGCTCTACTAATAAGAAACTAGGCAAAAAAGTAAAAAAGGGTATTTGGAAAGACAAGCCTATATATACTCTAACACTTACCGAGCGCGAAACTTGCCTGAGCGATTGCGAACACTGGCTCGATTGCTACGGTAACAACATGCCATTTGCGCATAGGTTCCAAGCTAACGACGCGTTGCTTGAGAAAATAGATAGCGAGCTGCACGCGCTGGATAAGCGCCACGCCACAGGCTATGTAGTGCGGCTACATGTTCTAGGGGACTTCTATAGCACGCGCTATGTAATGTTCTGGCAACGGCAGATGGAGAAACACCCTAGCATGAAAATTTACGGGTATAGCCGTTGGCACCCAGACACAGCAATAGGGCAAGCGATTAAAGAGGTGCGGGACCGGCACAGTGATCAGTTTAAGATTAGGTTCAGCAATTTACCAACCGACGCCTTGTCCGCTTCTAGCGAGCACGTTAGCACCATTGGCATAACTTGCCCGGTACAGCTCGATAAGACAGACAATTGCGGCACTTGCGGGCTATGCTGGACAACGCAGAAGCCTATAATTTTCCTAGACCACTAGAGAGAGAGACAACACCGCATGATGCACGAGAAATACGCAAGACCTGGGCACCTATGCCCTAACCCTAAGTGTCGCCACCCGCTGGAATATCTCTACACCAGCAACGGCTACGACCAACTATATTGCCACAGCTGCAGCTTAGCAGTGTCTCGCCCAGGCTCCGCCGAACGTCTAGACGCTGCGCTACGCTTGGAAGAACTATACGGAGAGTGACAATTTTGCAACACAGCTGATAAAAAGACAACCATTAACTAAAATGCACTATAGACTTTTAAAAAATTTAGTGTATAATAACACTATAGTGAACACTATAGAGAGCACTATAGAGAGTACTATAATATCACTATAGAGAGCACTATAGAGAGACACAGGAGCAACACACACAAATGTCAGCTTGGGAATATGTATTCTGGTTCGTACTAGCAACTGCCACAGCTGCACTGTTCTTGCACGGTCTAAGCGCAGTGTTTCCCATATGCCCTACAACTGGTTAGGAGAAACAACTAAATGAGATGTGCCATATGCGACGCTCGCCTACCGCAGGGGCAGAGAATAGACGTTGATATCTGCTCCACCTGTTCGCACGAGATACGCCTATCGCTAGGCATGGGCGATCCCTTGGAGGAATTGTCTAACCTGTTCCCAGCTCGTGCTAAAATTGACAAGGATGCTGAATTTTGATAGGATATATATTAGCAATTCTTTTAGGGAATTTACTAGCCATAGAACAGAGAATGAAAGGCACCGCTAACGAGCAATTAGACGATGGCGAAGACAAAAGGGGTAGAGAATGAAATATAGATGGTCACATAACGAAGACATCTCGCTACCGGAGTATATTAGACGCTTGGCACCTATGGTTTCAGAGCCTTGCAGCAGCATGTGGGATTTTGAAGGTGACATGTTAATGTCAGATTTCCGCATACTAAACGAAGCTGGTATGCGTTTAACCAATCTAGTATCCATGCTAGACGATACAGAGCCTAAGCTTAAAATAGTCGAAGGAGGCGGTGGAGATGTGGAGAAGGAGAGCTAACGCCATAGCTCGCGATCTTAGAAAGCCTAAGTACCGAGCTAGGGTTGTTAAATCGCGCAGAGTATACAATAGGAAGCGGGAAAGGGAACTTAACAAATGCAAAGAAATGAGTGTCTAGAACAAGCCAGGAACATTATCAACGGTGATAGAGCCGTAGACTACGGCACCGCCTCGATAAACCATAGGCGCATAGCAGATTTATGGGGCGCATACGGCGAGTGTACATATACACCGATGGACGTAGCTATGATGATGTTGCTTGTTAAGGTAGCCAGGACTATGGAGCATAGCAAGGACGATAGTTTCATAGACATGTGCGGCTACGCTGCTCTTGCCTGTGAAATGTCTGAAGATGCGTAGGAAAATTTTCCCCAGCGAATACGGGAACGCCATAGCAATGGAATACCTAAAATTTTTAGTATCTGACGAGTACATACCGGAGGAGACTGCCCGGTTTTTCTTAAAGATGTCTTATATAAACCAGAAGCCGCTGCACTATTTCATGGCCGAGGCTTTGGTAGATTACCAGATATATCTAAGCCAAGAGCCTGACGAGGAACAGAAGGAGAGCGTGCACTAGCATGGAAGATTCTAAAACCGTAAAGACGCACCAGCCCTGTCACTTGTGCGGTTCAAGCAATGCCGGGTCTTTATACGACGACGGGCATTTCTACTGTTTCTCCTGCAACGGATATGAGAAGGGTATGGAAAACACAGAACGGGTAGTTCAAATGGACAGTTATAAAACAGCTGCTAAAAAGCCCAAAGATGTTAAGTGGTCTGACCGCTACATCTCTGACGCTGTGCGCGACTATTACGAAGTGTCTGCCAACGACTCGCAGGTGCGCTTCCCCTACTACGATACAGCGGGGGTGCGTAAAGCGGTGAAGGTCAGGTCAGAGAATAAAGAGTTTAGCACCGAGGGAGATTTTAAGAACTGCGTCTTGTTTGGTATGCACACCCTGAACAAGGCAGTACCTGGCAACGCCAAGTCCAGCACGTTGATAGTTACCGAAGGCGAAGCCGATGCCCTGGCCGCTTTCCAAATGGCCAATAACATCTCGCACAAGGCCCGGACTATAACTCGCAGAGTTAACGCAGTGGTCCCTGTGGTGAGTATTAAAAGCGGAGCGGCCAGTGCCGAGCGTGATTTTAAAAACCACTTAGAGTTTTTAGAACGCTTTGACCGGATATTCATATGCTTTGACGCTGATACAGCGGGGGAGAAGCCGGTGGAACGCTGCGCCAAGCTGCTAAGCCCTGGCAAAGCCTATATCGTGCGTATGCAGTATAAGGACCCGTGCGAGTATACGCAGCGAGGCATGGGCGAGAGTTTCGTAGCTCATCTTAAAGACGCCATGTGCTATACCCCGGCAGGTATATGCAACGCCGCTCTAAACTTTGACGGTTTATGGTCTGAGCAGAACTTGTCCAGCATAGACTTTCCCTGGGATAAGCTACAGAGCAAGACCTTGGGCACCAGGGCTAGGGAGATAGTCACTTGGGCAGCTGGTACAGGGGTTGGTAAGAGCAGTATCTTGCGAGAGCTACAGCACTACTACTTGAAAACTACAGAGTCTAACATAGGTATTATAGCCTTGGAAGAGTCTGTGGACCGTACACGTAGAGGTATCTTAGCTGTAGAAGCAAGTAAAAAACTACACCTTAACGAAGTATTCGCAGAGTATTCTAAAGAACAGATTAAGAAATACTTTGACAATACTTTAGGAACAGGCAGAGTGTTTATCTACGACCACTTTGGCAGTTTGGAGATGGAAGACTTGCTAAACCGGGTCAGGTATATGGTGCAAGGCTTAGACTGTAATATAATTTTCATAGACCATCTTAGCATATTGGTAAGCGGTCTGGACATAGTGGATGAGCGCAAAGCCATAGACCGTACAATGACCATGCTAAGACAGGTCACTGAGGAGACAGGCTGCTCCATACACTTGGTCACGCACCTGCGCAGGCTTAGCTCTGACCGTTCGCACGAGGAAGGTAACGAGGTAAACCTGGGCCATCTTAGAGGCAGTCACGGGATAGCGCAGATAAGCGATAGCGTGGTTAGCTTAGAACGCAACACGCAGAGCGAAGACCCTGTGGAGTGCAACACCACCACGCTTAGGGTTTTAAAATGCCGCTATACCGGCGACGTAGGCATGGCCGATAAATTGTTCTATGATAAAACAACTGGCCGCATGTCGGTTGTTAAGGAGGAGTTTTAAATGTCCAGTATAGGTACCTTCACTTATAAGCCTCGCACTAAGGAACGTCGCAGGCGCAGATGCCCACCGTTTAACCATGTTAAAAACATTGGCAAGCGTTCTTCCCATAAGGGGCAGAAAAAGAGAAACAGGGGGCAGGGTAAATGATCCAGGTTGCTATGGTGGACCGCATGGGTAGCGATTTGTCAGTTGTCAACGCTGCCAGGGTCAGCTTTGCCAAGGTTAAAAAATATCTAGACAAGTCTGATGAAAGATTGATAAAATACCTGGCAAAGCACAATCACTGGTCACCCTTTGCCCATACCTCTGCACAGTTTCGCGTAAAGGCTCCGGTGTTTGTGGCTAGGCAACTGGCCAAGCACCAGGTAGGACTAGTATGGAACGAGGTATCGCGCAGATACGTGTCTGACGATCCCACGGTTTGGAAACCGGAGCACGGGTGGAGGAAAGGGGCAGAGGATAAGAAACAGGGTAGCTCGGAGGAACTGGTAAGTAGTCAAAAAATCATAGGACATATCTATAACGACGCTTCTAGACACGCCTTAGACGCTTATAAAGAGCTTATCAGGTTACAGGTATGTCCAGAACAGGCCAGAGCAGTGCTCCCCCTAGCGTTCTTCACCGAGTGGTACTGGACCGGCTCTGTCTACGCCTTTAGCAGGGTGTGTAACCAGCGCCTTGCCAAGGACGCGCAGCTGGAAACTAGACAAGTGGCGGATCAGATAAGTGAACGGTTGAAGATAGACTTTCCCATCAGCTGGAAGGCTTTGACAAATTGAAAGCAGTTATAGACATAGAAACAGATAGCCTGGAACCCACGGTTATATACTGCGCCTGTGTTAAGCAAGTAGGTGTAGACGAGGTTAAGACGTTTACCTCGCCCAAGGGTTTGGAGACATATCTAAGTTGCTTTGATAAAGTGATAGCTCATAACGGGCTAGGCTTTGACTTTCCCACCCTGGCTAAGCTGTGGGATGTTAGGATACCGCTTAGCAAGATGCACGACACTTTGGTAATGTCTATGATGGAAGACCCTGCCAGAGAAGGCGGGCATAGTTTAAAGGCTTGGGGAGATAGGATAGGCTTTTCCAAGCTAGAGTATCAAGGCGACTTTTCCCACTTGACCAACGATCTAGTACACTACTGTAAGCAAGACGTTAGAGTATGTGAAAAGGTTTATCTCTGGCTCTTACTTGCTATGGAAGAATTTTCCCATAAGTCTGTGGAAGACGAGCATCGTATGCGGGTGGTAGCTGATAGGGTTAGCAGCGCTGGTTTTAAACTCAACCGGGACAAGACCGTGGCTCTGTTTAACCAGCTTATAAACGAGCAAGACAGGATCAATGTGGAATGCAGCAACCTGTTCCCTGACCAAGTTATAGAACGCTTCTCGGAAAAGACCGGTAAGCGGTTGAAGGATAAGGTGGTGGAGTTCAACCCGGCGTCTAGGAAACAGATAGGGGAACGTCTTATAGAACTGGGGTGGAAGCCAAAGGTGTTTACCGATACGGGTTTACCAAAAGTAGACGAGACAACCTTGTCCTTGTGTGATTTAGAAGTGGCTAAGAAACTAGCGCGATACTTCCTCCTACAGAAGCGCACCAGCCAGATCAAATCCTGGCTAGAGCTATGCTCCGACTCGGATAGAGTACATTGCCAGTACCGCACCTTGGGAGCTATTACAAACCGCATGAGCAGTATCAAGCCTAATCTACAACAGGTTCCTTCTGTCAGGGTAGAGTACGGGGCAGAGTGCAGATCGGTTTGGGAAGCCAGCCTTGGTAAGAAACTTATAGATACAGACGCTGCCGGGCTGGAGCTTAGGGTACTTGCCCATTATATGAAGGATGATAAATTTACCAAGGAAGTATTACACGGCGATATCCACACCGCTAACCAGAAAATGGCAGGGCTAAGCACCAGAGCACAGGCCAAGACATTTATCTACGCGCTCTTGTACGGCGCTGGCGATGCTAAGATAGGCTCTGTGGTGGGCGGTACTTCCAAGGACGGGGCCGTGCTTAGGAGCAGGTTCTTGTCCAGCTTACCCTCTTATAAACGCCTATCAGACGCTGTGCAGCGCAAGGGAGCGGGGGAAGGTAAGCTACGAGCCATAGACGGTAGGGTTTTAAGAGTCAGGCACCCTCACGCTTCGCTAAACACCCTTATCCAGGGATCGTCAGCTGTGCTTATGAAAAAGTGGTTTATGTATGTAGATCACCACCTTAGAAAACGTAAGCTGGATGCTAAGATAGTTGCTATGGTGCATGATGAATTAGTTTTAGAATCCTGCGAAAAAGATGTTGACGCAGCTAGCAGATGTGTTATAATATCTATATCACAAGTTAATAAATCTTACGATTTACGTTGCAAGCTAGACTGTGATATACAAACTGGTAACAACTGGAGCGAGATACATTAAAATGGCTAACACTTATACATATCTAGAAGGCGTAATGTACTACCCTTTCCTTTTCCAAAACAAGGATAAGTTTGACCGCTATTCCGTTGCCCTTGGTATCGAGGGGGATCAGGTTAAACAGGCTAAGAAGATAGGGCTAAACGTCAAGCAAGACGATGAAAAGTACGACGGCATGGCCTTTGTCCATTTGAAAAGCAACTATAAACCGGACCTGTACAACGTTGACGGTTCCACTTATAGCGGTCCTACCATGCTAAGCAACGGCTCTAAGGCAGTTGTAAAGCTAAGCCAGCGGCCTTATAGTAATAAGTTTGGCGAGGGTATTACCACGTTTATCAACGCTGTTAAGATCACAGACCCTGTAGAGTATATACCGCAAGGTGATGGTATGGAGTTCGGTTCTAGTTCTGACGATCAGTTTGACAAGGGTGACGAGGCTCCCTTTTAGACATGCCAGCACCGGCTTACGGACACTGGGACATTAACCTGGTAGGCAGATTTAACCCGGACGAGCACTTGGGTTTTGTCTACCAGATTACCCACTTGGAAACTGGCAAAAGCTATATAGGGTGTAAGCATCTTTGGAGATTTAAAAAGCGTAAGAAGGTTAAGGCTAGCGAGTGGAGGTACTACTGCTCCAGCTCCAACTACTTAAAACCTGATATTAAAAAATACGGTAAGAGAGCTTTTAGCTTTGTCATACTTATGCTGTGTCCTAACAAGCGGGACCTGTACTATAACGAGACTAAGCTACAGATGGAGCTGGGCGTTCTGGAAAGCAGCGATTACTATAACGCTAATGTGGGCGGTATGCGTTTCTATAGACCGGTTAATAGTTATATAACAATGGACGTTTTCAAAGGCGTTAAAAATCCTGCTTATAAAGGGAACTTTTATATACTATACGAAAGCGGTATAGAAGAACTTGTAGAGGACAAGACTGTTAAACAATGGTGTGTGGATAATAACTATGGAGCCACTGGTCTTTTTGATCTAAGGAGCGGAAAGATTAAAAGACATAAGAATATAATTAGCATGGAGTATCAGAGTGAAAGAACCTAGCAAAAGCATAGATACACTTGTAGATGATATTTACCAGCTGATAAGCGAGGGAACTAAGAAGCCTAATCAAGAAGCCTTGTTTGGACTAGCCGCCACTGTTATGGACTCTGTTCGCAGGCAGTTATGGGTTAGTGCCTCTGATCGTAAAGGCGGAGCGCTGCGCATGTCTAACATAGGCAAGCCCTGCACCAGATCACTTTGGTATGATATTAAAGGCGACGATAACGCTGAGCAGCTACGTCCAGAAACCAAGCTAAAGTTTATGATGGGGGATATAGTAGAGGCGTTACTCTTATACTTAGCTAAGGAAGCTGGTCACGAGGTTACAGATCAACAGGCAGAGGTAGAGATAGACGGTATCAAGGGGCATATAGACGCTGTAATAGACGGCGAGCTTACCGATGTTAAGTCTTCTAGCTCTTACGGTATGCGTAAGTTTAAAAACGGTACACTGCCTTCAGACGATCCGTTTGGATATATAGATCAGATCAGCGGTTATGGTAATGCTCTTAACAAGAAGCAGGGAACCTTTCTAGTCTTTGATAAGAGCACTGGTGAGCTAGCTACATATACCCATAAGAATCTTTACGACACTTACGAAAGAATTATAAAGGTCAAGGCAGATACTTCTTCCAAGCTACCTCCTGAACGGGCGTTTGCACCAGTGGATGATAAAAAATCGGGTGGTAAAAAACTAAACGTAAACTGTTCCTACTGTTCTCATAAAAAGACTTGTTGGGAAGACCCTGGTTTAGATATTAAGTTCAGGTCAGGTAGGCCGGTGTTTCTTGTAAAAGGCACTGTCAAGAGTGAGGGAGAGAACAATGCTAGCCGTTCTTTCTGATGAACAACTTTTAGATATATCTTTGGCTTACAGTAGTGAGGAGATTCTGGAGATACTGGATATACAAACCTTGGAACTTGCAGACTTATTAAAAGAACGCATAAGAGAAAACATTTTAAAGTTTAACCTCAGACCAGTGGATTGTAACGCTTATGATTTATAGATCAAACGAAAACCCCATGTTCCGTTCCAAGTTTAGCGAAGACATTTTCAAGCAGAAGTATTCTCACCAAGGATGTTATACATGGTCTGATCTTGCCAAGACTTTGGTAGAAGATGTATGCCAAGGTATACTAAAAGACGATGAAGTATCAGAGCTTATACAAGTTATAACTGATCTTAAATTTATACCCGGTGGTCGCTATCTCTACTACGCCGGTAGACCTAATAAGTTCTTTAACAATTGCTTCTTGCTAAAAGCAGAAGAAGATTCTAGAGAAGACTGGGCCAACCTTAGTTGGAAAGCAGAGTCTTGTCTGATGACCGGGGGTGGTATAGGGGTTGACTATTCTATATATCGACCGGAAGGTTCCGGCCTTAGTAAGACAGGCGGCTTGGCCAGCGGCCCTATACCTAAGATGCAGATGTTGAACGAAATTGGCCGCAGGGTTATGCAAGGGGGTAGTCGTAGATCAGCTATATACGCTAGCCTTAACTGGAAACATAGAGATGTTGAAACATTTTTAAACTGTAAGAACTGGTACGATATGCCGGTAGGTGATACCGGGTTTAGCATAGGACAGGTTAAGGAGCAGGACTTTAACTTTAGCGCCCCTATGGATATGACAAACATAAGCGTAAACTACGATACCGATTGGTTACTGAATTACTGGAACACAGGGGATGTGGGAGATGTCTTTCGGACTAATATACGTCAAGCTCTTAGAACAGCAGAGCCGGGCTTCAGCTTTAACTTCTTCGATAAAGAACAAGACACGCTTAGAAACGCCTGCACCGAGGTTACTTCTGCCGATGATAGCGATGTTTGCAACCTTGGGTCTATTAACATGGGTCGTATCAGTGATATTAAAGACTTTGCAGACATAGTAGATTTAGCCACTAAGTTTTTAATATGCGGTACTAAAAAGGCTAAGCTACCTTATGATAAAGTATACACCGTAAGAGAAAAGAACCGTAGACTAGGCTTGGGGTTGATGGGTATGCACGAGTGGCTTCTGGCAAGGGGTAGTAAGTATGAAGTTACCGAGGAGCTTCACCAGTGGCTTTCTGTATATAAGGGAATATCTGACTCTGTTAGTGCTAGCACCGCTGATTCTCTTAATATTTCCCGGCCTGTTGCTAACAGGGCTATTGCTCCTACGGGCAGTATTGGTATCCTGGCTGGTACTTCTACAGGTGTGGAACCTATTTTTGCAGTGGCGTATAAGAGAAGGTATCTTAAAAACGGAACCAAGTGGCACTATCAATACGTGGTGGACAGCGCTGCGCAGGAGATTATAGACCTGTACGGGGTAGAGCCTGAGAGTATAGAGTCGGCCTTGGATTTAGCCCAAGACTATAAACGTAGGATGAAGTTTCAAGCAGATGTACAAGACTATGTGGACATGTCTATTAGTAGCACTATTAACCTTCCGCCGTGGGGTAGTAAGTACAATAACGAAGACACTGTTGATGACTTTACCTCTGCTCTTGCCAGCTATGCTCACAGGCTGCGCGGTTTTACCGTGTACCCTGACGGCTGCCGGGGCGGCCAACCACTTAGCAGTGTGCCTTACAGTGAAGCTGTAGATAAACTGGGAGAGGTGTTTGAAGAGGGAGTGGAGACTCACGATATCTGCGATATCACAGGTCACGGGGGTAGTTGCGGAGTATGATAACTTCTAAAGAAAGTTTCTAAACATGTATGGACAAGTCTGGTACTCCGGCTCCACGGTTCCTGATCTTGACGAAGATTTCCAACGTGCCGTTATATCGCTGTGTGATAATCTTGAAGAAGACAGAGGCGGTATAGGCGAAGGCAAGGGGAAGTATGATAAGAACATACGCTCCAACTCTGTCTATGGCATAGGAAATTCTGATTTTAAAACCCTGGTGTTTGAGTGGACTAAGAAGGCTAACCAGGAAGCCGATTGGAACTTTGACATATCAGATATACAGGACTTACAGCTTAGCAAGTATAGAGAGGGGGAGAAATATAGCTGGCACTTTGATCTACAGCATACTAATCCCATGCGTAAGCTGACCTATAACGTGGTTTTAAACAGCGACTTTGAAGGGGGAGAGTTTCAGTTTAGCTGGGGTTCACCCTCTGCTCCGTATAAGAAGCGGGTAAAGCCGGAGCCGCAGCTTAACATACCGGGGCGCATGGTGGTGTTCCCCTCTTACTACTACCATAGAATCACCCCTGTAACCTCCGGTGTTCGATATAGCTTAACCGGTTGGGTTACGGGTGATCCTTTCAAGTGAGAAGAATCGTAGCAGAGGTAAGCGGTGATAACAAAAACTGAGATAATAGTGTGTCTGTTGGGCATAGTGATGATTATCGTCTACTCTATATTCTAACCCATGTACTCAAAGCGAATAACAGTAGTATCAATCCTAGTACTATAAAATGCCCTTTATATTCAAAGAATCGTACCTGTAATTCTGTGAGAAAGTCCATCACCACCCCATAGCCATCCTTGTCTCTTCCGGTACACTGTCCATTGTAAAGGGAGGGTCAAAGGTAGTTACTACTTCGCAGTGCATTGCGTTTGTATACTTCATCCCGGCAGAGTATATGTCCTCGATAATTGAATCTGCAAACGGGCAAAACGCGCTGGTCAAGGTATGTGTAATTTTTACCTCTAGCTCTTTCTGGTCTATCTCTATGTTGTAGATCAAGCCCAGGTCATATATGTTTATTGATATCTCTGGATCAAATACGTTTTTTAAATTTCCCACGACAATATCTATATCAACTTCCATTTTTAAACGCTGAGCAGCCCCTTGTTTAGCATATCAAACAGGTCAGTACCGTACTTATCAACAGCTGATTTCCGTATGACATATTCTCCGCCGTGAGCTGTTATGTCTTTAGGGCCGGAGCCGGAGAGTAAGCCGCCCAGGGCATAATCACCCGGCCCGCCGTTACCGCTTCCGTCAGCGCCGCCATCGTCGTCACCACCGCCGCTTCCGTCGCCTGGATCGCCTGACCCTTCGTCGTCATCGCCGCTGTCTGCATCTGGATCGCCCACCGCCTCGCTATCTTCCCCCACTCCTGCGCCGGGATCACCGGGCGAACCTCCAGCGGGCGCACCGTCGCTGCTATCGCCGGGCGGGCTGAAACCGCCAAATTCTGCTGGGGCTCCGGCGGAGTGCGGGCTTACACTGACGGCACCTGTTGCTTCAGTTGTGTCGTCCATACCCACCGGACCACCAATGCCGGTAAAATCGGGATTGAGTCCCCACGTAGAAACATTTTCCACGGGTCCTGGTTCTTCTTCCGTAAACCAATTATAAGCGTTGGCGATAGTTAGAGGGGTAGTGATAAAGCCAAGACCTAAAGCGTGCGCTATAGCCTGAAACGCCGCCATGCCGTAAGGACTAGCTTGCCCATATGTATCTGGATTATCATCAGCGTCTGCATCGGACGGATCATCGTGTACCGGTTGTAGCCTAACCCATTCGTCAAATTCCTCCTGGCTAATCTGCCCTGCACGCAGCCTGTCCGCCATATCCGAGGGATAAAAATTTTCAATAGACGGTGAAAACCCGTCAGGTCCAGTCCCAGAGCCGGTTTGTGGCATGATTATCCTCTGCGGCCCTTGTGGAAGCAGACCTGGAGGAACTACGGTTGGGTATTTAGCTGAATCTGGATTGCGTTCTAAGTCTACTACAGAGCCTGGCCCTAGTAAACCTAAGCTCTGTACGGCGTCTGCTACACTCATCTTATTTCCCCGGATGGCTTCCGTTGTGCATGTGCGAAAGTTTGTCCACTTCTCTACGCACAGCTGCTAGCTCTGCTATTATACTGGCGGTTTCTCTAGCCTTTGATTCTCTCTCCTTGGGAGCTAACATATCGGATATTACATGTAGCCTTTGCGAATGGTTCTGGATAGAAACTTCTTGAGAATCTGTGGCCTTATCCTGCTGACGCAGCCTGGACTCTATATCCGATAACTGCTCTATAACTGCTTGCAGCTTTGTCTTTACAATTACAAAGGCAGTGGCTACGCTGACCAACATACCTGCCAAGGTAAGTATCATTCTGGCGTCTAGTTCCATAGGGGAAATTTACCAAGAAGTAGGCAAAGGGTAAGGTTGGCTACAGTTACAGCTATCGCACTGGCAATTGTCGCACTTGCAGGGAGAGTCGGAGTTGTTGCAGTGGCACTGCTTAGCCTCGCACGAGCAGTCCATGCACTGGTTATCAGACTGTTCCATCTTTGTCCTTCTTTTTGCTTTTAATTTCCAAGATTGTTTGATATATTCTGATAGACATCCATACAATTGTTAACAAGCTGGCCAATGCCGGTATCCATTCCATAACAGTTCCCAGAGCAACAGCTCCGGCAGCTATGTCCACTGGTGTTTTACTATCCATTTTACTTTTTACCCCAGAGTTTCATAAATTTTTCAGAATATTTTTCATTTGCCTCCTTAGAAGTGCTTCCATACCATGCCTTGGCTATTTCTCTTGGATCGTTAACGTCTCCACCCCTGGCCTTTATTATTCTTATTTTTTCCTCTATAGCTAAGTCAACCAAGCGGGGGTAGTGAGTGTTATGCCTGCTCGCTGCAATTCTACCTGCCGCTCCTCCTTTAAAATATTTAGGGACATTGTTAGGATTCCTTTTATACGCGTTTACCCTGTCCATACCTTCTCGTATAAAACGTCTCACGTATTTTTTAAAATCCTTGTCTTTGGGATCGTTACCTGGTATGTTTTTTAGAACATCGGATGCAAGCGCAGAAGCAATTTGGTGTTCCCCCCACGCAGAAGTTTTTTTATGATTCCAAATGTTTTTATTTTTATATGCCCCTGTTTCCATCTCTGCTAAAGTTCTCTTCACACGGTCCCTGTCTAAAGAATCATCTGGAACAGAGCTGTCTACTGGAACAGAGCTGTCTACTGGAATAGGGCTGTCTAACAGTCCCTTTAAATATTCTATAAATTTACCACCTGCTTCTACGATCCCTCCGTGTCCTTCAGATGCTTCAACCGGCTTGAGTAAACCTTCAGCCGCTTGCCTCTCCTGCACTATCCGCCCGTGTTCAGTTTTCATAGGCAGCTGTTTCTTTAGCACGGGTAGCTCTGGCGGTCTTGGATAACTGTCTAGTAAACCCATGCTACTCAATCCAACGATTAAGGCTAAAACCTTGGACACTTTTCAGAAACCTTATTGTCATACCCGTTTTTCCGCTATAGCAGCGCCACGTTCTATGTTAGACATTCCTGTTCCTGCTATGTCCGATACCGGTACGTTACTATTTTGTATCATGTTGGCAATTTTCTGAATAGCCGCTAACCCTGTATCTGTGGGTATGGTATTTTCAACCTGTTGTTCCTGCACAGCGGGAACTTCTTTTTCTATTTTTTGAGGAGCAACAATTGGGGCCTCGTCTTCTGTGGGATATACTTGATCGGCTTCGTTCATATACGATGATACACTAGCTGCAAACAGCCCGTTACGACCTGTTAGCGCACCGTTAACAGTCTTGGTAACTGAATTAGTAATGGCGCGTCCTTTAACAGCTTCACTTTTTAATATGGCGCCGGGAGACTGGCCTGATTCTAGCTGTAGATTTATCCGGTTCCAGATAGGTGTTCCAGGCCCAAACTGTTTACTACCGTATATGAAACTTAGAGGTTTCAGCGCCCCGGTAAAATCTCCCCGCATAAGTCTACGCAATAAGCTCACCGGCTGTTCCGCCACAGACAACGCGCCAGCGTTTGGGTCTATGTTAAGAGCACCTCTTATGTTCAATGCTAAGTCATCCATGCTCTGGTAAATCTCTTTACCAAAGAGTTCTTTCATGTTTTCTACACCGTTAATACCGGTTCTAGCATCGATCCAATCATCTGCCCATGCTTTGATAGCTTGATTCTTCTCCGCAGCCGAATCCCTTGTCATTGCGCTTACAACCCGGCCCCAGTTTTCGCTAAACATTAAATCTCTATAGAAATCACCTGATCTTTTATCAATAGCTTCTAATCGCTTCAGCCCTGCAACAGCTGCGTCTAAATCTGCCGCTTTAAGATTAGAACCGATTTCCCCCATACGTTTTACAAAATCGGCTGATTCTTTAAAAGACAAGACAGTGCCTAGTTCAGTAGCCGCCTTTGCGGAACTTTCCGGTCCTCCCTTGTGTATACGGTTTAGTAGACTTTTATATTCTTTCATAGACTGTAAGCCAAACAACTCTTTCATAACTTTTTTAGCTTTTACACTGCCTAGCCTTTTTGATATAGTATCCTCTATAGAGTTAATTGCCTTTAAAGCCCTACCTGCCTCTTCCGCTCCTTCAGCTGCTGACCTTCCCATAGCAGATAGAACACCCTGCTTACCTTCTCTGATATAGTTTACTCCCAAAGCTCCTAATATTTGTTGTTTAGTTTCAAGCCCTATAGACCCTCCAAAAGCATTTTCGCCAAAGGCGTTATCTAGTTTTTGCAAAAGCGTGGCAAGCTCCGCCCCGTCGCGTCCCGTTACAAATCCTTCCAAATACGCTTTAGGATCATCGGTTCCTTTCTTTGTAATTTGCTGAAATAAACCTTCTTTGCCTTTGTAAATTTTGGCAAAAGCAGAGTATTTTCTATTAACTTCTTTTAAATTTTTCCTAAAATTAGCAGGGGCGTATTCTACAAGTGTTTCTTGAACAGCGTTGGATGTTTCCAGATTACTACGCACCGTTTGTAGGTCTGCTCTCCTAGAATATGCCTGTCTACGAATTGCTTTATCTAAATCGAATATGTCTTGGACGGTTATTCGTTCTCCCGCATAGGGAGTTTTGTGATCTTTACCAGCTTCTTTACGTGCTTGCTGTTTCTTTTTCAACTGTACGCCTGAGATACTACCATCGTCTGAGATTTTAACGCGAGAGCTTATACGCTTACCCATCGCTGAATTTCCTGCACGAGTAAGAATGTTCAAGGTATTGTCTATTCCCAGGCCAGATTCGTCTGCAACTTTCCCTATAAAACTAGCCAACTCATCACTGTCCAAATCTCTACCCATGTTTCTAAACTGGCCGTAAAGCTCCGGTTTATCAAACTCTTTCATACTTTTTCTATATTGGCGTAGTAGTTTTTGCTCCGCCAGGTCTTTAAATCCTCGCAGAGTTTCACCGGCAGCGCCTATTTTTCCCAGTTTAGAACTGTCAAAACCTTCCAACTCTTTTACAATCTTAGCGCCAAACCTTTGCTCACTCTTGCTCAAGGTTGATTTCAATTTTGCCAGAGTTGTAAGATCGCTATCTCCCAACCTTTTAGATTCTAAAACGATGCTTCTATACTTGGTCATAAAATCCATAGTACGCTTGGCAAATGCGTCTCCCATTTGCTTAGCACCTACACCTTCAATCTTGGTTAAAATATTACCTGCTACTAAACCCTGGTCACCGATAAGTGTTCTAAGGCTTAAAAGCATAGCTCCTTCTTCCCCAATCCCTGGTTGTGCAGCTATCCTGTTCTTGGCAGCTAACATGTCCATAACATCCGGGGGGTGAACCCCCTGTGTACCCGGTGCCATGTCTTTGGAAGCTGCTCGTACTCTGTTTGCCACTCCTCCCACGGCTCTGAAAGGTGCTCCCAAGACTACACTACCCAGGCCAACTACCAAACCCTCTGTTCCGGCTTCTTGTAAAACTTCTCCCAAGGACTGTCGCTGAGTACCTCTAATTTTTTGCACCCCCTCTAACCCTACGTTTGCCGCTGCATCGCCCATCCCAGCCCGTGCTGACCTTGCCACTAAACCTCGACCTGTTAAGAAAGACAACAAACCCCGTGTAGCTACGGCTCCTGCGGCACTGGTTCCGGGTATTGGTATTAGTTCAGCTGCTATTGCACCTGTAGCCACTACAGCTTCTGGTATAATGTCTACCAAGTCGTACACAGTGGTTGATGTACCGTCTAGCAGTACCTTTCTATCGTCTTCAGGCTCTATACCCACCGCTTTAAGACCAGCTGGGGTGACATAGGGTTGTCCGCTGAAATCGGTCAATCCCCAGTTACCTCGGCCAAATATATTATCAAATTCAGCTTTTATTTCTTCAGGGTTTCCACTGGCCAGTGCGTTGCCAAACCTAGCAGAGAAATCTCCAACACCGCTTCTTATATTGTATTCTCTTTCGATATCGTGAGATATACCAAGCTCGGTCATTTTATCAGGGAAAGATCGAGCAACAAGATTTGTAATCTCTCCGTCTGATAAACCAGTTGGGATTTTTACCCTGGTCCCGTCAAACAGAGTTATGTTTTCGGTTTCTGCCATTGTAAATCTCTACCTGCTCTATGATCTTGTCCAGGGTTGTCTCGTGTTTACCATGTTTGCATAGGGAGGTGCTCCGTAGTATTTCAACTGACCCGCTGCTTCTCTTTGCTTTCTAGAAAGCATGTTTCCAATTCGAGTAAACGCATTTAGCAAATGGTTTTTACTTCTGAAAATCCCTGAATCTGGTATCATTCTTTTTATCATCGCTATTTCCTGTTTATTAGCCTCTCTACCAAATATTCTACTTTCTATTAATGTCGTTCTTAGATGATCCACTATTAAATTTAGTTTTTTACCTGCGTTTAAATCCTCTTTCATGCCTTCTGGCAAGGGTATATTAAGAGCATCGACAAAAGCGTTGATACCGTCAGCGGCGGTTCCTACTGCACCTAGTCCGCTTAATTTATCTGAAAGCAACTCTTTTATCTCGTCTATATTTTCTAAACCGGTTTGTGCTGACCCCACTGTTGCGTACAGTTTTGAAAGCTCTGCGCTTGGTTTTAGAGTTTTACTACCGGCAGCTCGTTCCTTACTCCTTAGCTTCTCCTCCTCTAGCGCAGCCGCTGATCTAGCCGCTGCTACATTTTGACCAGATATGGCAAAGTCTGTAAGAGCGTTACCTCCGCCGTAGGGGTTTTGCATATGTGCACCGGGCATTCCTGCCATAACCTGAAAAAGCCTTGGCCAATCAAAAGCACCAGAAAGTATGCCTTTATCCGCTGGACTGCCTCGTTGTGAAATCATGTTTAAAATGGGTTCAAGCGCTCGCTCTCTTGTTTGCGCTTGCGCTTGCGCGTTAGAGCCTACATCAGCACTTAGAAGACTTACATTCGGTGCAATAGCGGGCGATGCACTAACGGGTTGCTCTCCAACGGTAGTAAAAGCTTTCCTAATGTTATCTGCCCCTTGTGCAAGCAACGGCTTGGTGTACATCCCCGCTTGCGCTGCGTAACGTGCAAGAGGACCTTTTGCCCATTCGGGGTAATCTTCTCCTGACCGGTGCTTCTCCGGTATTGCTACTGCCGTTACCCCCAGCTCTTCCCCCAATACACGCCTGGGAAAATCTCTATTATAAGTTACGTTCCTTGAAGGTCCGAAACCAGGTTTACCGTAGCCCGGTAAACGTTCTGCGAGTAACTGTTGTCGATATAATTTGTCTTCTTTAGACGCCTCATTGCCGCGCATAACGTGGCGTATTATATCCTTAATACCACCTGTAAAATCATCGCGTACTTCTACAGCGTCTTCATATTTCCTTTTTGAATTAATAATTTGGCTCAGCTTTTCAGGGTCATGCTCTGCGACGCCAGCGTCTCCAGGGAGCATCCCCTTCTCTTGCGCCCTTTTTACTAGCGCATCTATCCAATTTATTATTCTCTCATCAGGAGTCATTTTAGCAACCTTTATGCAATACTACTATAAGGATTTTTTCTGATTATATTATGCTGGCCTAGAAGCCCCCGGACACCTCGCAGTGTTTCCGTAGTGTACTGGCCATAGGGTTTCCAGCCTGTGTTAGAATTAGCAAGCCTGCTTCCGCTGGATAACAAACCACCTATTTCTGTAGGTGTATATCCAAACCTGCCGCTGGGCATGCGCACAGGTCCGGGTAGTCCAGAGCCTGAAAGGGGTCTTGCAGGTGAGTGTTGTTTTGCCAGAGTAGTAAAGCCTTCTCCGGCTTTGTCCCAGTAATCTTCCGTTGGTTTTGTAAATTCCCACTCCCCAGTTTCCGGGTTTTTAACCCCTTTTATGCCTCTTTTCTCGGCCAGGTCTTTTAACAAACTAGGTTTGCTAGAAGCACCCCCCTCTTCAAATCCTGGGTCTAGCAGTGCCATATCTTCGTCGTAAGACTCTGCCTTGTCCCAAGCGCTGCTTAGAAGAGCTATTTGTTCAGGATCAGTTATTTTCTGACCTCTGTCAAAAGTGTCTTGTATACTCTTTCCCCAGCTACGAATTTGATCTCCCATTTTCTACACCCCCAACCTGCTATAGTTTACTCGGAGGTATCCGTCGCTTCCTTCTATAACAGCCTCTGGTACAATCTTCATAGCCTGTTGAGCAATAACGCCAAACTCCATCTGATTACCCGCCAGTTCTCTACCCTTCTTGTTCCACTTCCAAGTATAGAGCTTAATACCATTGACAAGTTTGCCCACAAGTTTGATATCACTCTTGAGCCTAATGTCAGAGGCAAACATAGGAGCCGCTGCCCCTACCAATCCAGCTATTTGAGTTGCTGTGCTAGGACCGCCAGGCACTACTTGAGAACCTGTACCTCGCATAGTCTGTTGCATCTGCGTAGAACTACCCAAACCGGCTAAGCCTCCTAACAAGTTAGCATAGGTGGTCAGCTGTGCTCTACGCGCTTCTTGCTCTTGCTGAGCTAGCCTAGCTGCGTCTTGCCGCTGCGCTGCATCTCTAGACTCGTCTCGTTGCCCTATAGCCTCTCGCAGCGAGGGTTCAACCATTAAGGTTTGTAACTGGTTTTGAGCGTGTCCCGGTATTCTACCTAAAGCGCCTATCCTTCGGTCTTCTGCCATCTGAAGAGATTTGGCCAACTGATCTTGGACTAAATCTTCTCTGCGTATTTGCTGATTAGCCGCAAGCTCTTCCAAAGCTGTACTGCCCAGTCCAAACTGACCTGCTTGCATAGCCTGTTGCTGAGCCAACAGCTTATCTCGCTCTGTCAATTGTCTAGCTTGGTTTGCTATAGCTCCTGTGCGAGCAAGGTGTAACGGGTCTTGGAAAATATCACCCCTGGCCAGTTGCGTATCTCTGTTGAAAAAGTCTTGATATGTAGGAGCAATTTGCCCAGTAGCTGTTCGACCTAGCCCTGTATATAGATCGTGAGCACGAGCTGTTTCAGCCCCCTCCCCTGGAACTAAACTGCCTGTGAATAGATCAACGGGGTTTTGAAACTCGCCTTTTATCTGCGGTAGAAGTTCATCTATAAAAGGAACCACGGGAGCGTAAGGCTGTATCTCTGTAGAACCTTGAGTAGCCGATTGTTGCGGCGTGTTTACAACTACGGGAGGGGGAGAACGGAATATACCACCCATCTTATAGCTCCTTACGTATGGTTATAGTTTTAAAGTCAAATCCTAAAGGTTCCATTACCTTTTCCCATCCCTTGCGACCTGTCATTTCAAAGAAGTCAAATCCTAATTTTTTATAGTATTTTTCCACCACTGGTACTATAACGGAAAAATCAAATTTACCAGATATTGCCTCTGCCGAGATGCCTCTTGATCTAGGCATGTATCCAAACCCTATTACAAAACTGCCCTTGATGTTTTCATCTTTATCCGTGGAAATCCAGAAATCGCTTGTCTTATCTATAACTCTTTTTATTAAATCGTCTGCGTTATACAGGTCTTCGCACTTACTCCTAGACACAGACTTTTCCATATGGTTATAGCACTGAGCTAGTTTTTTCTTTAACAATTCACTATCAGGATTTACCAGTTTATAGCTTAGTCCAGCTACCAGCGGCGTTGTAAAAATATATTCCTTCTCCTCCACTGCCGGGATTCCAGTTACTGCCATCAGCATATCTTATATCTCCCTGCTGTGGATTATCAGGCTCTACGTTGCTTACGTCTAAGTGACCGTCGCGTACTAAGTCCAGAACGGTTCTAACCTCCATCAACATAGAGTCTATAAAACGGGGTATTTCCTCTAGCTCTGTAGGACAAGTGGAGGGATCAAACCTGAGAAATTCCCTACTCATCTATCAGATACCACTTCTGATTCTATAGCATACCCCGATAATCTGAACTGAGAAGCAGTATCGCTTTCTATCTTAATAGCAGCGTATCTACCTCTGACTCTACAGTCTACTTTACTATCTGTTCCTATATCGAAAGATACTGGAGTATTATATACAACTCCAGAATTAGGAGACAACTCTGCTCCTACGCTGATATTAACATTGCCTGTTCCTTCTATGCGGGGATATACCCTGCTTATGCTTTTTATAGAATCTGTTTTCCCAGCGTTTAACCCTCTACGTTCCAGAGTAGTTGTAAAGTTTGTACCGTCAAAGGTAACTCCAGAATCTGCTAAGAAAAATTTATTATCAGAAGTACCGCACATTAGTAGAGAATCGATAGAAGGGTTGAACTCTTGCTGCCCCCAGTTTAAAGTATTTTGCTCCCACGCACCTGTGGAAGCTGCCCAGGTATTTGTCAAGGCCGGGTTTACCAACCCCTTTGCTATAAAACTAACACTTGGTAAATCTCTAGTAGCCCAGGTATTTTCCACATAGTTCCAGATTAAAGCTGTGTCTGGATAACCACCCGTAGCTCCTGAAGCGGGGAAACAAATCCATACTTCGTTTTTAATCTTATTATGAACTAGAAAAGTTTTATAGTAGTAGGTAGAATCAATCTTGGAAAACAAAAATGTTTTCATTTGATCGTCTATTATACTTTTTATAGAGTTACCGTTATGGATTACCACATCGTTTGTGGACATCATAACATGTTTGCCATTTCCCAAATCTACAATAGCGTCTCTACTGAACAATCCTGTATCTTTAAAAACTTCTCTTATGTTAAATGTAAAAGCTCCACCTACATAGTTAAGAGAATATACACTATCCTCTTTATAAACCATTAACAAATTTCCCAGTTGTAGAGCGTTTAGTATGTGTCCCTTAGTACCCATTAACGATGTTTCGGCAGCTTCAGAAGCAGCGGCGGAAGTTACCCAAGTATTGCTACCGTTGTTATCTGCCCCTACAGGTATGGCATCGCTCCACCGTATGGTGAAAGGCTTTGACACCGCTGAACCGCTACCGCTATCAGTAAGGTTTAAAGCCACTAAGTGGTTTCTAAAAGGTACAATTGCTTTACACTTTAGAGTACTGGGCCAGTTGGTAAGGTCAGTAAACTGTGAACCTCCCTGGGTAAAACTCTGAGGAGCGTCTATACCGTTGCAGGCTATTAATACACCGCCCAACGCACCGCCTTGCCAGTTGTTAGTTGTACCGGCTATGGTTGTATAAGCACCGGAAGAGCGGGTAACGTCTGCGTGGGTAGTACCGGTAATTTTGCGAAGACCTGTGGCAGTTCCGTAAACCCATAGATCGTTACTACCCTGTAGCCAACTAGTAGCCCAGTAAGGATTATTACTAGAACCAGGGTCGCCAAAGATTTGTATATGGCCTAGTATTTTTCCAGCTTTACCGTCGATAAATCTTACGTTGTTTCCGTAGCTAAAAAACGCAGCTGGCATATCATACGGAGACAGGTCAGAGTTTATGCTAAATCTAGGAGCCTGTCTACCGTTTATGTCAAATATTTCCTTGGCCATTAACCACTACCCGCTGACGTTTGCTCTTCCCAGTCGGTTGAGTTAAACTGATCTAGAGCAAGATAATCTTCTTCTTCGTCTAATATATTACCGCCTGTTTCTTGGATGATGCAGAAATTTTCTATAACCCAGTTAGTAGGCATCATGCACCTCTACGGACAAGACCGCCGGGATCACCTTGCACAGTCATTTGCATAACTGTCCCGCCATATCTGGCTGCTTGTTCTGCTGATTTTACATCGTCCATTGCTTTTTGATATATAGCCATGAACCTTTGAGTCTGCTCTGTATCGTTTAGGTAAATAGCCCCTTCCAAGCAAGAACCAAACAAGTACAAATCTGGGAAAGAGTCTAGTATATTATTAGTAGTAACACTGTCTGATAAAGGTACTAGCTTACTATAGTAATATATTCCCAAGGTATAGGTAGAGTCAGGAGTAGGATATATTTTTATATCTTTTCCCAAGTTTGTATAAGCTCTAGGGTATCCGCTAGTATAAGCCCCGTACTCCCTACTGCCTGACTCTGGAGAAAGGTAGTTTAAAGCGTAGCTGTTAGTATCAGAAGTTTCGTAAGTAATATTCCTTAGCTCTATTAAATCAGAGGGTAGGTTGTAGAAGGAAATATCCCCCGTTGTAGTAGTTTCTGCCCTTGTCATATTAACTCTAACACGTAGTTCTCTGTCAAGCCTGTTCTCTGTTAAAGATATAAAATCAGGTATAACACTTGTTAAATCATCTCTGTTAAGATAATTAGCTACACTTGTTTTTATCTCTGAATACGTTGAAAGACTCATCAGATATTACTTTCATGTGTCCGTAAAAATCTATACTCTGGATCATTGAGAAGTTTTTTAATCTTAGGCCAGTGATCCTTATTCATCATATCTATGCCGTGTTCTTTGCTCCACTTTTCTACTATGACCAGGGGTATGCTTGCAACCTTGCGCATACCTGTTTGACGGGTTTCTACCCCGCCGTGGATATAGTCCTTGTTAAATTCTTTCTTATTAAGTTCTATAAGAGGTTCAATATCCTGAACGGAGTGCTGGACTATTTTATCCTCGCTCGCGTCATAGGTAGATTTGCGCTTAATAGGGGAAGAATCTACCATCTTAATACTTCTTCTTACCGTTTCTCTTAGTCATATCGTGTTCCTTCTTAGTGGGGAGAGCCGCTAAGCCCTCCCCGTGTTAAGAACAGAATTAGCTTAGGTCGTATACAGCGCCTAGAGCTTTTTCATTATCCACCTGTAGGGTGTATTCAACGATAATCGCTCGCTGCTCACCGTCAGATGTGGAAGCTACCTCGCGTTGGAAGAACGGACGTAGATAGGCCAGTTTATAGTACTCAGGATCAATTAGCCAACAATCCCTAGAACGCTGGAAGCGGTTAGGGACAACAGCCATCTCTCCAAAGTCACTGACATAAACGTCCATACCACCGATGATGCGCTGGTCAGCTACATCGTTAAAGTTGGAAACGCCGGAAGCTCCGCCTACACCTACAAAGCTAGAAAAGGTCTGCTTTTGAGAAGGAGCCATCATTATATACTTAACGTCAGCTCCGTTGTTATAGGCTAGGAGGATAGACGCTTTAAGCAATGCTTCTGTAAAGGTACGCTGCGTACCGTCTGTGCGAGCAGCACCGGCACCGCCAGAGCCAACCGCTGTACCACCGCTACCGATGCTGGCATTGGTTGTTACCCAGGAAGTTAGGCTACCTAGTTTACGCACCGTGGAATCAGCTGACATGGCGGTTTTGGCGGTGTTAGCACCTACCAAAGTTGTTTCCATATCGCGCTTTAGTTCTTTAGCACGCTTGGACATTTGATAGGCCAGTTCTTCCTTACGACCTGCTTTGGATACTGCGTCTAGCGTACCAGAAACAAGCGTAGTTTTCAAACTAATCTGACAAATATTGCCTAAACGAGTTGTAGCCGAGGGTTCGGCAGCGGTGAGGGTTTGACCCTCTTCGTTATAGTTAGTAGCAACAGCAGCTGCAAGAGCATCTGTCTGCCACTCGTGGTTTACTGCGATAGCGTCCGAGCGACCACCCATTGACATAAAAGGTGTATCTGTCGGAGAGATATCG
>TARA_R110002020_G_scaffold458929_3_pt1 | contig 34164 bp, 28 predicted proteins | sample TARA_R110002020 | Tara Oceans TARA_R110002020 (sample SAMEA4396489) | marine metagenome | biome: Westerlies Biome; feature: [MES] marine water layer (ENVO:01000295) within the mesopelagic zone...; material: water (ENVO:00002006), including particulate matter (ENVO:01000060) such... | reverse complement strand
TTTGACCTTAAGCTTTGCGCAGACTTTGGCGAAGCTTAATCCTCAGATGACTTTCACCTATGTATCCGGGCAGGGAACTGATAGTACTGAAAAGGGCAAAAGTCACTGGGCAAGAGTGAAGGGTAAAACTGAGAATGACCTGAAGAAGCTTCCCTTCAAGCAGGTTTTCGCCTACCGTCCCGGAGCAATGAAGCCTATGGAAGGAGCCAAACATGTACTTTCTTGGTATAAATACTTTTCCTGGATGTATCCTATAGGAAGAAAACTCTTACCAAATGCATTCAACACCTTAGCTGAGGTAGGTGACTCAATGCTCTATTTAACCCTGAATGGATATGACAAATTTATTCTGGAAGGAAAAGAGATAACAGAGACGGCAAATAAATTGACCTAGAATTAGGCCTAGAGCAACTCTCAGCAAATAGATTTTTTTTATAAAAAAATGCTGTAAATTTTAAGTCAATATCTCTTCAGTATTGACTTAACTTTTTCCCGTATGAAAGCAAAGCTACTACCAGCACTAATCTTCACATTGATAGGTTCGTCTGCTCTTGCCCAAGATCAGATCTCTTCAGAAAGATTGTTTACTGAGAAAGACCTAACCTCAAAACAGATTTCAGGAATACTGCCTAATCAGCTTAAACCGGGAATTTCGAACTTTTCCCCAACTGAAAATTCAACTTTCAATTTAGCAGACACAGTTCCTACAGCTACTTCTGGAGGAGAAATTCTACCTGGAGGTTTTATTGAGAAAATGGATAACTACCTGATCACTCAGCTAGCATTTGTAAATGACACAGAGCGATTTTCTGTGGATCAGGGAACTCAAGATTACCAGATTTATCCGAATGGATCTTCAGCGCTGAAAATCCATTTTAACTACCGCTTTTTATCAGTTGGATTCAGCTTGATACCCAAATTCATCTCAGGCAATGATGACAATGATTTGAAAGGTGAAACCAAAGGTTTTGGATTCAATACTGGGTTTAATTTCACTCATTGGTTTCAAACTGTTGGATATGGTCAAATCAGAGGGTTTTACTTAGACAACACCAAGGATTTCGACAACTCTTGGCAAGATGGGGACCCGTATATTCAATTTCCAGATTTGCTTTACAGAAGTTTCCACGGTACCACTGGCTATAGCTTTAATCCTAATTTCTCCACAAAGGCTTTAATGACAGGCACCGAACGTCAACTGAAAAGTGCAGGAAGTTTTATCCCAACTTTAAAGTACCGATACTATCTGGTGGACAACCGAGAAAAACTCAATGCCACCAATTCTACCCAAAAGTCCAATAATTTTGAAATCCTTGCCAATGCCGGATACTATTACACTTATGTGATTAATAAGGAGTTTTACCTTTCTGCAGGTGGATCTGCAGGTTATGGTTTTTTAAACTCAAAAGTAACTACCCGCAACATCAGTGATGAGGCAGTAACCAAACAGAACAATGGCGTTTTCAGATATGATCTGCAAGCTGCTGCTGGATATAACAGCGAGCGGTTTTATGCTGGTTTGATCTTTACTACCGAAAATCGACAATACAAACAGTCCAACACTTCGGTGATTAATTCCGACTGGAGGGTATTTTCGCAGATTACTGTTGGTTACCGGTTTAACGCTCCAAATGCTTTAAGAAATAATTTGAATAAAATCTCTCCCCAATAAGGAAACTGATCTTACTCCACCTCCTTTAGCTTAAAAACTTCAAAGCTCATTAGGTCTTCTTCGTTTGCGGGGTTGTCAGGATGAGAAATGGAGATAAAAAGCCCCTCTTTGCTTACAAAAGAATTATTTGGATAGTAGGTGTTTTCAGGCATTAGCGTTTCTCCCAACACATTCAAGTCCTTATCCAGAATCATCACCGCAAATTTCCGTGGAAACCTTCTGAGTTGAGTGATTTCTTCCTCATTTTCGACTTCAACTTTGGGAAGCACAAAGCGGTAAAAAACTCCTCGGTACTCATCATACAATATACGCTCATAGCGATCTGAGGCGTACACATATTTCATCGTATTAAAACGATCCGTCGCTTCATTAAAACTAGGAAAGCTTTGATCTATATACTTGCTTTTTGCATTCACAGTTTTTATACCATTTCCCTCCAAATCGGCAACATATAAATGATGATCAGCAACTAGGGAGTAAACCAATTTCTCTCCATCAGTAGCCATGCTAAATTCTAAGAGTTTTGGACCTGATTGATTGTAATCTTTTGGATAGGTAATAGGCAGGAGTTCTACTTCTGAACTCTTCAAGTCAATCGTATAGCTGAGTCTTTTGGAGGCGAGTGTATCATCGAAAACTTCTCTTGGATTAGCCTCAAATTTTGTGTTTACCAGCAACTTATTTCCTCTTAAAATAGGCGTGTATTTGTAGTAAGCATTGTGTACAAATGCACCCGTATATGAGAGTGGAGGTTCATAAGTATACTTGGCTTTGATTTTTGCACTTGTGTCAGTCAGATTCAGATGGGACATGGGATACCCAAAAAGAAATATACTATCTAAACTTTGCACGTGGATTCCTGAAATATAATCTACTCCTTCCGGCCCTTCTACATCGAAGACCATTCTCTTCTGAAGAGTCTTTGAGTCCAGATCATAAAGCTGGACTTCATTATTGGTATAATTGACATTAAAGAGCCAATTTCTATCTGTGGAAAAAGCGACCAAACCTGCGCTTACATTCGAAGTCTGACTATCTATAGGTAGGGAAACCAGTTTTCCATCAGAAAACAATTCCTGAGGAGTTGTGATGTTATCAGACTCTGATCCGCAACTCGTCAATAAGCTCAGACCTCCAAAAAGCAGAAATAAAATGAAACGATTTTTTCTCATGCACCTAATTTAAAAGTTTCAGTTTATAGTAGGTTACAAAATCATCTTCAGTCTCAAAAAAGTCAGGATGCTTTAGCGCTAAAACTTCTTCATCCTCGGTCAAAACAGTAGTAAAAACTAGCCCTTTTGGAACGGGAATATCATTTTGAAGTAAGTTAAACTCATCGTCAAATACGGCGACATAGTACTGTTTCAATTTTTCCAATTCTCTCCGTCCCGAAGATTCATCCCTATCATATTGGCTTGCCAAACTCTCTGCAATTCCCTTGTTGTAAATTACAATTGTTCTGTTGGTTGATCTGTAAATTTCCCGAATCGTACCTGGGAAATTATTCCTGGTCAATTCTCTATAATCTTGTTCTTGTTCGAATGGAACGCCAATAGGCTGGACAGCATCATTCACTTCGAGACTCACCTCTCTTTGGAAATTGACCTCGCCCTCCTTTTCGGTGTACACCCAGAATTTCATTTCATTCCGGAAATAAAGAATCCATTCCGTATCAGTTCTAATGACGGTTGGAAACATCCAATAATTGAATTCCCCATTGCTAAAGAATGAATTGGGAGGAAAAGGCATGGTCTCCCGACTACTATTCGAAACTGTGTCGATAACTTGGAGAATTGGCTGACCATAAATCCCTTCAAATATGCTTGTCGAAGATTCGTCTGTAACGACTTCAGCACGTTCAGGGCGGATAAATGCAATCTCATCACCCAAAGGATAAATTGCGTCACCAGACAATCCATTGATATAGAAATAATCAAAAGGCAACTTATACTGCCAAATTCTATTTCCATTAAAGTCGTATCTAAAAAAACCTTGATTCATGACTTGAAGTTCTATCTTTCCATCTCTCAGTCCAATTGGGTTTATAAGTCCATACATTGCGTAAGGCCCATCAGATGGAAATTCAATCGTTGATTTTGTCAGCCCATCTCTATCTAAGATCATATATTCCTTATCACGATTTCCTTTAGCCAAATAACTTTTGCTTTCAGGTTCGTAATCTAATATCCTCAGGTTACCCAAGTAATCTATCTGAAGTGAATCAACGATTTCAAACCTAAAATCTGCTATTGGTTGAGAACCAGCCTTCTCTCTTGAATCACAAGAAAAATATAACAGTACGATAATTATCGGGAGTAAAAGTCTTTTCATCCCTGAAGATAATTAGCTAAAACTGAGAGTCTAGGTTAATTATTCTTAACTCAACTTCTGGCTGAAATATTAAAAACAAAGGCTCTATACTTCAGTAAAGCTACGAATGTCGCTCCCCCAAAAGCATTGCCGATCAAGGCTGTACTTTGGAAAGACAAGTAATCCAAGACGGAAATATCAGGCGAACTCAACATCCCAGAAAATACCTCCACGCTGCCAATAATACTGTGATGCAGTCCCGTAAAAGCCATCACGGCGGTGATCATGTAAATCATCACTATTCTACTAATCGTATCTCGTGAGGAAGCCAACAGCCATGAAAGTAAGCCCATCAACCAACCTGCCACTATCGCACTGACGAAAATCACTGGCAATTTGGCATGCAAAACATGCGTTGCGATATTGACCACCACTTCCCTGTTGAAAATACCGAGATGCGGACCTAGCCAGAGTAGTATTCCAGCCATCAAATAACCTCCCACCAGATTTCCGGCGATCACCACTCCCCACAACTTGAACATACTTCCAGCAGAACGTTTTTTATTCAAAACAGGAAGTGTGAGTAGAGCTGTCTGCTCGGTAAACAGGATACTTTGCCCCAATACCACCAAAATAAACCCAAGAGGATATACTAAAGAAATGAATTTGATCAGGGAGGAATCTTCCACTTTCCCCATCAGGAAAAAGTAAAGCGTACAAAGCATGAGGTAACTAAAGCCAATTTCCAATCCTGCCGTGAGCGAACTCGTAAACAAGCTTTGGTAACTTTTATCGTAAGTTTCCAGCGCATCGATGATCTGATCACGTAGGATTTCCCCATGGGTTTTGGCAGAATCTGAACTTTTCGACTTTGACTGGCGAAGCTCTTTGTCAATTTCCCGCTGCTGATCTTCCGCCAGTTGCTCCTCGGTTTTCTCTTTTTTCCAAGCCATCTATGAGGTGATTATAAATTTGGTCAGGTATCAATTTAGGATTCTCACTATATTCTGAGCAAAAAATCAACCGTAAACTATAAACTGACTTAAACTCTAATTTCTCCTTAACTCCTAAAATCACTCAGTGGTTCTACATGCGGACAAAATATTAAAATCAAATCGCCTGTCATTCTTTAGAATTTCAAAAAATTCCTTCAGGTATTTATTCATGAATTTCACCTCACTTGGAGGCAACAAAAATGCCTGTCGCTCTATTTCCCCATAAAGCAAATCCTCCCTCGCTAAAAACTCACCGCGTATTGAATGCATCATTTCTTCCTCTCTGCAAAACCCTCTATACAAGCGCTCACTGACGCTTTTAATAGCTACTAGATTGCTAACCTGTGCATAAGGAGGCATTACCATACCCGTCATATCAAAATCGTATGCGAGTGGCACTACAGTTTTAGCATCCAATTTCAGGATTTTCATGTTGTGCTGATACAAACTCGACCAATCAGTATTGCCAATCATGAATTGAAACAAATCATGTCTAATAGCTGAAGAATCCTCCAAAACCATCCCCGCAATCATCTTATTCTCTAAAATCTCTCCATCAAATCGATCCGCAACCTTATCATCATCCTCTATCAGAAAACCCAGTAAATTGACTGCTTCTCCCTTTTTATCGTCTTCATTTACAAAATTGATTCGTATCATCCGCGTTTGGAAAGTATACTGACTCACCTGCTCATAAAATCTATAGCACAAAAACTCCTTAACTATAAATGAATCCGCATTTCTGCCAGACGAGCATGGAAATACCACCTTCAAATTTCTACTTCCATCAAACAAGTTACCCTTTCCCTCCTTCTTTTTGAGTCTCATCCTAACAGGTGGATAATAACAATTCTCCTTCCTGAAATTCCCTCTTGCCCTGAGCCCTACTTCCAATGTATCAAGGGTGCCTTCAGGAGTTGTATAGATCAAAAATGAATCTATGAACGTGGAATCATTGGTGTCTTTTCTTAGACTTTTGATTGAAAATTTCATATTGACCTCCAAAATTTCCTCTGAATCAAACAGTCTTTCCTGCTCCTGTGCGTAGGTAGAAAAACAAAAAAGAATGCAAAAAATGAGTAAGAGCTTTTTCATTGTTGGGGAAATTAAATCGTAAAAAATCTACCTAAACAAACTCAGTGAGCCTATTTGTGCTGTCTCGATCTAATTTAACCTTTCTAGGCTACAAATCTTTATTATTGGAATAATACTATTCACCTAGTCGTATCAAACGTAACCAACTGATTCTATGCCTATAAGCATAGTGAAGTAGTATTTCCGAAATAGGTTATGACAACTTTTAAAGCTTTGTCAACATCACATTTTTAAACTCAACCTCTGCTCCTTCGGCTTGTAGAGCGATTCTACCCCGGGAAGCGGTGGCATTAAAGCCATCATTGACCAAATCACCATTTAGCCAGACAGTGACCTTATCGCCATCGCAGCGGATTTTGATATGATTCCACTCGCCCAGAGGATTTTCGGAATCGTCTGTGAGGTTTTTTATCCTTCTCAGTTTCTTGCCATTTATACCCCAATTCTCCTTTGGTCCTCGCCTAGCTTCCATATCCTCCACTTCTATATTTTGCTCTATGCACCAAAAATCTCCTGCGTTTGAATGCATCAGCTGAACTTCGATTGACTTAGGAAACATCTCGTAAAGCGCTCGTGGCGTCGATGCATGGACAAGAATTCCGCAATTCCCAGGCTCTCCAGCAAAGCGATAATCTAGTTCGAGCGTATAATTATCATACTCAGCATCAGTAATTAAATGCCCCTGGGGAGTGCCTAAACTAACAAATAGCCCATCTCTAATAATAAAGGGGATTCTAAGTGAACTATCTGCTTCCAGATCTGGCACATCCATATGCCAACCGTCCAGACTTTTTCCATCAAAAAGATTGATCGTTTGACTTTGGGCGAAAAAAGTGACTAAGGCAAAAAGTAGCAATAAACTAGTTCTTCTCATGATTTCGGGATAGTGTTAAAGATTCCTTAAGCTAAAAATAATCCACGAATTCTCATGAGATACTTTATTAATGTCCAATTAGAGAGCTGTACCTATGGCACAGCTGATTTTCGGATTAATTCTTTTTCTACCCTTAGATTGTCCTTAAAGGGACTTGTTCACATTTTGGTTCAAGTCTATTGACTTGGACCTAAGGTATTGCAGTCCTCAAACAGCCTTGTGATGATAGGGCCTATATTTTGCTACAGCAGTCTGAATACTGCATTGAAAAAAGCAAAAGTCAGGATACTTGCACCAAAGGCTGTGATTGCAAACTGAGACTGAAAAACTGTACTCTACTTAACTCTAGCTTCCCAAATCCTCATAAAAAGCATGTGCGCCATACGTCTTGCATGTTCTTTGGCGTAGTTTGCAGTTTCTCCTTCGAAATACCTGTCCAAGGTCTGAAACCAAAGCTCAAGCCAATTCCCAAAGTGGGCCTGCTCTATGCTGTTATCCACTTCAGCATCAACTTGGCGATGAACTTTTACAGGATTGAATTTTCCAGCACCAGGTCCGGTTTGAAGCAAAATCATTTCCCAGAAATCACTGAGATGGATCAGATGCGTGTCCCAATCTTTGACAACTCCATTGAAAATCGGGCCCAGTGTATCATGAAGCCTGATTTGATCATAAAAACGTCTTACCAAAAAATCAACTTCCTTCCTCGATCTTATATCAATCTTATCCATCTTTTACTTTAAAATTGGCTCCAGTACTTCCAATTCCCCATCAATATTCTCAGGAATCGGAAGCCCAAGTATCTTACATACTAAAGGATACACATGGATATTCTGAAAAGTTTCAATTTCCAAACCTGATTTGAACGCAGGTCCGTTTGCATAAAAAATCGCATGCATATCCTTATAAGCTGGACTATAGCCATGCTCGCCAAAAGTATCCGTATCCAACCTATCCATGTTGTCTTGCATCCGAGTAAGTGTGGTCTCCCAAGCCAAATAATAGTATCGGTCAGGAATAATCAAAATATCACCTATCCTATCCTTATACATTAAATCCTGGTAGTTTTCCTTATCATCCACATCGGTGATATGAATCGGCAGCTCAGACATTTCCAGCTGCTTTATGATTTTCTCCTTGTCGTTTTGGTCTTCAAGATACACATGTGCCAGCGCACCATTATTCACGATTCTAGCGGGAATACCCTTTGTCAGATCAGTCAAATTAAGGAAGTGATCTGGTGTAACGTCCATCATTCCATGATCCGACACCACGATCACATTAATATCCAAGTCATAGCTTTTGATGCCTTCGAATAGCGCACCCAACTCATGATCTAGCTGAGTCAACCTTTCGGACAGCTTTTCATCATTGCTAGGCCCATAGCGATGTCCCGTATCATCCATGTCTGAGAAATATAGGGTAATCAATCTCGGGCGCTTTTCCTCTGGCAATTCCAGCCATTTGAACACTTCTGTCACTCTAGTGAGATTGCTTACGTTCCCGTCGTAATCATAATAGTAGCTCGGCCTCACGCCTTGCACATCAGCTTCCGAACCCACAAAAAAGTAACTCGCAGCGATCATATTATTTTGCTCTGCAAGCACCCAAAGCGGCGTTCCTCCATACCAAGTTCCGTCTTGAACAATCTCCTTTTTCCCAATACCATAGGTCAAATCCTTCTTCGGGTCATAGAAAGAATTGTCTACCAAACCATGATGCTCAGGCTTCAAACCAGTAGCGATCGTATAGTGGTTTGGAAAAGTCTTGCTTGGGAAAGAGGGTATCATACTCTCTGCCGCCACTCCTTCAGAGATAAAACGACTTAAATTCTCTGGTTTAAACCGCTCCACATAATCGTATCGAAAGCCATCAAGCGAAATCAGAATGACTATAGGCTCTTTCTTTTCTTGGGAAAAAGTAAGAACTGGAAATGAAACCAGTGCAATCAGCAAGAGCGAGCAGAGTCTTTTCATGGCGTATTCTTTTTTCAAAAATACCTCCTGTAGGATTGCGATACAATCCGATTGTCACTAATAATAGTTTGATAAAATCAGAAGGGTTGGCAACACCTACTTTTTGAAATAGGAATGGTCTTCCAACCAATCTTTCAATCGATCTGGCCAATGATTGATGCTTACAAATTCAGAGCGATAGCCCATGTTAAAGGCATGCTCGTCCTTGGAATACAAATGCATTTCTACATCAGCTCCTGCTTCCCGATAAGCTAGCATAATGTCCACAATGGTACTGGAGCAGCATTCATCTTTGTTTGCCGCAACGAAAAAAGCTGGCGGAGCATCTTTGGAAACGGATCTAGGCGTTCCCAACGGACCTGGATAAACCTGAATCTGGAAATTTGGCTTCGCCGAAAATCTATCCAACGGATCCGTAGCAGTAGCAATTCCAGGATTCTCATCATACGCGACCCAGTTCACCACTTCCCCTCCTGCCGAGAACCCCATGATTCCTATCCTGTCAGAATCGATACCCCATTTTCCAGCATTGGAACGAACTAAGCGCATGGCCCGAATGACGTCTTGTGTAGGATGTGACTCGTCATACGGCGAATTTTCTTCACGAAAAAGCCGGTATTTCAAAACTCCAACTGTTACCCCAAGCTCATTGAGGAATTTTGCAGGAGCCACACCTTCACCATTGTAACCTAGATTTCTAAATCCACCGCCTGGACATACCAAGATGAAGCTTCCGTTAGGTTTCTCAGGCTTGAAAAGGGTAACGCTGGGGTTATTGATATTTCTCACCCACCAGTCTTGAGCCAGTTCAGGTTCATCTTTTCGGGATTCAAAACCCGGCGCTCCATTTTCCCAGAGATAAATAGTCTCGGGATTATCTTGGCCAAGTACAAGGTTTGAAGCAATTAGAAAGAGGAAGAAAAGAAGTATTCTCATTTTCAGGTTAGGTTTATTGGAGTGAATATTTTTTTAGCAATAAAAGCACAACTACAAACTACCACTTTTCGGGGAAACCAAGATCAATATCATCCCTTGTCACCACAAAATCGGGAACATTTTCCCATGAAGAAAATCGTAAAATGGCTCTAATTAGCTTCTAAGCGACATGGTACATGAATTGGAATCAAGTGTAGCATCAAACAAACAATGATATGAAGACGACCAACAAACTTTTAATGGCGGCACTAATCACCTCTACCACACTAGGTGCTGTAAGCTGTAAATCAAGTAATGCTGTCAAAGGCGGGGCTATAGGAGGTGCAGCTGGTGGTGTACTCGGCGGCGTGATAGCAGGAAAAGGCAATACTGCGGTAGGTGTTCTGATAGGTTCAGCTATCGGTGGATCTGCCGGTGCCATTATCGGAAATGAGATGGATAAAGCAGCAGATGAACTTCAGCGAGATTTGGAAGGAGCCACAGTAGAACGCGTAGGTGAAGGAATCAAGATCACCTTTGACTCTGGACTTATGTTTCCAGTAGATAAATCTGAATTGAGTGATATTTCTAAGCAAAATCTAACAGAACTGGCAGAAACGCTTAAGAAGTATGACGAGACCAATATCCTCGTAGAAGGTCATACTGATAACACTGGTGCAGATGACTATAACATGGATTTGTCACGTAGAAGGGCGTATTCTGTGGAGGATTACTTGACTGAAAATGGTATTTCCAAAGGAAGAATGGAAATCACAGCCTATGGCGAGATGCAACCTACTGCTACGAATGAAACCGAAGCAGGACGTCAGCAAAACAGACGAGTAGAAGTTGCGATCTATGCAAATAAGAAAATGCAAAAAATGGCTGAACGAGGTGAAATCGGAGAATAATTATTCTCAGATCGATCCCTATTTATAAATCCGAAAGGCGACCTCTGGTCGCCTTTTTTTGCCTTTACTGGTTTTGGTTGAGCAAGTTCTGGTAATAATTCATTCGCTCTTCATTTCCGAGACTTTTATTGATCAAATATAAGTTCCCAAGTACAGCACGATTAGAACCATATTCCAAGGATTTTTCCAGTGCTACTAAACCCTCTTTCTCTTTTCTCTGAGCCAACAAAACAGAACCCAAATTCATATAAGCACTAAATGGATCTTCCGGGTTGGCCATCGTGGCTTCTCGATAGTAGCGCTCAGAAGTTGGATAATCCTTATCTTTTAAGAAAGCTATAGTTCCTAAGTTGGTGAGTACAACCGGGTTTTTAGGGTCGATTTTATATGCTTTTAAAAATTGTTTTTTAGCCGCAAGTGTATCTCTGGTTTCTAAAAGTGATTTTGCATAAGCCGCATTGAAGGAAGGGTATTTTTCTGCTCCCCCATACTGCTCAAATTCGGCTTCACACTTAGCATATTTCTCTACTGCTGTGACATAATCATTCCTTTGAAATGCACCATTTGCTTCTGACATAGTAAACACAAATGTCATTTCCTCAACAGATCTCCCCGTTGAATCTGCTGTCTGGTATTCCTTGGCTTTTTCCATATCACCCGCCTGAGAATAGAGATAGGACAGAGTGCTCTTTGTGGAAGGGTCATCCTGGTATTCCAAAGCTTTCTCAAACATGGCAATAGCCTTCACACTTTCACCCTTTCTCATGTAAGTGAGCCCAAGGTTTTTGTAGTTCGGAAAGTACTCTGTCTTATCTGATTTAAGACTTTTCAGATAATATTCTTCCGCTTTATCAAAATTACCTTCCTCAAAATTCAGCATTGCCAATTTAAACCAGCCGAAATATGCAGCTGGGTTCTTTTTGACACTTTCTTCAAAAACTTTGACAGCTCTTAAAGTATCTCCATATCCTAAAAGTACTTCGCCTAATGCATTGAGATATTGTGACACTGAGGCTTCTTTTCCTAAGATTTCATTAGACAAATCAAATTCCTTGATGGCTTCTTCGTAATATGCTTTGGCAGAATCAGTAGAAGTTTTTTCGATTTCTTTTCCTTTCAGCCTTAGCTCTTCTGCATACATTACATGCGTTCTCCAACTTTTCGGAGCAGTCTCCACTCCTGATTTTGAAAGGGTCAGATTGCTTTTCCATACCGGTGAACGATCAATTGTTTTCCATGAAAAGGCCAGTATCACCGGAAGTAGCACCAGAGGCAGAATTAACTTCACCTTGGAAGACTGATATTTTAGTACCAACTGATACAGACCGACAACAATTAAAAAACTAAATGCCAATGAAGGAATAAATAAGAAACGCTCACCAAGATTGGAGCCAATGATCAGCGAAGTCGTAAGGTTGGCAAAAATTGAAAAGCTCACGAGATAAAAGAGTATTCCAAAGCTGAACACATTCCTAGACTTAAACCCGAGGTAAGCCAAGTAAATCAACCCGCCAAAAAAAACCAAACTCAACCAAACTATTGGGCTTTTGAATGTCTGAACATCTAGCTGTGCAAAGGAATAGTCCCAACTCAAAGGATGAGGGAAAAAGAGGAGCTTAATGTACTGTAGGTATATATATAAATTGGTTGCTAGACGATCACCGCCGGTTAGACCATAGATTACGCTGTTTATTTTAGAGTCATAAGTAGTCGACGCACTGTCCAAAACAATTGCGCGAATAATTAGATAAACCAAAGCAGGAATTACAAAAGGAAGCGTTGATTTGATGGACTCCCAAACAGATTTCTGCTGGAAAAAGTAGCCAATGAGAGCAACCAACGCAATTAAAGGAAGTGATTCTTCTTTTGATATCAAGGAAAAGAAAAACAATATTCCTACCAAGCTCAACCTAGGAATGCTAAGATTTTTTTCCCACTTGATCCAAAGTAGAATTGCCGAAAAAGCGAATAAAGAGGCTAATAAAGTGTCCCGACTTTTCACTGATGCCACCACTTCCACATGTAGTGGATGGACCGCATATAAAGCTAAAATCAAAAGAGGAATGAGCAATGGCCAACTTTTTCTCTCACATAGCTTCAGTAAAAACAGCCCCAAAACTACAAGTAGGCTACCGTATAAAAGCACATTTAAGGAATGACCATTTCTAGCATTAAACTCTCCAAAAACCTGATATTCAACAGCAAAAGTCAATAAAGTAAAAGGGCGATAGATACTCGTATTTACAGGATTGATCTGAATGAAATTCATCGAACCATACTTGAATAGCTCAGTCCATTCATCCAGCCCTTTTTGAGTTACTCGATTGAAATAGGCATAGATACCATCATCTCCGGAATACCCATAATTATAAGTTTGAGCGTAGAGCAAAACGCCAAAAAAGGCTATCAAAAGAATCCAAAAAAATGATTTTTGCTTCATTGAGTGGTTTTGAGATTAAGGTTTGAAAATAGGGATAAAATCTTTAATCTACCATAAGCGAGCTAGTTGGGCTTAATTTCCCAACCTCTTCAAAACCTCAACTTAAACTTGAAAAAAAACAATCATCAAAAATCTATTCGCATCAGAAAATCAGTTTGAATCTCATCACCAAAAGGAAAGGGATGTGAACTGAAGACACTCAAACCATTCTTTTCGTAAAATTTAATTGCTCGAACATTCTTTTCCCAGACACCAAGCCACAGGTACTTTTTCCTGTTTAGCTTAGCAAAATTAATGGTGTGATTCAGCAAAACCTTCCCTAGTCCTTGACCGATATAACGTTGAAGAAGATACAATCTAGCCACTTCCAGACTAGAATTATCCTGAAGATCTGTTTGAGCGGGAACAAAATTAACCTTCGCGTAGCCAGCCAACTCCCCGTCTACTTCCAGAAGAAAAAATACAGAAGCCGGATTCTCCATTTCTTCGGAAAATTGTTCTTCAGTAAATGCCTCTTCTAGGTAGGCGTTGACATTTTCAATTTTATTCCCTTCCGTGAAAGCTTCGACAAATGAAATTCTAGCCATTTCCACCAAAGGATTCAGGTCCGCAAAATTGGCTTTTCTGATTAAATAGGGCATGTGATAATAATATAATAGGAAAGCCCCTGTTTGGAGCCTCACAATTTTCGCACAAAGCTAATTTGATTTTTTTTCTAGGACCTAAAACTCTAGCTTTTCCTCGGATAAAAAATCTACGGGCCTTGTATAAAAAATTAAGATCTAATCCTTACTAATTGGTATTCAAGTGGAATTAGACTGAACAAACCTACTTTACTAATTTTTGAATTTCCGCTTCAATTTCTATCCCTTTTATCTTGGCTTTATCCAATGGAATTCCAGCATTTAAGCCCGGTCTACGATGGCCAGTAGCTGTGAGCCAAGCATCACGAAGCAAAGCTTGTCTTTTCGCAACTAAACCCAAAATTTCTTCACCATTGGGAAAGGAGACAAGAGCCTCATGGATATCCTCAAAGTCCTCCACCTCTGATTCACCCAAACCAAGCAAAATCTCCTTTGCCATTAGCCAGTGGCCTATTTCTCCTGGATGCACTCCATCTTTTGCGAGATAGAAGGCGCTATCCAATTCACGCTGATCTTCCAAATACTTTCGCATCGGCCAATGAATATCAATTACTTTCCAATCCTCAGTATATCTTTTAGAGATCAGCCATTCCGAATAATTGTCTAAAACATTGGCATAAGCCTCACCCTTTTTCGGATCATATACCGGCGGAGTCACGAAAATCGCCTCAGCACCAATTTCTCCAATCTTTGTATCCAGCCAATTGATCCCATCCTTATACTTTTGGAACCTCTCTTCGTCTAAAGGCAAATAAATCCCATCGTTCATGCCATAATTCACAAAAACCAAGTCGGGCTTCATCTGCTCGAATACCCGATCCAATCGCTCATGCAGATCTGGTCTTGGAAAAGCGCCATTCGCATGGTTTTCCTCAGATAGTCCAGAAACCGTCTCAGATGGCAGTCCCACATTGATCCAATCTAATTCGCGATCTGGATATTTTAAACGATAATACGTCTCCACATAACATATGTATTGCCCAGCGTACGTGATGCTATTTCCCAAAAACACTATTCGCTGCGTATCTGCGGGGATTTCATAATTCGACTGTGAAAAGACAGAAACTTTTGGAAGAATAAATAGTAGGAAAACAAAAGCAAATCGAATCATGATCTGAGATTTGGAATAAAAGGTGTATTAAAATCCAAGTTAAAAAGATTATTACGCAGTCCAGCAAATCGCTCATTTAGGAAATCTTGATTTGTGCACCTCGCTGGAGCAAAGTATCTTCACTTTCAATTGTCCTTTTTTCGGCATCTACCTTCTTAAATTTTAATAACAAAATGGCTTCTGGAATATTTGCATTGCTTGATGATATCGCTACTCTAATGGATGATGTAGCAGTAATGAGTAAAGTGGCAGCGAAGAAAACCGCCGCTATTTTGGGCGATGATCTTGCTGTAAATGCAGAGAAAGCTTCTGGTTTCGTGTCGGATCGTGAAATCCCTGTGCTTTGGGCGATCACCAAAGGTTCACTTCTTAACAAGGCTATTATTCTGCCTTTTGCTTTTTTACTCTCTGCTTTTGTACCAGCAGTCATTAACTATATTTTACTACTCGGGGGTCTTTATCTGGCATACGAAGGCGCTGAGAAAATCTACGAATACATCGTGCCTCACAAGCCGCACAAAGATGTAAGCCTTGACGAAACTCTTACCAAAGAGCAGATTTTAGCTAAAGAAAAAGAAAAGGTAAAGTCAGCTATAGTCACAGATTTTATTTTATCAATAGAGATCATAATTATTACTCTTGGCACTGTGATAGGCGAACCAATTCTAGAGCAAATCCTAGTGGTATCCGCAATCTCTATGCTTGCTACTGTCGGCGTTTATGGCATTGTCGCATTAATCGTTCGTATGGATGAATTTGGCTACAAACTGATTGCTCTAAACGAACAAAAAGATAGCTTCTCTGATAAAGTAGGATTAGTACTCGTCAATGCTTTACCAAAAATCATCAAGGGAATGGGCATCGTCGGAACCATCGCATTGCTTTTGGTATCTGGTGGAATCTTCGTTCATAACCTTGATTTCATGCACCACATTTTACCCTCTATCCCGTCTATCATCACCGAATTCCTAGTCGGTTTGGTTGTAGGGTTCGTTGTGTGGGCGATTATTCATTTTGGGAAAAAACTTTTCATAAAGAAGTAGAATTTAGGCGCTGCGAACCCCTTTACTCATGATTCTAGGATGAAGTGATTATCTTAATCTTTCTCATCCAAAGAATCTACTATGAAGCCAATCCATTTGATTACTCTTTTAGCATTTGCATGCCTTTCAATTTCCGCAAATGCACAGGAGAAAAGACCTGAAGGAGTACCCCATAAATTCTCTAAAGACTATCAAAAGCCAGTTTTCAAAAAAGATCATAGAGCTGAAAAGATCAAGGAAATCCTACCTGAACTAGAAGCGCTCATGACAAAATACGCCAAGGAAAACCACATTCCAGGAATTTCTTATGGCATTGTGGTGGACGACAAACTGGTCATAGCATCTTCTACAGGTTTACTAGATGTGGAGAAAAACACCTCAGCATCCACCAATTCTGCTTTCAGGATAGCTTCAATGACCAAAAGCTTTACTGCGATGGCCATCCTAAAACTTCGGGATGAAGGCAAACTGTCTTTATCTGATCCAGCGGAGAAATATGTTCCTGAATTAGCCAATCTCAAGTACTTGACCCAGGATGCAGCCTTAATTGACATCGAAAATCTGTTGACCATGACTGCTGGTTTCCCAGAAGACAATCCTTGGGGAGACCGCCAGTTAGATGAGCCAGACCAAATGCTTTTAGATCTGATTAGCCAAGGCATTTCATTGTCCAATTCGCCCTCTTATCAATACGAATACAGCAATACCGGCTACGCGATCTTAGGTCACATCGTTTCGAAAGTTTCCGGGCAACCCTATCAGGAATACATCACCGACAATATTTTGCTACCGTTGGGAATGACGCATACTTACTGGGAAATTGATGAAGTTCCTGCTGAAAAATTAGCAATTGGATATCGTTGGGAAGATGAACAATGGAAACTGGAGCCAATGCTTCATGACGGAGCTTTCGGAGCGATGGGTGGATTGATTACATCGATTGAGGATTTTAGCAAGTACGTAAGTTTTCATCTATCTGCTTGGCCACCCAGAAATGGCCCAGAAGAAGGACCGATCAAACGAAGTTCGCTACGTGAAATGCAAACACCACAATTCCCGCGGCTAAACTCCAACGGGGCTTGCGCTATCATGAGCGGCTATGGTTTTGGATTGGGTATTTATCAAAACTGCAACGGTACCAAGTGGGTGTCTCACGGAGGCGCTTTGCCTGGTTTTGGAAGTAACTTTAGGTTTTTTCCTGAGTTCGGAATCGGGATCATGGCATTTTGCAACTTGACATATACAACCCCCTGGCCACTTGCAGAGATTGAGAAATTGCTTTATGACAAAGGTGTAATGATCCCGAGGCAGTTACCAGTTTCAGATATTTTAGAAAAGCGAAAGGATCAAATCGTGCTTTTAATTCAGAAGGGAAGCCAAGAAATAGAAGAGTCGATTTTAGCTGAAAATTTCTTTTTGGATCAATCAAAAGAAAGTCGCTATACTGAATATAAAGCTATGTTAGACCAAGCTGGAAAAATCAGAAATATCACCGACCTGATTCCTCAAAACCAACTTAGAGGTAATTTCACGATGGAAGGAGAAAATGGAAATGTTTCGATTTTCTTCACCCTAACTCCCGAGAAAGACCCAAAAGTCCAGCAATTGGACATACGTTTCAAGCCGAAGCAATAATCCTAAGAACCTGGAAGTCAATAATCACCAAAAAAATATTTTACATGTACATACATTTATCTTCTAAACACGGAACTTAAAGAACCTGTCAGTGTTTAGTAGTCATATCTTTTGATGCTACCATCAAAAGTTTGAAAACTGAACCAACATATTATGCAAGTTTTAGAAAATCTGAATTGGCGATATGCCACCAAATCAATGAACGGAACTCCTGTTCCGCAGGAAAAAGTAGATTACATCCTAGATGCTATTAGACTTTCGGCTTCATCTTCGGGATTGCAGCCTTACGAGATTTTGGTAATCACTGATCCAGAAGTAAAGGAAAAAATCAAGCCTATCGCTTGGAATCAAAGCCAAATCACAGACGCATCACACGTACTTGTATTTGCTGCCTGGGACAATTACACACCTGAGCGTATCAACGGTGTATTCAAATACAACAATGAACAGAGAAATCTTCCAGACTCTGTTACGGATGATTATCGCAACATGCTTTTGACAAGCTATACTGCGAAAACTGCAGAAGAGAACTTCACTCACGCAGCTAAGCAAGCCTATATAGCGCTTGGCACCGCACTGATCGCTGCAGCTGAGCAGGAAGTGGACTCCACTCCTATGGAAGGTTTTGACCCAGCGGCTTTGGATGAGATTTTGGATCTTAAATCCAAAGGACTTCGTAGCGTGGTTGTTTTGCCACTTGGCTACAGAAATGAAGAAGGCGATTGGTTAGTCAACATGAAAAAAGTACGTACACCGAAAGAGAAATTTGTGACAGTTATCTAACTGAAACTTTATCCATATATACAAAGCGGATTGGGTAATTACCTGATCCGCTTTTTTATTTTCTACTTAGGAATGCTGAAATTAGGATAGACAACTACGAGCTCTATGATTACTTCAGAAGCCTTCACCCAACTTGCACTCTCTTTTCCAGGAACCGAATCAGCTCCACACTTTGACAGAACTGCTTTCAAAGTGGTGAAAAAGCGAATATTTGCAACGCTTCATGAGAAATCAAACACGGCGAACCTTGTCTTGTCCTTGGATGAGCAAAGGGCTTTTTGCGAATATGACACTCAAGCCATCTACCCTGTTCCCAATAAATGGGGAGAAAAGGGCTGGACAACTTTTGATTTCCAAAAAATCTCGAAGGAAGTGCTTTTCGAGGCGTTGAATTCAGCCTATTCAGCTGTATTCAAACAGAAATCAAAATAGAATTGGCTAACAAAAGACTAAATCAATCTCCTATTTGTAAACATTTCGGCATTCATATTTCTTTAACTTTAACCTAGTGACTTTTAGAAATACAAGCCAATGACTGCATCTACTAGAAAGAACATTCAAACCCAAAGCTCCACCGATTTCACAGGAATTGATCTGAAAAAACCAGCACTGTATGCGGCTGGACTCACTGGAGTAAAAGTAGCGCTTCAGCATACCTTCAAGGAAATGGGAGTGATAAAATCCTTCCAGACTCTTTCTCATATGAACCAGAAGGATGGGTTTGACTGTCCTGGTTGCGCATGGCCTGATCCTGAGCATCCATCCAAAGTGGCAGAATACTGTGAAAATGGAGCTAAGGCACTGGCCGAGGAAGCCACTTCCAAAGTGGTGGACAATGCCTTTTTCTCCAACTATTCCGTGCAGGAGATTTCGCGCTGGTCTGACTACAAAATCGGGCAAAGCGGTCGCTTGGTAGCTCCGATGATCTTGAAACCAAACTCAAATCACTACGAGGAATGTACCTGGGAAGAAGCTTTTAGAGTGATCTCAGAGCATCTTCATGCGCTCGCCAGTCCTGACGAAGCCATCTTCTACACTTCTGGAAGATCGAGTAACGAAGCTGCCTTTTTATATGGACTATTCGTCAGAGCTTTTGGCACGAACAATATGCCCGACTGCTCCAATATGTGTCATGAATCCAGCGGAGTTGGACTTTCTGAAACGCTAGGAATAGGAAAAGGCTCTGTGAAGCTCGAAGACTTTGATAAAGCTGAAGTGGTGATGGTGATCGGTCAAAATCCGGGGACAAATCACCCTCGTATGCTTTCTGCGCTGGAAAAATGCAAAGCAAATGGAGGCAAAATAATCTGTATCAATCCACTCCAAGAAGCTGGACTCATCCGATTCAGAAATCCACAGGCATTCAACGGCATGCTACTTAATGGACATGGGTTGACGGACATTTACCTTCAGGTAAAAATCAATCAGGATGTAGCACTTTTAAAACTGATTGAGAAAAAACTGGCTGCTTTGGATAAGGTTGACGGGAAGGTATTTGATCATGAATTTATCGAGAAATATACCGAAGGTTACGAATCACTTTTGGCACATCTGGAAACTCATTCTGAACAAGAATTACTGGAATTATGTGGCGTGGACGAAAAATTGATTGACCAAGCAGTCGCACTTTTAGCCAAGAAAAGCAAAATCATCATCTGCTGGGCTATGGGATTGACCCAGCATAAAAATGGAGTAGAAAACATCAAAGAATGCGTCAATCTGCTATTGCTGAAAGGTAGCCTAGGAAAACCCGGAGCGGGAACCTGTCCCGTTCGTGGCCATAGCAATGTGCAAGGTGACCGAAGTGTGGGTATCATGCATTATGTTTCCAAGGACCTGAATGCAGCTATCAAAAATACGTTTGGCTTCGAGGCTCCTGATCATGAAGGAGTGGATGTAGTCAAAGCAATTCCGGCCATGCATGAGGGAAAGGCAAAAGTTTTCGTCGCGCTTGGGGGAAATTTCGTGTCCGCTGCTTCAGACACTGAATACACTGCTAAGGCACTTCAGAACTGTGACCTCACAGTTCAGATCAGCACCAAGCTAAATCGTAGCCATGTGATCACCGGGAAAACTGCTTTGATTTTACCCACTCTCGGAAGGTCAGAAAAGGATTTCAAAGATGGAGAGCAGCGACATTTCACCGTGGAAAACAGCATGGGGATAGTGCATCAATCCAAAGGTTTTCTTGATCCAATTTCAGATGACATCAAAAGTGAACCCGAAATAGTGGCAGGATTTGCAGCGGCATATTTCAAGGGAAATCATTCTGTAAAATGGAAGTTGCTTGGTTCGGATTATGAATTACTTCGCGAAAAATTAGGCGAGGTGATTTCCGGCTTCAAAGACATCAATTCAAAGTCTGAAGGGTCTGGATATTACCTTCCAAACAATGTGAGAGACTTGGATTTCAGTAAACTACCAAATCAAAGAGCGCAGTTCAGCAACACCGAACTCCCCATTCACACCCTCAAAGAAAACGAATATCTGCTGATGAGCATCCGCTCGCACGATCAGTTTAATACGACGATTTACGGCTTAAATGATCGATATAGAGGCATTTACAATGAGCGCAGGGTTCTTTTCATGAACGAAGCTGACATGTCTCGAGAGAATCTTAAGAAAATGGACGTGGTCAATATCCTAAGTAACTATAATGGACAAGAGCGTAAAGTTTTCCAATTTTTAGTCATCCCCTACCAAATTCCTAAAGGCAATCTGGCGGCCTATTTCCCAGAGACAAATCCGCTAATTCCCATCCATGAATACGCCAATAAAAGTAATACGCCGATTTCTAAGTCTGTGAGGGTGAGTGTGGAGAAGGCTGGGTGAATTTTGTAAACAGTAAGTAGTCAGTAGTAAATTTTGTTTTACTACTGACAAAGTTTACGACTAACTACTTACAAATCCCTCCGCTCCACATGCAATCCATTTCGTAAGAAAATCAACATCCAAACTTCAGCACAGGTTAGTATTAAAAAAGATAATTGCTATTTTAAGCGACACTTAAAATTATTTTTAGGTGAAACCCAAATTATCCCAAATAACCTTAACCTATTCCCATGAAATCCAAACAATGGAAAATACTGGTGCTCACTGTGCTAATCATGACAGTTGGTGCTTTCCTAATTTTATTCAAAGAAAACAAACTTGATCCTACACTTGCAGGAATTCCCTTTGTCTTTTGGACAGGATTTCTAGTAACTGCGCTGACTGTCTTTGCCACCTTTTTGGGGTCAAAAGTTTTTCCATATGAAGATCCGAAGAAGCAATGATTGGATGGTTAATATTCTTTTTCACACTATTCCTGGCGATGCTGGGATACGCTTCCTACCGATCCTATAACAAAGAAAGAACCTCCGATGACTTCATTTTCGCAGGTTCTAACATCGGAACAATATTAGGTTTCCTGACTTTCTCGGCGGCATTATTCTCTGCATTTACCTTTATGGGAATGCCTGATTTCTTCCGAACTCACGGCGTAGGAGCATGGATTTTCCTGGCTTTATCAGATGCCTTGATGGTCTTTTTCCTCATTTGGTTTGGTTATGCGCTGCGCAAAAGAGCTAGTATAAATGGTTATAAAGGAGTCGCTGGATTGATGAAATCCTGCTACGGAAATTCCTTTGCCGGGTATTTAGTCTTTACCAGTGCCTTTCTATTTTTAATCCCTTATGTGGCAATTCAAATTCGAGGGATCTCCATATTCCTTGATGCCGCTTTTCCAGATATGCTTCCTTACTGGTCATGGTCTGCCCTTTTGGTATTCATTATGCTAATCTATTCAGAAATCGGCGGGTTAAAAGCCATCGTGTATAGCGATGCTATTCAGGGAGTAATTATGCTTACTGTGATTTGGATTATCGGCGTGACTTGCCTCAGCATGAGCGGAGGACTGGAAGCCGGACTTGAAAAAGTATCAGCTACAAACCCAGAATTAATCACGCTTCCTGGACCGAAAGGTTTATTCACTTCGCCATTCCTGATCGCTTCAGCCATTGCGATTGTATTGATACCAGTTTCGCAACCTCAATTCACCACGCGATTGGTGGTGATGAAAAACCTGAAATCTGTCCACAGAATGGCTTATGCTGTGGGCATTTTCGCAATGCTGGTAATCTTACCAACTGCATTTATTGGACTCTATGGAGCGATCAAATACCCTGAAGCAAGCACAGCAGATTTCTTGACTAATGCATTGTTGTTTGATCAAGCAGTTCCGGTTGCAGCACTGGCAGTGGTTGGTTTATTTGCCGCCTGTCTTTCTACGACCAATGCACAGATTTTTGCTCTGGGCACCGAACTTAGATCTCTGCTTTCCGGCTCTGACAAAACCAATATGCGGATCACCAAGATCTCTATTATGGTCTTTTCGCTGATCGTATTGGTATTTTCTACCTATATGAGCGATGAGCTGGTTTTACTTGCGCGTGTGAGTTTCACCGGCACGTCTATGATCGCACCAGTAGTATTGGGAGCAGTGATTTTCTCTAAGCCTCCCAAATCTCTAATAGTACTTTCCACGGTTGCTCTAGCCACTTTCATAGGTTCTCTTCTGGAAATTGTACCAGGAAAAATAGCCGGACAACCTATTGATTACTTGATGTACGGTGTCTTATTTGTAGTGACTGCCATCATTATGATCACTCATTCTCAATCACAAAAGAAACAACATGCAACTCAATCCTAACTTTTCCATAAATGATCTTGAAGTTCAACTCAAACGATTTTGGGAGCTTTCCGGAGAAAAAATAAACTTGATTGAATCATCATTTGATACTGCGAATGGTGCACCTGTTTTTACAGAAAAAGGAAAATATGTCACCCGAGGCTGGACGGAATGGACTCAAGGGTTCCAGTACGGTTCTGCAATTCTCCATTTTGATGCGACTGGGGACGAGCAGTTTTTGAAAATAGGCAGAGATAACACCTTGAATAAGATGGCTCCGCACCTCACACATACTGGTGTGCATGATCATGGTTTCAATAATGTGAGTACCTATGGAAACTTGCTTCGTCTGATTAAAGAAGGGAAAATCGAAGGCGCTGATTGGGAGAAAAACTTCTACGAATTAGCCCTGAAAATTAGTGGAGCTGTGCAGGCCATGCGCTGGACTCCTACGGTTGACGGAGGCTATATTTATTCATTTAATGGACCGCATTCGCTTTTTGTGGATACGATTCGCTCGTGCAGAGCTTTGGTCGTCTCACACGGTTTGGGGCATGTGCTGCAGGGTGAAAATGACAAACGAATCTCACTTATCCAGCGAGCGATTCAGCATATTTTGAGCACAATTCGATATTCTATTTACTACGGGAATGGCAGAGACACCTATGATGTTTCTGGTAGAACGGCGCATGAAATCATCTTCAACACAAACGATGGAAATTATCGTTGTCCAAATTCTCAGCAAGGCTACACAGGCTTCAGCACCTGGACTCGTGGTTTGGCTTGGGCTATTTGTGGTATTGGGGAAACGTTGGAAATTTTAGATCAAATTGATGAAAGTGATTATGCTGAGATCATTTCTAAAAGAGACTTGATCAAAGAACTAACTGAGGCGGCAAATGCCACAGCTGAATTTTACTTAGCTAATACTCCTACAGATGGAATTCCTTACTGGGACACGGGAGCGCCAAATTTGCATAAAATGGGAGATTACCTAAACGAGAAATCTGATCCTTTCAATGCGCACGAACCTATAGATTCTTCTGCAGCTTGTATCACCGCTCAGGGATTGATCAGAATTGGGAATTGGCTGAAAAGCTCCGATCCTGAACGATCAGAGAAGTACATAAACGCAGGAATTCAGATAGCGGGTAATCTTTTCGCAGAACCCTATCTATCAACTGATCCAACCCACCAAGGCTTAATCTTACACTCCATTTACCATCAGCCAAATGGCTGGGACTACAGACCAGACCCAGCCAAAGCTCCTTACGGGGAGTCATGTATGTGGGGGGATTACCATGCCCGGGAGCTGGCTTTGCTTATTCAGCGCATGCAAAAAGGAGAAAACTACTACAGCTACTTTAACTGCGTAAGCCAATGAGTACTGGAAAATACAAGCCACAATACCCGAGAGTTGCGCAGCTGAAAACAGCAGAAAATCTTCGTGACCACCTGAATAAAGAAGGTATCAACTTGGGTTTTGATGAAGAGTTAAAAACAGGAGAAAATTCACCCTTTGCGAGAGCCCATACCACACGTGCAGGCAATAAGATTGGAAATGCATTCTGCATTCTTCCCATGGAAGGTTGGGATGGGACTACGGACGGCAAACCTACCGAACTTACCAAAAGACGCTGGAAGAACTTTGCTATCAGCGGAGCCAAATTACTCTGGGGTTGCGAAGCTGTAGCAGTGCAACCTTCCGGGAGAGCAAACCCAAATCAACTCATGATCAATGAGCAAAATCTCGGAGATTTTGATGAGTTATATAAAATGGTAGAAAGTGAGCATAAGGCAGCATTTGGGAACACTGATGATTTGCTCACAGGCCTGCAACTCACACATTCAGGTAGGTTTTGCAAGCCAAATAGCAAAACTCAGATGGAGCCGAAGATTCTATATTCGCATCCAGTGTTGAATAAGAAATTTGGTCTGGCGGATGATTACCCGCTTATGACTGATGGAGAAATATCCGAGCTGATCGATGCCTATGTGATCGCAGCAGTTCGCGCACAAAAGACAGGATATAAGTTCGTGGACATCAAACATTGCCATGGATACTTAGGCCATGAATTCCTGAGTGCTTATGACCGTGAAGGAAAGTATGGTAAGTCACTGGAAAACAGAACCCGTTTTATACGGGAAATTGTAGCAGGAATTAGAGCAGAAGCGCCAGGATTGGAAATTGGAGTCCGCATGAGCATTTTCGACTGGGTGCCATTTAAGCAAGGAACTGAAGGGACAGGAATTCCAGCTGCCGAAAGTCCTTATAACTATGCTTTCGGAGGAAATGAATCCGGGATAGGCGAGAATCTTTCGGAGTCATTTGAGTTTTTGAAAGAATTGGAGAAGCTTGACATAGAATTACTTTGCACCACTGCAGGCAGTCCTTATTACAATCCCCACATTCAGCGCCCAGCACTTTTCCCACCCTCAGATGGTTACATGCCGCCAGAAGATCCATTGCATGGAGTCGCTCGACAAATCGATGCTGTGGCAGAAGTAAAAAAAGCATTCCCTAAATTCTACACCGTCGGATCCGCCTACTCCTACTTGCAGGAATGGTTACCTAATGTGGCTCAAAATGTATTAGAAGCAGGAAAAGCAGATTCAATCGGCTTGGGAAGAATGGTACTGAGTTATCCCGAATTGCCAGCAGATGTTTTGGAAGGAACACCAATGAAGCGGGCAAAAATCTGTCGTACCTTCTCGGATTGTACAACTGCGCCAAGAAACGGAATGATTTCAGGATGCTTTCCATTGGATCCTTTTTACAAAAAAATGGAAATACACGAAACACTTAAAACTATCAAAGCATCATGAGCCGAGTAGCATTAGTCACTGGAGGATCCAGAGGAATTGGTTTGGGAATAGCGCGAAAACTTGCAGAAGCTGGAATCAACTTAGCCATCAATGGAGTTCGTGAGGAAGCGAGTGTACGGGAAGCTTTGGAAGAACTGAAAGGCTATGGTGTCCGAGTAGAGTATCTGCAGGGGAACATCGCTTCAGGTGAGGATCGTCAAGGAATTGTTGAAGGCTTGTTAGCGAAATTTGGTAAAATCGATATTCTGGTCAACAATGCCGGAGTGGCTCCACGAACTAGAAGTGATTTCTTCGACGTGACTGAAGAAGATTATGATCATCTGATGGAGATCAATCAAAAAGGCACTTTTTTCTTAACCCAAGCTATCGCAAAATGGATGGCTGATTTGAAAACAACCAATCCTGATTCAGAAATCTCAATAGTCAACATCACTTCTATTTCCTCCACTGTTGCCTCCACAACCCGTGCTTCCTATTGTATGTCTAAGTCAGCTTTATCCATGCTTTCTAAGGTTTTAGCGGTGAAAATGGCAGAATTTGACATCCCGGTTTATGAAATTCGTCCTGGGGTAATAGAGACGGATATGATAGAAAAAGTGCGAGAAACTTACCATCAAGGAGTTAAAAACGGAATGACACTAGAGCGAAGAATGGGAGTTCCTGAGGATATTGGCAAAGTAGTCGCTGCCTTAGTGAATGGTGATCTTCCCTATTCCACAGGCCAGGTAATTTGTGCCGATGGAGGAATGACAATTTCTAGGATGTAGAAAAAATCATGTCACATGATTATCAAGGTTAGTTAGTTTAATCTCTTAACTTTTTAAACCGGAGGTAATTGTCCGACATTCGGTCAGGAAGACAGTAGACACAATTCATTAATCCTATTTTTCACAGGAAATTGGGAAATCAAACTTCATTTAGGTGTTGCAAAGTCTAATCAATTTCTCGAGTTTGTAGCATCCTAACACTAGAAACCCATGACCTTTCGCATACTATTCTCTTTCCTCTTCCTTTTTTTCTTCAGTTTCCAATCTATCGCCCAGCAGAAGCGAACCAAAATTGGAGTAGCTGGACTCACACACGGACATGTTGGTTGGATTCTAAATGCAAAAGATCGCGCTGATTTGGAAATCGTCGGAATTGCTGAACCTAATAGAGACTTGGCAAAACGTCTAACTGAGCAGCATGGGATTTCCATGGATTTGGTTTTTGACACCATGGAAGAAATGCTTGAAAAGACCAAACCAGAAGCGGTGACTGCTTTTGGAAACATCTATGATCACTTAGCTGTGGTCGAGGCTTGTGCTCCAAGAGGAATTCATGTGATGGTGGAAAAGCCATTGGCGGTAAGTCTAGAACATGCTAAAAAGATGAAAGCTCTTGCTCAGAAACACAACATTCATCTTATCACAAACTACGAGACAACTTGGTACCCTAGCACTTTCAAAGCTTATGAAGTACTTCAAAGTGGAGAGGTAGGAGACCTTCGGAAAATCGTAGTACGTGACGGTCATAAAGGACCGAAAAACATTGGTGTAAGTGAAGAATTCCTAGAATGGCTGACTGACCCTAAATTAAATGGCGGCGGTGCAATCATCGATTTTGGTTGCTATGGAGCAAATCTTGTGACTTGGTTGGAAAATGGGAAAAGGCCTAAATCTGTAACTGCTGTGACTCAACAGCTTCAGCCTGAAAACAATCCAAAGGTAGATGATGAGGCTACGATTATTCTTAATTATGAAGATTCCCAAGCTACTATTCAGGCCTCTTGGAACTGGCCAATTGGCAGAAAAGACATGGAAATCTATGGACTTACCGGAGTGATTTACGCAGACAATCCCACTGATGTTCGCATTCTATCTGCTGAAGGATATTCAGGTTTTGAAGAAGAAAAGTTAAAACTTGAATATCAGAACACACCTTTTGAAGATCCATTCACACTGTTCCTAGCAGTGATTAATGATGATCTAACTCTTGAGGAATATGCTCTACCTTCTTTGGAAAATAACATGATCGTTGTAGAAATTCTCTCTGCAGCCGTGGAAAGTGCAAAGACAGGAAAGACGGTTTATTTGAAGTAGGAAGCTGGAATCCGGAAGCTTCAGCCAACCCTTTTGAACAAATAAAAAAAGCCGTTCGTGTGACACGAACGGCGGCAAATAGTTTGCAACTCTATATTTCTTGATTCTAGAATCTTGGTTCTCCCATTTGAAACCTTGCTACTTATATCTTGATACTAGCTACTTCTTAAAGCTCTTTAATCTTCAAATTCTTAAATATCACTCCCTGCCCTTCACTTTGTAAACCAATATAACCTTCATTCAAAAGCTTGCCATCTTCCTTGTATTTTGGGTCAAATCCTTGGGTAACTCCGCCACCAATTTGTGGTAAGGTGTATCTAAGAACCTCTTCATCATTAACTAGGTGGATCACCAATGAATCGCCATAAACGATCAAATCAGCCTTTACCCATTCGGCCCACTTGAAAGTCGGCGATGTGGAGTTAATGCAATGTCTGGGATCTTTTTTCCCTTCGAAAAATACATCCGTGCCTGGTGAACACATATTTCCCGTCGGCCTAGCCACTCCTTCTTCCTCTTCAGCTAGCATTTGCCATTCCACAGAAATCGGCCAATCCTGCTCTTTTAGAATCGTCTCAGGCGCTTGAGAATGGAACATCACTCCACTATTCCTGTAAGTATAGCTCGCTGCATCCTCCAGCCACTGATCTGTAAATCTGTATTCCCATGTCATATGGAAGGATGAAAAAGGCTTCTTGTAAAACAAGTGTCCATAGCGATCATTGAAGCCTTCATTGTAATCATCGTAATTAACTTCTATAGCGCCGTCGACTACGCGAAACGTATTTTGGTAATTTTCACCGGTCTCGTGATGGTAAATTTTCGGAGTCCAATCTTCTAGATTTTGTCCATTAAACATTTCTATCCATTCTGCTTTGGGCTCTTCGGAGACCATCACTTCTTTCTTCTCAGAACTACAGGAAATGAGTACGCTACCCATCAAGGAAGCAAATAGTACTTTTCTAAACATGGAAATCAGGGTTGATGTAAAAAGATAAAAGTAAGTTAAGGAATTCTGGGGTTCTGATTAACTCTTTTAGATGAGTGCACGCTTTCTAGGAAGTATGGCAAGCTTTGAATGACTTTCCTGTCAAAAACTGAAATGCATGTTTCTCTATTTTGGCAGTAATTGATTCTGGACTCCCCATAATTTCTCCATCAATTTGAAACTTAGCGCCTGTTGGATTCAAAAGTTGGCATGAATCTACTGACCAAGTCTGCACACTTTCCAATTGGTCCAGATCTCCCTTAAAAAATGCCATTGTCATTTTCAAATAATCCTCAGCAGACTGCGGATTAATGGAAATGACCTCAAATTTCCCATCGCCCATTTTACCTCTACAGTTCACAATTGCCCCCGTTCCGTATCGATCTCCATTGGCTAGAACGATCATTTTAGCCTTAATTTCGATTACCTCAGTTTCCAGAACAAGTTGAAAGTGGGCTTCCTCTGCACCAAAAATCTCAGAAAACGAATTCTTCACATAGCCAAACATGCCTCGGGATTCCTCCTCCTCAAATTTTTTGATCAGATTGGCATTCATTCCAAAGTCGGCTAAATGAAGACAAAGTTCGCCATTGATGTAGATAGCATCTATTGCCTGAGGGTTAAAATCATGAATAGCTTCCCAAGAATCCACCAAATCATTAATTTCCATACATTTAGCCAGGCCGTTGGCTGAGCCTAAAGGCAAAATGCAAAGAGGGACATTCTTGCCATGCAGCGTATTTGCAACCAACTTAACTGTACCATCTCCCCCACCAATCAGAACCAAATCAGGAAGGAGCTCTTCAAATTTCTTTATTAATTTTTCATCATCCTTTTCACCAGTAGTTTTCCATAATTCAAGGAAAAAATCCGGCAATTTAACTTCAGCTAGTTCCAGAAGCTCAGCTTCGGTAATAGAATCATTCCCAGAAATAGGATTGAAAACTAAGAGACATTTTCTAGTCATTCATTTGAAAAGTTTGCCTAATTAAAAATTGATTCATTCTCGACTATTTGAATTGCCTCCTTGGATGAGGATATAAAATGAAAGTGATTAAACCCAGCCAAATTCTTTAACTCATTCTCTCTATTCTCATCCAATTTCCCAACAATTCTAATGAATACATCCTTGATTCTTCCGGGATAGTTCTTTATCACTTCAGCATAAATCTCAGGATCATGCTGTCCACTATCTCCGATCAAATAGAACTGCATCTCTGGATACATTTCCATAAGCAGCTCGATCTTCTTAAGTTTATGCGTATGGTCTCCTCCCCCTGACTTCCATATGTTTTTCAGGTTGATATGCTTATCCTTTAGCAAAATAGGGCCATTTGGAATATGCCTATATTTCAGAAAATCCCGAATCATATCATAAAGTGACCAATCACTACTTGACACATAGAAAATCGGTATTTCCATATCCTCGGTAATCTTCTTATAAAATTCAGACACACCAGGCAAGGGCCTTCTAGTGTATGCATTCTTGGAGATAGAAAGCCAGAACTTTTTACCCAAATCAGTAGAATGAGATATTATAATCGTATCATCAATATCTGAAATCACCCCAAGATTTCCGGAGTACCTAACTACCTCCATGCGTACTACTGGAGACTTTTTAGTCACTGGCTCCAACACCTGATAGGTTACAAATTCATTTATCTCTGTACTGGGTTGGGAGTCCCCGATCTGTAGCTCAAAAACCCCATCTTCATCGGTTGATACAATAAAGCTTTTTTCCTGAAAGGTGATTTCAACCTTCGCAAGGGAAACAGAAGAACCTGAATATCTTTTGACTGCCGAAATGATATTTGAGAACCAATTATGCCGGGAAGACGGCCTCTTCTCTGTGTAGGCCTTTATTACTCTTCCCTTGAAAAAAACCTCATCTTCATTTCCAAAGGCTAAGAAAGGTTCTACTCTTATTTTATCCTGTTTTGAAATACTCATCAAATGTACCACAAGTTGATAAGCCATTATTAAGGCAAAAACTACGCATATTATGGTGAGTACATTTTTCATTCGACTAGTTACTTACTAAGACTTAGATCCAAATTAATGCTTCCAGTCGTACTGATCTATCTCTTCTAAACAGGTTTTCAACAACGCAATCGAGTCTGCAATATCTTTCTTGTGCGCCATTTCTATCACCTGATGTAGATGTCGGGTTGGAATTGAAATCGCTCCAGCTATTGCACCCTGCTTGCCCATACGCTGCACGCCTGCTGTATCTGTTCCGCCGGCTACAAGTATCTCAGGCTGCCAAGAGATCTTTGCTTTGTCTGCTGTTTGCTTCATAAATTCTACCATGCGGTAATCACAGATGGTCATCGCATCCATTATCTTGATCGCCGTACCTTTACCTAATTCAGTCACTTTTTCGTGAGCCTGAGCTCCAGGTACATCAAAAGCAATCGTGGTGTCCAAAGCAATCCCAAAATCAGGATTAATACCATGCGCTGCTACATTGGCACCACGTAAACCAACCTCTTCCTGCACGGTGAAGGTAGCATAGACATCATAAGCAGGGTTTTCAAGTTGCTTAAGAGTTTCAATAAGAATGAACACAGCAACGCGGTTATCTATAGATTTACAATTCACACAATCACCCATCTCGATCAATTCCCTATCTCGAGTTACTGGATCTCCTACGGTAATGTATTTTTCCACCTCTTCTTTGGACATTCCCAGATCTATGAAAAAATCTGTCGTCTTTGGAAGTTTTGTTCTCTCTTCAGCTGACATTACATGGATAGGTTTACTTCCCATCACGCCTACCAGATCTTTTTTGCCATGTACGATCACACGCTGCGCCGTGAGAGTCTTTGGATCAAAACCTCCCAATGTATGAAATCTCAAAAAACCATTATCATCAATATGTGTAACAATAAAACCAATCTCATCCATGTGAGCTGCGATCATTACCCGCTTACCATCAGGATTTCTTTTACCTTTTTTGATAGCGATCACATTGCCGATATTATCTACTTTGACTTCATCAGCTAATGGAGTGACCAAATCAATCACCATATCACGAACTCTTTTCTCAAAACCAGGTGCTCCGGCGATTTCACAAATTTCCTTAAGAAGGGCTACGTTTATATCCATTTTGTATTTTTTTCTGATTAGGTGAAATTAAGAATTTGAACTGTCTTGAAAGAAAAAAGGCACAAAGAATAACTTCTCTGTGCCTTAATAATTCTATATGAATAATAGCTTCTCTACCAGTAAGGAGGCAAAAGCAATGTAGGTAATGTTAAAATTAAGCATTGAGTCCGCTTCGATCTTCCGATGAGATAAGCAAAGATCCTAAGGTGAATGACATCATTGCGGATAATCTAATTATTCCAATACTCTATTCGAATTCATTCGAATGATTTTGTTTAATAGGCTCTTACGGTCTTGCCTTCCATGAAATTCACAAATGATTTATTCACTACGCGCATACCGCCAGTAGTAGGATAATCGCCAGTGAAATACCAATCTCCCAAGTGATCAGGACAGCATTTATGTAAGTTTTCCACAGTTTGATAAAGAACTACCACTTCAGCTTTGATATCATCATTGGTAACGATCTCAGAGATTTTCTCTGAAATCTCATCATCCGTAAAAGAGCTGTAAACGCCTTTGACGAAATTCTCCGTAGAATATGGTTGTGCTACACATGAATCATGAACCTGTTCTAGTGTGTAGTCAATTTTTCGTTCTTTGATCAAGGCTAATGCAGCTCTGAAAGCAATAAATTCCTTCATTTTCGACATATCGATTCCGTAGCAATCAGGGAATCTAATCTGTGGAGCAGAAGAAACTATAATGATTCGCTTTGGATTTAACTTATCCAGCGTTGTCAAGATACTTTTCTCTAGTGTAGTTCCCCTGACGATACTGTCGTCAATTACCACTAGGGTATCGACACCAGGCTTGATTACCTCATAGGTGGTATCATAAACATTGGCGACTATGGAATCACGATCTTCGTCGTTGGTGATGAATGTACGCAATTTCACATCTTTGCTCACCAGCTTTTCCACTCTTGGTCGGAAATTCAATAGCTCATCCAAATCCCCCATATGAGGTTTGCCGTCCACAAAGACTTCTCTTCGTTTGGCCGCCAAATAATCCTCCAAGCCTTCAATCATTCCTAGGAACGCAGTTTCAGCAGTATTTGGAATGTATGAAAAAACAGTGTTTTTAAGATCAAAATCAATCGCTTTCAAAATCTGAGGGATCAATGCCTTCCCAAGATTTTTTCTTTCCTGATAGATATTTGGATCAGTTCCTCTAGAGAAATAGATTCGCTCAAATGAGCACGACTTCTTCTCCCTTGCAGGCATAATTTCTGATTCTGCAAAAGACCCATCTTTATTGATCACCAAAGCATGCCCTGGCTGAATTTCTTTGATTGAATTGAAATTAATATTGAAGGCGGATTTGATTGCAGGCTTTTCTGATGCAACCACAATCACCTCATCATCGGCGTAATAATATGCCGGACGAATACCGGAAGGATCCCGAACTACGAACGCTGAGCCATTCCCTACGATGCCCGCCATAGCATATCCCCCATCGAAATCTCTACATGATCTCCTAAGGATTCTAGCCATGTCCAATTCGTCCTCAATCACCTGAGTGATCTGCTCATTGGAGAATTGGTGTTTATATTTATCAAAAATTCGTTGATTTTCCTCGTCAAGGAAGTGACCGATTTTCTCCATCACAGTGACTGTATCAGTCTTTTCCTTTGGGTGCTGACCAAGCTGAACGAGCTTATCAAAAAGCTCCTCTACGTTAGTCATGTTGAAGTTACCGGCCATTACCAGGTTTCGGCTTCTCCAGTTATTTTGCTTAAGGAAAGGATGGCAAGTCTCAATTGAGTTTTCACCATGAGTTCCGTATCTCAGGTGCCCCAGCCATACTTCTCCAGTGAAAGCAATGTTTTCTTTCAGCCAATTTCCATCAGTCAATGCATCATGACCTCCGATTTTCTTGGCCTTCTTATATTTCCTGTTGATTTTGTCAAAAATGTAGTTGACAGCTGATGGCTCAATAGATCTGTATCTACTAATGTATCGAGTACCAGGCTTAGTGTCTATTTTGACATTGGCGACACCTGCGCCATCCTGCCCTCTATTGATTTGTTTTTGCATCAGGACATACAACCTGTTAGAAGCAAAAGCAGCTGTCCCGTACTTATCA
>TARA_R110002020_G_scaffold318317_1_pt1 | contig 34179 bp, 53 predicted proteins | sample TARA_R110002020 | Tara Oceans TARA_R110002020 (sample SAMEA4396489) | marine metagenome | biome: Westerlies Biome; feature: [MES] marine water layer (ENVO:01000295) within the mesopelagic zone...; material: water (ENVO:00002006), including particulate matter (ENVO:01000060) such... | reverse complement strand
GTTGCACCTGATGCACCTGTCGCACCACTTGTTCCTGTAGCACCTGATGGTCCTGTAGCACCTGAAGCACCTGTAGAACCACTTGCACCTGTTTCTCCTGATGCACCGGTTTCACCTGTAGCTCCTGTATTTCCTTGTTCTCCTGTAGGACCTGTCTCACCTTCTTGAGCCATTATATCCCACCATGTATCTCCTACATTACCTACAGGTGTGTGATTTATATTATTGTCCTGTAAAGATATGTAAGAATTACCATTATGTGATACACCATAATTTTTCTCATAAGTAGAATCATCAGCCCATGGACCTGTCCACTGAACCCCACCACCAACAATCTCTTCTCCACTAGTTAGATATATCTCTCCCTGTAAGGTTAATATACCATTTTCATCAATTTTTAATTTATTACCTAGACTAAATCGTCCATAAGAATCCATATATATAGCTGTATTTGCATTATACCAATCACCTGCTCCTATATATAAACTTGTTGTTATTGCCCCTGTTTCATCTAATGTTCCCGTTGCTCCATGTATAGAATTAGAATCTATTTCCCAACCTTTATTTTCATCACCAAAATAACCACTAGTTGCTCTAATTTTACCTGTAAGGAATACATTCTCACTATATAAACCATAACCTGTTAATGATGTACCATCATATGTAATTCCATCTAATCTTCCTAATCTAGCTTTTGTTTTTGCTACTGCTCTCCAATCAGCCCATGAATCTACATCGTCAAATATATCTATAAAAGGTGCACCTGTATCATCAGCTGTTAAATATATTCCACCTTTCCTGTCAGAGTCAGTTGTGTTTCCTATTCTTACAAAATCTAATGGTGTATTGCCTGCATATTCATAGCCATCATCCATTGTAGCTATAAATTCATTAACTGAAACTCCTCCTGCAGCTGTTGTATGAACCTCAGTTACAGTTGCTTTTATTTCAGTAACTGCATTATATGGAGGATTACCTGATGTTCCTGACCATTTTTGTGCTAATATTAAATCACCTACCTTGAAATGGATAAAGTCTGCTCCACCTGTTTCCCCTGCTCCGTCTGATTCTACTGTAAATTTATAAGACTCTGTATCACCCTCATCACCCACTGCTTCTATACTTGTAATTCTATCAGCACTTCCAATTATGACACTACCATTTGTAGCTCTTATTTGCTGTATAAGTAGTTCATATACAGACATCTCACCTCTTACAGTAAGATTGTCTACCTCAAAATTATAATCTCCATCTGATTGTTTAGATAAAGACCATCCTGAACCTCCCCAACCTGATACATAATTAAAACTACTCATACCGTCACCTGCAGCGACTGTTCCGGTAGCTCCGACAACTACTTTCCTGCCATCTGCAGGTATAAGGTTAATATCTCCTTCGTTTGAACTCCCTAAATATGCTGATGAGCCACTTGCACTAGAATCATATAGTTCTAGCTTTTTCTGTGCAGCCGCTGATACTTTTAATGGAACTACTGAATCTGCAGGAACACCTACTCCTAATCTAGTAAATTGTGGAGTGCTACCTGTAGTTAAATGCTGTCCTGTATCATACTCTAATTCTGTGTTTGTAATTGAAGCTTCTTTTACTGATGCTGAAATTGCAATATTGCCTTGTGCATTACCTGATATATCAATTGTAGATGTATCTGTTGCTGAAGTTAATGGATATACATTATTTGCACCTTGCCCTGTATCTATGCTCGTTGCAATTATTGCACCGGCATTATCAAATTTATATGAGGTTCCTTTTATAGAAATGTCTTGTAATGTAGCTGTAGCAAAAGACTCTATCTCTTGTAATTTAAGCTTGCCCGCATCTGTAAATATAAAGTCTTGACCTGTAGCTGTTTCTATATCAAATATACCTTCTATAGAAGCCGGAGCTTTATACAATGAAGATTTCTTAGCATATGGATTAGTTCCTCCTGCAGAATAATCAGGATTACCAAAAAAGAATACATCATCAGAACTAACTGTAGAGTTTCCTTTTAATAGATACTCAGCTGAGGATTGTAGTGCACTTCCACCTCTTATATATAAAGAGCCATCAAGAGTGTCTAACCCTGTATTTCTTAAATAGTCTGTATGAGCTTGAGTGGTGTCGGTTCTATGAGTTATTAATGCTGTTGATGTGTCTGAGTTTCCATCATCATCTAAAATACTTTGTTTAATCTTGATAGTATCTACTACTAATGTGCTTATAGTTTGGCTTGCTACAGATGTTGCCTGTACTTGCACACTTTTAATTGATTCTAATAAACTCTCTCCAACTCTTTGAGAAAAAGGTGTTGAATGCCATTTGCCTTTAAACTTTACAAACTGATATAGCAATCCCTCATGATTACCAAACCTTATCTCACCTTCATATCCTTCAGTATTTTGAGGTATTCCATCCTTAATTAGGATTTTAGCCTGACTGTTCGGATTATTCGCCATTACTTAATCCTTTTATTTCTATAAACCAATGTAAAATCGTTAATTTCAAAATTTGAATCTAATTCGTTGCTTGCTGTTGATTGAACTATAACACTTGCAGTTTTACAATTTATCCTTCCTGACGATGGTTTAAACTCTATTGTTTTCCATTGGTCACTCGTACCGTCAAATCCACTCGTTGTCAATGTTTCTTCTGTTGGTCCTGTTCCATCATTATAATTAATTTTTAATTCTGCATTTAATGCTGAAGTGCCTGATGCTTTATATGTCATCTTAACATTAAACAAAACAGTGTCTATAGCAGGGTCTCCAAAATCATATTCTTTGCTTTCGTATTTATGTGTATCAGTTATAGCTAAATCGTTAGGTAGTTTGTCCTCCCATTTATAAAAGGATATTCTTCCTGTTGAACCTGATGATGCTTGTCGTCCTTGGTACATATCACCCTGAAAGTCAAAAAACTGTGATTTCTTATCAGATGAACTTCTACTGCCATTACCTTTAGCCCAAGATTTTGTCACAACACTAAAATAAAGGAAATCTTCACTATTAGCTTTAGCTATCACAACTATAGATTCAGTTGGCTCAAAAGATACTATAGGAAAGTCAGTATCATCATAGAAATCTTCCCATTCAGAGTCTATCTTACCTTTTGATAATTGAGATACTCCCTCACCATTAAAGATAAATACTCCATGTTTATTAGCAAATACTATTCCTTCATCAGCTTTTGCTGCTGATGCTATATTTGGAATACCTCTATATCTAAATGTTCCTGCTATATATTCAGGCTCTTGAGTAATGTCTATTACATATAATGTTTTCTTTTTAAACTGTAATAGTTTGCCTCCAAATGTTTCTAAGTATACTATTTCATCTCCATCATTAATTGTAGCATCTAGTGTATCATAATCAGGGAATACATCAAACTGATTAGGTAGAGATTTTATAACCCTATCAGGATAAACTCTTTCTATACCTGCAGTATCTTTCATTAATACATTACCTGCATAAACTCTTCTATTTATAACAACAGCAGTCTTCCATCTGCAATCTATACTATTAGTATCAGGATATTTACCTGTTCTCATTTGATAGTTGTTTTGCAATAAGCTGCCTACGAAATCTGTGTTACATACTTTTTGGTCTGTTTGCCCTGCAGTCACATCGTCTGCCCATTCTCTCCATGTTTCAGGGTCTACCTGAAAACCATTCTGTAAATCAAAACTACCAAGATGTGCGAAATCTTCAGATTCAGGTATTGTACCTGCATCATCTTCATACTTATTTGAGTAAAAGTTTACATGTGTTACTCTTGGTCCACCATATTTATGTGCTAATATAGTTTTACCCCAATCTGAACCATCACTGTAATCTGCAGGTTTATAAGTTAAATTTAACCTAACAGCAAGATTTTCATCTCTTTCTTCTATTTCACCCGGTGGGTCATATGTACATGTGTTGCCTGAAGCTAACTCTGACGATGTCCATGAACCACCCTTGTTAGTACATAACGACTCTGTGCTTAATTTACCTGTAATAGTGCATATAGCAGTAGCCCCTGAACCTCCACCACTACTAAATTCTATAGTAGGAACAGACTCATAGCCATCTCCATATTTCGTAATAGCTAAACTTCCAATATAATCATTACCACTTATATTAGCAGTCATTTCAGCTTGTATATCATAGTCTCCACCTGTTACAGTTACAGTAGGATTACTTGTATAATTATCACCTCCATCAGTTAGTATAACTTCATCTAATGTGTAATTCAGACTACAAGAACCATTATCCACCCAACCAACAACACCTGCTAATTTTGTTCCTCCTAATCTAGAGTCACCTGTAGTATCAGCTGCTGTTGCTCCTGAGTCTGCAACTGTAAATGTATAAGTTTTGTTTGTATTGTCAAGAGTCGCCAATGTTCTAGTTCCGTTATACTCAGATGTGGTAGCTCCAAATATTTCAACCTTATCTCCGGCTATTGCTGCTAAACTATAATCAGTAACTAATGTAAGTGTTGTTGAACTTCTTGATATAGAGGCTACTGCCCTTGTTTGGTGATAACTAGCGGTAGTATATTGTAAAGTTTGTGTCTGCCCTGTATTATCTTCTACTGTAAATGTTCCTGATGATTCCCAATTCTTTTTTGTCCCATCATCTTGGTCATGGACTACACCATCTAAGTATAATGTGCTTGCCCCGTAATCTGCAGCTCTCATTAATGCAACCTCATAACCTAATGTTGAGTTTGTAGGTGCTAAAGGTAAATCGTCTATTCCTATTGTTCCTATCTCTACAGGTAATGACTCTTGAGAACCATCAAATGTATAAGATGCATAAATCTTTCTTCCCTGTAATTTTAAAGTACCATCACCTTTATTTCTTTCTATAGTAAGACCTAATCCAAATGTTCCTGCATTTACATTTGGTCCAATAGCTGCTGAAGGATATAAGATATTAGAAGAACCTTTAAGAAATGTATTGCTTGTTGGCTCTTGAATAACTGCGGGCAAGGTATGCCATCCACTTGCAACAATATCACTTGTAAAACTTCTATTTATATGCCCTATCCATAAAGATGAAGCTCCAATTTCAGATGATACATTAGTACCATCTACAGCATCTACACCACCAACATAACTACCTAATCCAAATTGTGTATTCGCTATTCTCAAACCTCCATCAGCCACATAATATGTAGCAGAGGAATCCATATTAGCAAGATTGCTTGCAATATTTAAAATACTATCTATACCATAAAAAGGAGCACCATCATTTGCTCCATCCATATTATGCCATGTCGAGTCAGATACTGCATACATCCATACCTGACTCAAGCTTCTATCTAAAAATGCTACCCATGTTTCATCACCAATGTTGCCTGCAGCATTTCTATCAGTTTGAAATACAAAGAATATTTCTCCATTCCCAAATGTTACGGGACCACTACTTGCTCCCGAGGTTTCTGATATTGTCCCAATATTACTACTTACAGCAAAACTACCTAATAGTCTAAGCCTGCCTGTAAATCTAGGATTAATATTGTTCAGAACAGAACTTTCGTCCTCCTGAATATCTCTAGGGTCAGAATACTTATTCAATCCTCCTTGGAATTGCTTTATTGATTGTATTTCCTTTGGCATTATAAAGCCTTTTTAACAGCAGCTTTTATCTTCTCTTCAAATACATCATAAAGAAAGTTTAAGCCTTTGGCTTCCATCTTTTCATTAATAAAAGGGATGTCTATAGATTTATTCAAAGCATCAACTATCTCTTTTTGTAAATCTTCATCAAAAACATCATCAATCTTGGATGCTAAGTCGCCCTTAACTTTATCTAGCTGCTCTTCAGCTATATCTCCAAGCTCGTCTTTTAATTTATCTAATATACCCATATGACCTCCTAGTGTCTTTTCTTAACACCGTAGTGTTTGTTTATTTGGTTTTGTATTTTCTTGTATTGAGCAGAACCTTTCTTATGCATACCTCTAGCTTTTACAAGGGTACTCATATTAGGACCGTCTGATTTTTTAGCAGCTTTACTAGCTTTTGACCAAGAAGCATTTTTCTTTGCTGTAGCCTTTACTGATTTCTTAGTATGTCTCTTTTTTGAACCTAATCTTTTGTTGATTTTGTTCTGAGTTCTAGCTTGTTTTCCGTATTGCTTCTTTTTAGCAGCTGTTTTTACTTTTTTAGCAAGTTTAGTTTTAGCATTAGCGACTCTTTTCTTTTTAATGCCACTCTTAACACTTTTGATTTTACTCTTAGCACCTTTAACAACCTTTTTGGCTGTACCATATACTTTTTTAGTGGCTTTTGAAAGCAATGATGGCTTTCTTTTTCTTTTAATACCACTTTTTTTGTTTATTCGCTTTTGAACTCTTTTCTGTTTCATCTTAGCTAGAGTACGACCTACTCCGGTCTTTCTTGTTTTAGCCTTAGTTTTAAGCTTGTCTCTTTTCTTAGCTAGCTTATCTATGCTTTTTTGTTTCCTGCCGGCTTTGCCTTTTGCATATGCCATTATATCTCCTTTACGATTGTTTAACTATTATTGTTTCTTTACCATTCTTGTCACGAGTCACTTTTTGCACTATGACAATTTTATCATTAATCGCCTTTATATCGGCAGCTAATTTTCTTATATCAGTTTCCAATTTTGTAAACCTCTTTTCAATCTCATACTGAGAACTTTCCCTTTTAAAACTACCTCTGTCTTTAGCTACAGATACTTGTGCTATGCCTAGGGCTCTAGCATTATTGTTCTTTTTTCTAAATGACATTCTTTATTTCCTTCCCACATGATGTACATATATTGCTAGGTTTACATAAATTATTTTTTAAAGCATTAATTTCTTCTTTATGAGATGCAACCTCTTCTATAGTTGCTCTCATTTTAATGTCTAAATCATTTTCCTTTGTAACATAATCAATAATCTTCATGATTAATTTAGGCGATAGTAATTTTAAAGCTGCAGGTAATAACATTATTCGTCATCCTCCTGCTCGCATTCAGCTTCCCATTTAGTTAAATCTAACATAGGTAAAGGTTTCTCTATACTATGTTCTTTTAATTTATCATTTTGTATTGCCATTTTACTTCCACCTTTTACATAGGGCTTGCTATTAGCACAACCTATATTGTATACGAAAAATATTGTTTTAAATATGCCAACTCTAACAACTCTAGCAGGTCTCCCGTCAAGAGTAATGACATCATCTGTATTAAGGTCATTACCAAGAAATACCTTCAATCCTTCGACCACACCTTCTATGGCTGAACGAAATAGAAGAACTGCAGCACCTGCTATAAACAGCCAACTGTATTCTCCTATGAATTGCTGTAAGGTATCTTTGACCTCGTTTTCCATATGCTTTAATTTCCATTAATTACTTCACCCCATACTGAACATTTTCCATCTATAACTTGAATAACATTCACGGTGAATCTTCCTTTATCATAATATTCGACCATTGCAAAGGCATGTGCCCAATTTATTCTTCTGTGGGATAACCATGTGTTGGCTTCCGCTTTCATATCTTTTAAACATCCGATACTCCAAGCAGATTTTGGACCATCCATATGGGTTGCCGACATTTGTTGTAGGTCATGCCAATGTCCATACATAACATTGCATCCTAGTTTTCTCAAATGGTTAGCAGTATGATACTGCCCTCCATATTGGTGCCCGTGGTAGTAATATAATTTACCAATTTTTAAGTGTTTTCCAAAGGGATGATATTTATAACCCCTATCTTTTAAACTTACTGCATTTGCAAACTTGTATTGAGGAACATAAGGATGCTCTCCTACAAACATATTTAACCAATCATCATGATTGCCCTCTGTTATATGTTTTTCTTTACAATTTATCTTATCTAAACTTTCATCTATTTGGTCCATACCTGCATTTACAGCCTTTACATCTGCTTCTAAGTCAGGTATCATAACCTCTAGAGGTGGCTTTTTCTTTCTTTTCCACTTCCATGCTGAAAAAGCATGCCATTCTCCAACATCACCTAAATCAATATATATATCCGGTTGTACTAACTCTATTGTCTTGCATAATGCATTAATAGCAGGTTGGTCATGTAACGGGAAATGTTTATCCGGTGTTACTATGGCTCTTTTTACAAGACTACTTTTACTTGGACGACCCTTTTTCATATTTTAACCACTCATTCTTCGCTTTGTACACCATGTATACGAAAGTTGCTAACCCTACAGCAATTCTCACTACAACAGGCAACCACTCCATCCATGTCACTACCATTCCACTAGTTCCGACACTGACGGTTTTTAAACTGTCTAACATCATTTCGTTCCTTTCACTATCTCACTCATTCGTTTTGCCCGATTAGGTGTTTGTTTTGCCCATTTACTATCTAGCATTTCGACAGATGCCTTATTCCAATCCTTCTCTACTAAATAGGCTATTGTTTTCTTAAATTTAGAAACTCCTGTTACCCCTAATTGATAACACATTTCTATTACTATATGTTGAACACTTTCAGGCATATCCTGAAACCATTCAAATCTTTTATCAATACTATCGATAAGTTTGTTTAGATTCCTTCTTAATATTTCATCACAAATATCTTCAGGTAAGTCTAAGTCTTTAATAGCAAACCCATATCCTATAGTATCAAATCCTTCACTACATTTATAAACTTTTGCTCTGTATCCTTCGTTCTCTTTAATTGAATCTATTAATCCCTGCATATTAGTTTCCTTTCTTTTCGATTTCAGGTCCTGATAACTGCTCTCTCTTTGGCAGTTCTCTTCTTTTTTTTGTTTCATAAATAGCTTCTTGATAATGCTTATAAGGTAGGAAATCATTTATTGGTGAGCCTTTTGTACATGATATTAATTCAACTCCATATTTCTTGCCTGTTTTGTTTATCCATTTATAAAAATCTATTATTTGACTATAAGTCCTTTGATTGTATTTAGCCATTTCTTTACTTCTAGTTATATCATTCCAATATTGTTTGCCTGTGTTATTTAAATCTGAACCTAACAAATGTATCCTTTTAGCTCCCATATGTAGTAAGATATGCATCGTTATACCTATTATATTTTTTGTCCATAAAAACATTACTCTCTCGCCTTTATCAGGCACTTTAAATATATTCTCTTTTTCTTCTTCTTTATACCATTTACAGTCAGCATAGAATAAATTATGACTATATTTAATATCTGTATCATAGTACAGCCTATTTGCATATCCACCCCTCATAACTTTCATGCAAGGGTCTGACCATATTTTATGATGAAAACACTTTGGGTCATCCATACCTAACCATAAATGAGGTTTAATATGTGGATAACTATTATTAACACCTACTATGTATGCACCACTATCATGTAGCTTATTATTGTCAACATCTTCTAGAGATGGTCCTGATGCACAAAGGTATACATCTAATCCCATATCTTCTTTTGACATGTCCACATGGTGCTGACCATGTTTATTATAATACCAAAAAGCTATTTCTTTACCGACTTCATTGGTAGCTCAGCTGTATATTGGCTACCATCACTTAATTTTATTTCCCAAGTTAATGTCGCTGCTGTCTTGCTTATATATATTTTAGGAGATATATCTGCCGACACCTTAGAATTACTAGTACCAACTGCCTTATTTCTACCTGTTGCTACTGCTAAAGCATTGTCTGAAATTTGAGACGACTGACTTGATGTTATGCCTGTTTTAGCTGTATTTGCAGTTATAGCACTTGCTTGACTAGTTGTTATTCCTGTTTTAGCTGTATTTAATGCTACAGCATTTGTGAGTGTCTCTAAATCGTTGATTGAATCATTATTTTTATCTATAGTAACATCAATAGATGTGAATAGCTCTTTTAGTAATTCACCATTAGTTGTTGTTTCCATCTCTTCATAGTCATCAGAGCTTTTATCATGTTTATCTTGGTCTGCCATTTTATTCCTTTGTTAATGTTATAGTCACAACAGCCTCTGCATATTTTGTTGCAGTTGAGGTCATATTCGTAGTTTTCTTCCACTGAGGTATTAATATATCTCCTGCTGATACTGAATCAGTAAATGTTTCTTCAGACTTATAGTAATTATGAGCAGTCGTTACCACACTATTTCCACTGCCTAGCTTATCTATGGTAGGAGTTGCCCCAATACCACCCCAATTAGGAGAACCATGTCCTAATATAAAAGTAACCCTTTCAGCTGATAACATATTAAAGCGAATATCAAGCTTTTTAACAGTTCCATCCGAAGGTACAACTATACATGGATTATAAGCATAGCTGCTTCCTGCTAACCAATTCCCCAAACCATCATTCGAATCAACACTTAGTCCTGTTATAAGATTAACTCCTGAATATGCATAACTACTCCATTGATAATAGTTTGGTCCATATGTTACACTAGGAAAATTCCAAATAGTTTGCCCTTGTGAGCCACCCCTGAAATACAACCTTGCTGACCACTGCATGTAATAATCATTTACATTATCATTAGTGGGGATTTCCTTCCAAGCCATTAAACACTTTCCTCAATTTCAAGAAGCTTTTTATGTGTCTTCTTTATTTTACCTAATGTTTTTGCCGCCTGCTCTATATCTGCTCCGGGTATACTTGAGTTATTAAGCAAACGAATAATAAACTCAGTGTCTTTAATGTTCAGTTTTAGAACATTATTAACCTTTCCCTGTACTAAACCCATTAGGATACTCTTACATATAGTTTTTCAGCAGTTGAATCCCAAAATGTTTGACCTAAACCTTGATGGTCTCCTGTTGGTGCAGCATTGTTTGCAACAGACTTAAATGTAGTAACATAAGCAGTCGCTGTAGTGCCTGTAGCTGCTGATGCTATTGTGCCTGCAAAAATAGCCCATTGGTCATCACCTTCGTCCCAATAAAGAGATTGGTTTGTGTCATCACCTCTTTCTATTTCTAAACCTGAATCTACAGTTGCACTTCCTGATGCTCCACTATTACATGTTATCACATTGTCTTCAACATTCAAGTTAGTAGTATCTATAGAAGTTGTTGTTCCTGATACTGTTAAGTCACCTGCTATAGTAACTGTACTACCTGAACCACCTATTGTAATTGTGTTTGAACCTGCATCAGTAAATAAACTTCTTGAACCTGCACCACCATTCACCGATGTTACAGCTGTTAATGATGTAATGTCACCGTTTGCACCTGAAGCTGCTGCTCCCATAGATGTTCTTGCAGTAGAACCTGATTCCAATACGAAATTAGAACCATTACCTACTATAAAATTACTATCCGTTACTGCTAAACCTGCTAGGTCTGCTAATTGTGCATCATAAGCTTGTATTGTACTCCCTATTGATGCCGATGTTAAGACTTCTTTCCAAGCCATTATTTTCTCCTTTGTTTAAGTTGCTATATAAAGCTTTGAATTATAGAATGAAAGTCTGCCTGTTTCCGCTGCGGGTAACTCACTTACTGAATCTAGTTTAAAACCACCTTTCAAAGATAGTACACCCTCATGATTAACTGACATCAACTCTTCATTTCCGTTTGTTATGTAAAAAAACTTATCACTACTATTATCTCCGTTTATTTGGAATCCACCTGTAGTAGTATTGTGCTTAAATGTATAATCTGAATCTGTTCCTAATTTAAAATCAACATCATCAAATAAGTGATATTTCCCACCTATAAGGCTAGATGCTGCTCTTGCGACTGATGAGTATGTTCCTTTTACCGATGTATTATTATCAAATGTCCCATATACATCAGCAGGAGTATTATTAGTCTTAGTTGACCAATTAGTTTGAATGACACCTTCGTCATCAACAGCCCAATTAGTTGTAGAACTACCATTCTTGTTATTCCAAATAGTCATTAAAAATTCCTTTGTTTGACTTGTCTTATTCCACCAACCCTTACTCTTACATACTTGGCTACCCTATCTTTAAACCTAGCCATTAAATACTCTCTTTTTTGCATATTATCAGGTTTATCTATAATTGCTGCTTTGCAATAATCAACTAAAGCTAATGCTAAAGTGTCATTCAATGGTATCTCATCAGTTTCATTTAGAAGCTCTGAAGTATCAGGAATAGCTGTATATTCTAGTAAAAGACCATTAGTTATAGTCTGAGTAGGTGCTGAATAAGAAGGTTCATCTCCATGTTCGATATTAGTATCTAGTTTCATCTCTACAATAAGGAGTTGCCTCCCCCTTATGAAGTATTTATACTTATCTTTTATCTTCCTTCCTATATCATTACCATTGCTCATTATTTCTCCTTATAATCAGTAATATCTACCCTTGGTATAGGACAGTAATATCCTGACTCTTCATCTTTAATTTTTACACCCTTTACCTGTACTAAATTAGCAGGTAAGTTATATGCGACTTGGTCTTTAGTTAAAGCTGATGTATACTGAGTGACATTCTCACTTGTTACTAACTGTATTTCATTCATGCCATCTTCAATAAGGTTTTTAACATAATTAAACTTAGTCTCACCTATTAATTCCATTAGTTCTTTTATAGTCATATTATCTCCTTAAGTGAAAACTGCATATTCAACAGCAATTGGAGCACCATCATCACCTAATTGCCATGTAGCATCATAAGGTTTAGGAAGAAATAATCCTTGACCCGGACCTAATTTGCATATTTGTGTTGTGCCTATTTTAACCACTAAATTATCTGTATTTGCAGTTGTACCTTTATTATTAGCTTCTCCTGCATCATACTTATAACCTGTATGTTTAATCCATAAACCATCTGAACCTGATGTTACTATAGTAGATGTATCTTCACTACTTACATGTGTACATACTGCATTACTCCATTCAGTGGAATCTGTGCCTGCCCATGCTTGAGATGAATTGCCACCACCTAATGTTGTTTGAAAATTATATGATATTACATCTGTTTGCACCCCGCCACCATCTGCTCCTGCAGAAGTTTGCTCTATTGGAGTAACACTTGTTTTCCAATCTAATCTAGCCATTTTACCTTACTCCTTCTTGTTGTTGTTTTATTGCCTCGCTGCTCATTATAAACATAGAGTCATATTTTTTAGTTAAATAATCCAACTTTTGCAAATACCAATTATATTCTTGTCCATAAGATTGAATTTTAGTAGTAAAGCTAGATGTTTCATTACTTGATTCTGTAGTCCAATGTTGCATTTTACCTGCAAAGTCAGCACTAACCTCTTGATTTTCAGCTCTAACCTCACCACTCTTCTTGATGTATGAGTCTATTTCATTTTTAAACTTTGCATCAGCCTTTGAAAGCTCTGCTTGGAATAGACCCGTTATACCATTTACCTCATTTTGATATATACTTAAATCATATCCTGTTTCAGCTTGAAAAGCACTTAACTGTCTTTGAGTCTCTTGCTGATATACTGCAAGTTCAGATTGGAACTTATTGTTTTCTGCTTGAACCTCAGCACTATATTTTTGAATATTTGCATTAACTCTTGTAGTCCACTCTTGGAACGAATCTTGTCTTTTCTGTTGAAATTCAGTCATCGCTACTTGAACTATTTTTTGTTGCCACTCTGCAACATTATGAGAAGTCTTAGCCTGATATGCTGTGACCTCAGCTTGATACTTACTTAAAACAGCTTGATATTCTTGAGTTTCTTTATTTTGATTGTTAGTTGCATCGCCTGTTGCTTTTGCTAGTTCTGCTTGATATATTTGTACTTCTTTGTTAAACTCATTAACTTCATTACCTATATCTTGTTGATATTCTTGTAATTTATTTTGATATTCAACTGTCCATCTAGTATATCTTATCTGAAGATTGTCTTTTTCCCATTTTTGCATTTCTGCTTGGACTTCTGCTTGATATATATTAATAGCTGATGAATGTTTTGCTAATATTGCTTGCTTTTCTTGTTGTTCTTTCGTAAGAGTATTTCCGCTATTAGCCATAGCTTCGTCACATCTCTTCCTATATACTTCCATTTCTTTACTAAAGTCTGTAGATGCATTCGTTAATTCTGCTTGATACTGTGCTAATTGCGATTGAATCTTCTGTAGTTTTACATTTGCTATTTCAACATCTTCATCTGTTATGCTCGTATCAACAGAACTCCATTCAGGTGCTATTAAAACAGGTACAGTATAAATAGGTTGATTACTCCCTGCTTGATTTGTCTGCCCATCAGACCAAGTACCTAAATCAACCTCTGCAGGTGGAACCGGTAATATAATTGAATCTAATGTTGGGAATGTTGGTGCAGTAAATGTGGGCTTGCTATAAGCCGGTGCATTACTCCTAGGAGTAGTCATATCTATAGCATTACTTGAAAAACTTGGTGCTAGAGGAGGTGCGGGTAATTCTAAACCTAAATCTAAATCTGCTATCGTAATAGAACTAATATCAAAGGATAAGTCAGGTATAGTTGTTTTAGCTGTTACTATAAAAGTAGGTGCTGTTATACCTGAAAAGTCAACATCTGTACTACTTGGTATAGGAGGTAAAACTAAACTTGCCGGTCCTTCATATTGAGGGACATCGTCATTATGTGTTTTTAATATTGGGGCTACAGGTCCTACGGGCATCGTCAACTCAGGGAGTGAGGTATGGAGCTCACTCATCTTTCTAGCTATCACTACTGTAGCCCCATAAGTTACCATAGCAGAATAATACTGCTGTGGAAAATTCGCAACATCAGTACTACTAGCTGTTACTGTTGGGTATGCTAAGTGTTGGCATAGTGCTGTTGGTTCTGAAACTGAGTACCCTGTAACTCCTTCATCACTGTCAAAATCTTGTGCTATTATAAAGTTATCTACATCAATTACATCGAATATATAATGTCCACCAACATACTTCGTGTCATTATTTACTGAATCTGATTGTGCTATTATAACTTGGTCTTGCTCGTTGAATCCATGAGCAGTGGCTGTTATTTTAGTTTTGTTACCTGAATCATAAGTCGTGAATGCACTTATAGTTTTATCTGAACCTGCACCCGGCTCAGGTAATACAAATAACTTACTATCCAATAAATAATATACAGGAAATTCAGATGTAGCATAATATATACTATCTGTCTCTTTTGCCCTGTATCTTAAATTTATAGGGATATTGTTGCATGGTTTACTGCCTCTAGATACATCATATATCTTAGATGAGTCTAAATCTAAGCCTGATGAAGTAACAGAGGAAGATGTTGTAAAAAGCCACACATCCTCAGGATTTGAGGTTGTAACTCTCCTTATAACATCTTTTGTGCCATCTTCTAGTGCTTGATTTAACTTATCGTTAGTATCAGCAGTAAAATAGCTTCCAAGTGTTCCTGCAAGCGATGCGACTTGTTCTGAGAAGGTTGCCATTTACAAACCTCCTTAATACAAAAAGTCTATTGCTGAACTTGATGTTTTAATAGCCGCAAGTGGCTTGATTTCATCAGATGCCCAATTGTTAATAACTAATGTACTTCCATCCATGAAAGTAATTGTTACATTAGTAGCTGCATCAGAGCTTGAATTTATACATGCTCTACATACAGGATACTCTGTATCTGCATCGGGGTTAAATTTTCTTAAATATGGAGCAGTAGATTCTTGTACTGTAAATGCTTTTGCTCCTCTGTGTTTAATTGCCATAATTTTCTTCCTTCCTAAGGTTATGGGACCGTGAACGGACCTGTTAAGGCTTATGTGGACGATTCAGGGAACCAGAGAACCTTAAATCGCCCACTCAGCCACATTTATTACATACTAACTAGCAAGTAATCCTGCTGTTCTAAGTGCTGCTAATAAAGCATCTACTTTATCAGATAATGCTTGAACCTCAGCTTCGACATAAGCTGCACTTATATCTTGGTCAAGGTCTGCTATTGCAGCCATTGGAATTGCACCTGCTAATGCTCTTAATTCATCAAAACTAGCTACAGCTTCTTCGATTTCAGTCAAATCTGCTGTACTTAGGTTTTTAAGAGCTACAACTTGTGCATCGTTAACTTCACCGTTAGGATTGTTAGCTAGCCAATATTTATCGCTTTTGCTTCTACTCGGCATAATAGCCTCCTTTATTAGTTAAGTTATTTCCAAAGGGCATGGCATTCAGGCATACTGAATTCAAACCCACCCTCAGTTAGTATCATGTCAACTCTCTTATCTGTACCGGTATTTTCTAGATTCTGTACACCAACATAAACTGATGTGCTTCTATTTACACCGTTACCTACTAGAGGTCTCCATTTTACATAGTTCATATTCATTCCTAAGATTTTCACCCCGCTACCATCCATATGAATATTTCTAGCAACATTAATGTCACCATATACAGTTGATATAGTTGTGAAGTCAACTCCGAATGATTTTTTCTTACCTGTCATAGCAAAACTAGCACTATGATTAGTTGACATTTCTAGATTGTTATTGAAATAACCACCTAATTTGTGCAACCAATTATAAGTAGATGTATCACAGAAGAACATCATATTCTTAGAGTTGTTGTATCTTGGGTCTACCAATTGACTTAAATCATCTAGAAAATCATCTTCAGTTTTTGAAGCTGTATCTAGATTGAATAAGTTACCATTGTTTAAGCAATAGTCAACAGCACCTTGAGTCGTTTGGAACGACTTAGTACCATCAGAGCTTGTATGAGTACCTTGAGAACCAAACAATGCTGTTTGCTCAATTTCCCATTTATGCTCTATTAGCTTATCTCTCCATAGTCTAGCCCATTCATTCTTTTCATACTTTAGAGCTGTTGCTCGTGCAGTATTAGTCATACCAAATTCATTTCTGAATATTTGAGTATAACCGTATCCTGTGCTATATGGTTGGTCAGCCCAATTTTGCTGCATTAGAGTTGAACCTTCTTCATAACTAGTACCCACAACATAAGACCTTTTAGGCTCTAAATGTTCTGCAATAGTATTAGTATAAGCTGAATCAGGAGCAACATCTGTTATTAAAGCTGCTGACCCGTTAAAGTTAATTAAGTAAGAATCACCGGTTAATCCGTCATCTCTTACTATAACAACTTTTAGCTGTGCTGCCTCTATAAAGTTTGTAACTGCAGTTGCACTATCTAAAGCTGATGCTGAGTATGCTACCCAATCACCTGCATTTTTAGATGAACCTGCATCGTCAGTAACACAAACCCACCCTAGAGCAACTGACTCTACTTGATAGATTCTGTAACCTGCATATGAACCACCTGCTTCACTTGCTACAGGAACTTTAACCATTTGATTTTTAAGGAAGAACTCAGGTCGTGTACCTGCTGAACCTAAAGCTTGTCCTGTTTGTCCAATGATGTTTTGTTTGTTGCCTGCAGATAGATAGTCAGTTGCCATATATACATACGACTCTGCCGCAGCAACTGCGGAAAGACTAGAATCTACTGATTGGTTAACTGTTGCCGAACCAACACCTACACAGTATCCATATCTTTTCATCCAAGATTGTCTCTTTTCAGTAAATTTGAATTGTGGGTCGTCAGTTGGTTTTGTACCGATTTTAGAAACAATTCTAAAAAACGGTGTTTGGTCTATTGATAATTCTGTGAATTTTTCAGCAAAATTATACTTTCTTCGCATTTCACCGGTTTTAGGTTCACCACCATCAATACCGGTAACATTTCCGAGATTTCTCCCGTTATCATAATCTAAAACACTCATGTGTCTACCATCCTTTTTTAATTAAGTCGACAGTAGACTTAGCAGTTAGTCTACCCTTCGAACAAGTTATCGTTGTTATCTAAACCCAATAATGAGTTAAAGATTTTATCTTCAGTTGAGATGTTCGTGTTGTCGGCACTACCTTGAGCTGCAATTGATGGTGTTGAACTAGCCTGAACATTCTTTATTTGCTCTGCTACTTGCTTCTTTTCATTAGCTGCAACATTTTTAGCAAATTTATCTTTATTTAATATGAGATTCATATCATCATAAGATATTTGATGTTTCTGTGCTTGGTCCATCATCTTTGCGAACTCTTTTTCTGTCATGTTGTTCTTTTTCATCCAAGTTCTAGCTTCTGCTCTTTTCTGCCTTGCAGCAGTATCTTCTTGCATAGCTGTAGCAACTTTGTTTTCAGTAGCTTGAACCTTACGGTCTACTATCCTATTTACAACATTGCTAAATACTTGTGCTGACTTTGAATTTGGGTCTGTAAAAGCTTCATCAGGGTCAAATATAAAATCTTCATCTAATCCTAATTGTTCTTTCGGAGACTGTGATGGTCCTTTCTCTAGATATTGTCTAACATTATCCACGAGACCGGGGTCCTTCTTCATAACATTTAGTATTGCATTATACTTCTCGTTTTCCCTTAAAACTTGTTGGTTTTTAGAGTTTTCACGAGTAGAATCTGCATACCTTTTTTTATAAGGGTTACCTTCATCTTCCCAATCAACCACATCTTTATCTTTATTGGAGTCTTGATTTTCAGCCACCTCTTTAGGTGCTTCTAAATCTTGAGTTACCTGTTTTTCTTGTGGGTCGCCTGTACCCGGGTCTGCTATCGTCCCATTTACAGACTGCTCTAGTTCTTCAAAAAAACCGGAGGAGTCGTCCATTACAGCATTAGCGACATCATCCATGAAGTCGTTAGTCTGTTCTGTTTGAGTTACCTTTTCAGTCATTTCGTATCCTTTTTAGTTACTTAAGTTACACTTCCTCAGGTTCTGATGCAATCTTTTTCTTAATGTCGCTACGAACTTTTAAGTCCATTTTTTGCTCCCTAAGATTCATTTTCGCTTCTTTAGCTGTTGCATCAAGCTGAGCTTTATTAATAGCAGTGTCTGACTTCAGTCTAGACTTAGAGTCAAGTACCTGTTTTCTCATGTCATGCTCTGCTTGTAATACTTTTCCTTTAATACCTGCTTGTATTAATTGTCTTTCTAATGTTTCTATTGTACCTTTATCTTTCTTAGATTCTTCTTCCATACCTTCAATTTGTCCTTGTAGTTGAGAGTATAAAGATTTTCTTTTTGCAATATTTTCTTTATTTTTAACATCTGTTTCTGCTAATACTGCAATATCATCAACTACCCCTAAATTTAGCAATTCTTTTAATTCACCTAAATATGCCCATCTATTAACAGGAAGGCTATTTCCTGCTATAACTCTTATATCAAACCTTGCAGCCGAATAATCATTATGCATACCTATTTGCTCTCCGACATCATTATATAGTGGAACATTAATTTCTACTTCTCTTTGTTCTGCTATAGCACTAGGCTGTACTATTCTAAATACTTTATTAGTTTTATATATAGATTGAGCATAATCTCTTACTAATAGTCCCATTTGCTTCAATCCTGCTTTAACATTGTTTTCTACCCAATTCTTAACTCTTCTAGTTCCATACTCATCATTTGCCAATAAACCTTTATATGTATCGTGCTGAGCACCCATATCACCTTGTTGAGATGAGTATATACCTGCTAGATATTCCATGTCCTGCTTTCCTTCTTGAACCATTTGAACAAATGCAGCTGAAAGCTGTGCAGGTAAAACTTCTTTAGGAGATTCATAACCATTATTTACAGGCAATATAGCTCCCGGTGCAGAAGAGAATTTTTCCCAATAATCTACATCTATACTACCATCTACATACATCCATCTTAATGAAGAACCTAAAGATGCATTGTGTACCATTAGTTGGTGAGCCTTATTTAACTCTTTTTGCTTACCTATTAATGGTGCAACTGCAGACATAGGATATGGTGTACCTGTCCATTTATAATGTATTGGAACTATAGGATATTCACTTGAAGGTAAAATCTTTTCAGCTATAATTTCATCTCCAACACAAATACTCATTTTAATTTTTTTCTCAAAGTACTTAACTTTTTGAGTAATATTTTTTGAAAGCTCACCTTGCATTAGTATTTCAAACTCTTTATCTGACACAACCTTTTGTTCTGTGGTAGTGGCTTCTTGAATCATTTGGCTTATAAGCATTTGCTTTTCACCTTCAAAGTCTTGCTCCATGCCTTTCTTTAAGTCTTTAACACTCTTAGCATGTCTTTCTTTTATAATTTGACCTTGTTCTAATGCTTGGTCTAATTGCAATAATTTTTCTGCAAACTGAACTTTTAACTCTGCTACCTTTTCATCTATTTGAGCCTTAGCTGTCTTTTCTATTTCACTCATTTGCTGTTCGTCAGGAGGAATAGTGAAGAATACATGAACATAAGGAATTGTAATCTTCTCGTAAAACTCATAATAATCTATCAATGTCTCATCTTCACCTTCTATAGTAAAATTCTCAGTTATATCTTTATACTGAAAATCTCTTTCTTCTGCTTTTTCTGAGAATCCGAAATGAGAAGGGTATTGAGAGTTTGCTTTATTAATTCTATTTTTTGATTCAGGGAAAGAGTTTATTAATTGTGCTCTAGGAACAACTTTGTGTACCATCATAAAAGCAGCATCTCTATATAGTGCATCTCTTGATTGAGGGTCTATATATACATCAAAAGGTTCTAAACTCCTAATTTTAACCTCTCCCATTCCTTGGTCTTCATTAGGGTCAACATAAACCTGCATATATCCTACAGACTTAGAACAAGCATCATTTATTACTTGATGCATCTGTTGCTTACCATCACTAATATACCAAATATAATCTGCTATATCATTGTGAACAGATGCTATATTTGAATCTGAACCTTCAGCTGCAACAGCTTGCCACTTAGGGTCATTCGCTGTAGCATAGAAGTTCAGCATTTCAACTATAGGTATGATTCGGTTTATGGTAAAAGTGGGCTGTCCATTGTCTTCTAAAGCTTTTTTCTCTTCAGCACTCAACTGATTGTCTAAATAATAATCGTGACCCTCTTGGTTGACTGCTTCCCATTTTTGTCTATGACTTCCATTAAGCTTAAGAAATAATTGATGAACTACTCCTGCTTTATCTTTTTTTGTCGCCATTACAATTGCTCTTCCATGATTTTTAACATCATATCAATTTTAGTTTCTATTCTTTCTTGTCCAACTTCTAAACTTTGTGTTTTGGTTCGGTTTGACATAATTTTTTTTTCATTGCTTTGAATATCTATAGAATTATTATCTATATTAGTCGCAATGATTCCTTGGGTATATATAAATGTACCTATAATAGTCCCCAAAGTGAGGATAGTTCCTAGTGATATTTTTTTGTCTATCATTTTACCCATTTTCCTAGTCTATAATATAAGAATGAATTATGCAATAATCCAAGACTTTGGTTTCATATTTCTTTTTCTCGAGTATTGATTATTCTTATACTCAACATCTTTTGGAAGTGTAACATACTTTACAGAGTATGCTAATGCATCAATTGTATCATCATGACCCATTCTAGGTCCAAATGTAAGTATTTCATGTTGCAAATCAAACATATCTTTCTTTAGATGTACACTTCCTATTATAATCCTCTGTCCTAAGACTTCTTGTATCCTATCTCTTTTAGATTGTCGATTCCCCGGCTTTTCTTCCCTAAACTGAACAGTCATATCATTCCTTCTTCTCATTTCAGCTATCAATGATTGGAATATAGGTCTTGACATTGTTGTTTCTTCTATAACATGTAGTTTAGGGTGGTATATATTATTATACTCAAAGATATAATCTACAATACCCTTCTTTTCAGTTCCCGGAATACCAAGGACAGGTAATCCTCTTTTTCTTATGTAATCTAGTACATATATATTGTTATCTATATCTATAGCTATATACATAAGCACACTGAAGTCAGACTCCCGCCTCTCTGAGTCTGTAGCAGGGTCAACACCACAATATACATTAACAGGTATATGCTTACCCCCTATATCTAGTAGGCTCATCTTGTTTTCGGCATTCCATATATATTTACCTTGCCAATGTTTTATATGTTGCTGTGTAAATATAGAATCTTCTGCTGATTGAACCTCCATGTGATATTCCTGCCAATATTTAGCAGGTTGACCTGAGTCAGCATAAAACTTCTTTTTTTCTTCTAATTTTTCTTTAGGGAACCATGAATGCCATAAAGATGTCCCATCACCCTGTATAGCCTTATATAGTACTACTTTCCATGTGAAATCCAACCCGTCAGCTTCTGCTCGCTGAGAATTGACAATGAGGTTATTGATAAAAGAATCATAGTGCACAGGAGTCCCATTAATACGAAGACGACCATCAGCAGGCTCCAAAGCAGGATGCACAACTGCGGTAACCATGTTAGAATTTTTAGACCTAGCTTCTGCAGTGATGGTATTATTTTCGTCCTCAAAGTCGTCCAACACGATGAGGTCATATCTTTTGTGAAGCTTAGCACCTCCTCTAATCCCCGAGATATTTGATTTAGATATGAGTTTACATCCATTCTTTAGCTCTATGTCTGATTCTGTCCATTTTAATCCTTTTTGTTCCCCGAAGTAATATTTAATCTTATCATTATACTCTAAGTGATACTTAACATAATCCATATTACCGGTAGCTAGTTTTTGTGTCGCAGACACCCAACCGTAAAATAATGGTCCTGTAGCGAAGCAGAAGCCATGTAGAATGTCGCATTTCGTTAAAACCGTCTTACCATGCCCCCTAGGCATAATAATGGCTAGATTCCTGTTTTTATAGACTCCTTTATCATCCTTCTCACTCATTATGTCTGTTATCTCATAATGAAAGAACGGAGTCTCAGACCTCATGTAATCGTCAGGTAAGAAAAGCTTACCAAATGCAATTAAATCATTTTTTGCAAGTAGTAGTGCTTCTTCTGCCGCACTTACATTTTGGCTGTTTATATTCAAATTGAATTTTTCTTCCATACCAATACCCTTCAGGTTTAGAGAACTCAGGAAAAGGAGTACTATTCTGCTGTTTCTGCGACTTCTGCTTTCGTGCCATTTAAAGCCTTCCTTTCAACTTGTTCTATTTGACCTGCAGTAAACCCTTGAAATAGTCCTGCTACTTCAGTTACCTTTTGGGTCTCTACAACTCCGAATGCATCCCAAAGCATATTTAATGCCTTAAGTCTATCAGAATCGTTTTTAGCCCCATCTACAACATCTTTAGCAGACTCTACTAAATAATCAAGGTCAATACCGAGCTTGGAAAAAGTATCTTTTAAATCCTGTCTCACTAGTTTCTGTATCCTCTCTTGTTTAACTAAAATTGCGGCTTTCTTTTTCGCTGCATTCTCATCCTTAGTATCATACACATGTAGGTAAGCCTGTGTGGGTTGGTCGCCAAGGGCGAGCCGCTGAGCAAATAAAACCTCGTATTTCGTAGGCTCTGTCCTGCTTACCAATCTATCATACCAATTCTTTCCACTAACAGAGTATATATCCTTTTTCCTAACTGAATCCATCTCTGTATCATCGGAAACAACATATGTCCCTGTACAAGTACCAATGCACTCCATGCCTGAGGTATTATATCTTCGTAGCACTTGTATAATCTTGTTATCATCGGTTCTAACCCATTCACCTACCTTACCTGTTCGCCAATCTTCCTTATACTCGACATCATCGGGTATCTCATCCGTGTTATATACATTGCAGTTGATTTTGTTCACTTTGTATGTTTTCATAGGATTGTTAATTTAGCAAATTTTGGGGAATTAGCAAAGCCCTAATTTGGCTACTGTTGTAATCTTCTTATTCTTATTCTATTTCTTGTTCTTCTTCTTGCACTCTGATGCACAGAGTGAAGGGACCCAATTATATATGCTAACCTTTTTAGTTAAGTATACAACTTTTCAAAACTGTAGCATTTTAATGCCCTACGGTGTTTTTAAATGGGGTGGGGTGCATATGGTTTTTCTGCAATTAAATTAGGTTAACTTTGATAAATTTGGAATTGCCTATTGTATCGGCATAGGCTGTGGCTGTGGGTGCTGTGGCTCATGGTGGTGTGGTATCAGTAGCACCATGGGCTGTGTGTGGTCAGCCCTAGGCACACTGAGTACCACTCTATGCACCACTCTACCTAGTACAGCATACTAGAGTACATACCTATAGATACATACACATATAATAAGAGTTTAAGCATTCATTTACTTACACATGGTATTACACATACTATAGTAATGTAGTCAGTAGCACCATATGCACCTTGTCACCATGTAGTATGGGTTATCTTATATATATATAGTAGTATTAGGATTGCCCCGAATCCATGCTATTCTCCTCTATAACTAGGCTGTTTAAGTGTGGTGTGTGCATCCTGTCCTCCTCTTGAACCTATGATTATGGTACTATTATAGTAGTAATTAAGTATTAGTATTGCCCCAAATCCATGAAAGTGTAACACTTATTTAAATTATTTTCTCTTCTATTAGTGTAACATTTGTAACATTTAATTAGGAATTGTCATATATTCTTTTTTATATTTGTTGAGTCGCTGATTGAATGTTTTTTGAAATAACCACTTTGACTGAGTGGGTCAACCGAGAGGGATTGCGAGGGTCAATCACTCACTTTTCTTCTCGAGCCATGCTGAATGTAGACACTAAACCGAGGGTAACACTGAGGGGGGCTGAGAGGTGTCATGGATAATGGACAGAGATAGGGAAGAGTGACTGAAGGGTATTTGTGAAGGCAGTAGCTTAAGAGAATATCATCTTACAATAGAATAGAATGATACAATACAAGTGAGCCAAATCTTAATGTAATTGTGGGTAACTGACCACATGTTTACAATGCTTATTACCGACTCTAAGAGGTGTGACTACCTCGTCTCCCAAGGATAATAACCATAATAATTAAGGGTGGGAATAGAGAACTTTGAGTGGCTCGTAACCACTTCCACCCTCTGACTAAAACAACAGGAGAAACAAGTGAATAATAAAATAAATAACCTAATTGAAGATATACTACAGGATTTATATGACCTAGATGATTTAACAAGAGGAAAAGAAGGTGTGATAATGGACTCAGCAGTCGATTTATACGACCTGAGAACTAAACTTAACAAACAAATAACTAAGGAGGTATAGACATGAGTTTATGCTATAGTACAGACCCTCTAATACAGGGCGAAATCAATAAAAAGAAACCTAAGTACAGACCAACCGACAGACAGAAGTTACAATGGTCTATCGAGGATTGTAGAAGGTTCGGTTCAGCTTACCAAGGTAGAGTTGAAATGAATAAAACTAATGGACAATTTAACAAAAACCATCACGAAGAATAGGAGAACAAATGAATAAATATTACGATGAAACTATCGGTGGATATGTATCTAACCAAGAAGAAGCAGATAAAATCATGGAAGACTACATTGTGTCGACTATGACTAAGCAAGAGAAAATCGACTACGAAGTATCGAAGAAGCTTAGAGAAGTGTGGGGTGATAAATATGGATACTAGAGAAGAAAAGTATGAAATAATGGACACAGGAGAATATCAATATGAAACAGACTATTGGATGAACCTCGAGAATACTTTGAGAGTAGCATACGAGGACATGACTAAAAGCCAATTGGTTGACATATTGGTAGAAGAAGCTTTAAAAAACATAAACAAGGAGACTAAGTAATGACAAAGAAATTTAAAGGTAAATCAACAGCACAAATACAAGAGATGGTAACAGGCTATGTTATAGAGGGATTAGAGAAGAATATCTGCCCTTGGATTAAGCCATGGACATCAGCAGATGGTATCTTAGGGACACCGACTAACTACTCGACTAAAACAGAATATCATGGTGGGAATGTTATTGTCCTGACATCTATTCAGATGAGTAAAGGATATGCCCACAATAAATGGGTAACCTACAAAGGGGCTAAAGACCTAGGTGGGAATGTTAAGAAGGGTGAGAAGGGCTACCCTGTAGTGTTTTGGAAGTTTATTGTTAAGGAGGTCGAAGGTAAAAATGGTGAGACCAAGGAGAAGAAAATACCTTACTTAAGATACTTTCAAGTGTTTAACATCGACCAATGCGAAGGCATAAAAATGCCTGAAGTACCTAAGAAGAAGAAAGTTGCGAAGCTGAAACCTATCAAGAATGCAGAAGCTATGGTGAAAGCTTACGACTTACAGGAGAAGAAACTAACTATCAAAATCGAGAATGGTAATAGAGCATACTTCCAACCATCTACCGATACAATAGTTACTCCGACTATGAGACAGGCAGTTGATAAAGCGAAAGAGTCAGGACAGACTGCTAACGATGGTAAACAGCACTTTTACAGCACTATGTTCCATGAGATGGTTCATTCATCAGGGACTAAAGACAGATGCAACAGAGATGGAATTACAGGTGGTAATCACTTCGGTGGTCACGAGTATTCTAAAGAAGAGTTGGTTGCTGAAATTGGAAGTGCTATCCTCTGTGCTAAAGCAGGGTTATCATCAGAGAGAGTGCTAGAAAATACTCAAGCATACTGCAAATCATGGGCTAAGAAATTAAAGTCTGAGCCTAAATGGATACTATGGGCAGGTGGTAGAGCAGAAGCATCAGCAAAGTACATCCTGAACGAGAAAACAGCTAAGAAGTAAATAAATAACCGAGGGGGTGGGTGACTGCCCCCTCATATCCAAGGAGAACCAATGAAATTATCTATCGAGAGAGTTAATCAAATTAATAAAGAACTTGAAGCATTAAAACCATACCTATACAGAGAGTTGGACAACGATTATATCACAGCAATATGTAAAGAGATAGAAGAGAGTCCTGAGTATAAAGAGAGTCTACAAAAGATGCTTCACGACCATATGAATAGAGTTGATAGTATAAAATATGCAGAACTAAATACCGAGAAGAAATTAATAGAACAGAATTTAGACATGGGCTGTACTCATAGTGGTGGTGTTCATGACGATGACCATACAAGTGGTGCAGGTTATTGGATATTCCCTGCTTCTATGACTGACGAGGATATTATGACTGCTCTAACTAAATATGGATATGTTGAGGATAGAGATAGAGGTGTCTATGATGATAATGATTGGGATTGCAGTGGGGCTACTATGGTTGATAGCCCATGGATTAGGAAGAGAACTAACACAAGAGTCCTTGTTATTCAGACATGGGCATTAGACATTTAACGAGGAGGAATCATGAGAGAACTTAAATTACTAGTTAAAAGAGAAGGTCAGCCCTATGGTAGCATTTACTTTAAATATGCCGAGGAACTGACAGAGGAACAAGCTATGAAACTACAATTAGAATATGGTTTCCACCCTAGTGGCTATGGTTTTTATAGCTACAAGGTCGAGGGTGGTTCAACAACATGGAATTGCAGTAACCACTGCGATTAAGGAGGATATATGATAGAAGCAATAGCGATGTTCGGTTGGACATGTATCGTAGTATTTGCCCTTGCTCTTTTATGGGCATTAAAAGAAACATCAGACATCAAGAATAGAGAAACCCACCACGATGGTAGGAAAGGCTCATTCTATGAAATTTCAAACAGGAGGGATAAGTAATGGATGAGAGACATGAAGATGCATTAGACCATATTATTAAACTCTGTGACTTAGAGTGGAATGGTATGATAACTCTACCTCATTTTAGAGATAGGGTTCAGTCAGTTGTTGAGGAGCTGACAGAGAAGGAACAAGAAAACTGCTATGCATGTGTTCAGGGTAGGAAGCACTGCCCAACACATGATGGAGACAAACAAACAATAATAAATAACACAGGAGAACAGAATCATGAATGATTTAGAGAAACTATATATAGAAGTTGAGTTAAAAGTAACACCTTTTGAGGAGATGGGCAATACAGCAAGTATGCATGTCTTTGAGAGAGGAATTGATTGTTATACTAATGACTTATATGAGATTGTCTATGAACACTTTGACCATTGGAATTATGGTGATGAGGGAATAGATAGTGACTTAAAAAAGTTATTAGATGACCAAGAGAATACATTATTATGCCCTCTGTCGTGCAGAGATGAGGTGTCATATGATGATTTCATTGAGTGGTTAAGACATAAGCAATATGCTAAACTCACTAGAGCAGAGTCACATGTTGCTGAAGCAATGGAATGGATTGAGAAGCACTGCGAAGAGAGTGGTTGTGATAATGAACTTAAAACCAAACTAGTCGATATGCAGGACATCCTAAAGCCAATACAAGTGAACCTATTTAACATAACAACAGGAGGGACTATATAATGAATGTAGCAAAACTAAACGAAGCAATAAAAGACCTAGAGAATGACATTAAGATTGCCCACGACAATGAAACTATTGTTGATGTGCTATGTGGAATACTCTCATGTCAGGTTGGTGAAATAACAGATTCAGTAAGAGAACTTGTTAAGTTAGCACCTGATGCTAATATGGCTGAGTGTGAAGCAAACAGAGAATCTATTATGAGAGATGCTGTGCTAATGGCTGTGTCAGAGAGTATAGTTAAGAGTAGACATGTGTTATATGAATCAGAACCAAGCATGTGTTCTGATTGCTATGGTGATGAGATGACTATAACATTAAATGCTGAGGAGACATCAATACAAGACCATCTTGATAATGCGAAAACAGATTGGGAGGACTTTGTTGATGCAGTTCAAGATGAGAGAAGGGCAAAAGAACAGGAAGCAAAAGAAAAAGCAGAAGCAAAAGCAAAGATGGTTGCTGATGCAGAAAACAATAACCCACAACAGAGCAATTGCTCAGAAGGAGTATGAGATGATTAAATATATAGCCAAGGTTGGTAATCAAAAGCACATGGAACTAGGAAATAGTTATAGTTATTGGTCAGACCCAATGGACACTCGTAAGGAAGCAAGAGAGTGGGCAGAGAAGCAGTTTGACCTTGCTCAAGACCACACACTACCTGAGTGTAGGTATGATGTAATGAAGGTTGAAGAGGTTGAGGTCAATTTCACTGAAGATGAAGAGGTTGCTAAAAGAGAAGGATATAAACCTTTTTGGCTTAATATCTATGAAGAGAATAAGCATGTTAAGTTATTCTTTGCTAAAGATAAAGAGTCTTTGGAAACCGACATGGCTTCTGAGATGATTCAGGAGGATTGGAATGAGAATGCTTATGGTGAACATTCAGGTTGGTGTTGGAAGAATGGACAAACTGATTGGGAAATACATGAAGAGAAGGGAGACATTCTATGAAAATAATGAAAACGACCTATAAGTCAGATGGCTATGACTTCGGAACTGAAGTCCCCACATGTAACTATTGTGGGGCTGATGCTGATAGTACTGAAATAGCCGAGAATCATGTAAGTGGTGGCTTCATGTGTGGTGAGATTGAATGTTGGAATGAATACATATGGAGTGAGGTTTGGGGCAGAATGGTTGAGAAAACAGAGGTAGAAATGAATGTCTGCGAAGCATGTGAAGAGCCTATAGATGAAGGTGATGAGTGTGATGACTGCAGATGGGAACGAGAAGAGGAGGAAGAGAATGAAGAAAGTGATTAAACTAGATAATAAAGGCAATACAACAGAGATAAAGTTAGACAATAAGGCAATCGAATTAGCATTACTTATTATAGATAATGCTGAGGGTGTGTCACAACAAGACTATGATAGTATTGAGCAGGAGATTACAGGCAATTGGTTTGATTTAATAGAACTGACAGCCTTAAATGCTGAATATCGTGATAGGCTAATTAACCTAGGAGAAGCTGTATGAGAACAATAAAAACAAAACAAATCGAATCAATGAAGTGGGCATTAAGGTTATATATAATACTTGCCCTTAACATCATGGGTATAACTGCTATGATATACCTGCTTAAATTATGCTATGGGATATTAGTATGAAGAGTTATCGCATAGTATGGACAAAAGAAGACAGAGTGAAGCATGTGCAGTACACCAAATTTGCTTCAGAGCCTGTAGCTAAAGCTTATGTCGAAGGTTGTTTGGATGGATTACAAGAAGCCTATCAAGAGTATGTTGATGTGATACTAGGTATTGACACTCGTTCTAAAGAAGTACAAGATGAGTGGTATAAAGACCCTATCAAGGCTGAGTATGGTCACCAAACTTCCTTTGAAGATGAGAAGGCTAAGGAAGACGAATAATGTGTTGCATATGTAACATAGCTAACATAAATTACACATAGGAGAAGCAATGAAAATCAATAAACTTAAAGCACTAGTGTGGTTGGGAGTTTTATTCTTTACGACCCTAGTGTGGTACATGTTAATAACTTTAGTGAGGTACTTTATATGGTAATTAAATTAATAAAAGACAGCAACCCCAAAGGCTATACTACTTTTGGAGAATGGTTTGACAACACAATTGTTATGCCTTCCATGTTGATAGCTAATTGGGAAGATGTAATATCAAATATAAAGGTCTCTAAGCATAGGAGCAAAGCTGAGTATGACTTATCCCTGTTTGGATATGAATACCCCTCAGATACACCTCTATATGTAGATGAATCAATAACTGAAGGCTATAAGCCTAAGGAGGAGGGAACAGATGGAACAACAGGAGAGCAATAAAGGAAGAGCAATGAATATAAGGGGCATTGATGATAAGTTATATAATGACTTTAAATCGGCTGTTTATGCTTCAGGCTTTAAGAATGTAAAGAAGGCTGTGACAATGCTCATGAAAGCCTTTGTTTATAAGTATGAAGACTCTAGGCGAGACCAATAACATTCGCATCAGCGATTAAATCTATCCATTTATCGTCCATATAATCACATAATGAGATTACAGGAACATCATTGTTTGAATCAAAATAATAATCTGATACTATTGGGTTATTGGCTAATTCACATGATTCACTAATGGATAAGATTTCGCCTTTTTCGTCATCAAACCATATTTCTAAAATGTAAACTTTTTTACCTTTTCTCATATAAACAATATACGACCAAATAAAGAAAGATGTAACACTTTCCTTGTAAATTAATATTTACAGAGTTATATTATATATATGGAATACACGAGAATAAAAGAGTTTATAGAGGAGCATGGTATCAAACAGAGTTGGGTAGCTAAGAGGTTAAATATATCCCCCTCTTATTTATCACTAATGCTGAGTGGAGACAGAGTTATCTCAGACTTGGTAAAGACTAAAATAATGGATATACTCAAAATACAGGAGAACTATGAGTAAATTAACTTATAAAGATGTGTGGGAGACATTGAGTAAAGTCAATTGTAATGAACACAAACAAGAAAAGAATGGACTATCATATCTTTCATGGTCTTGGGCTTGGAAGGTACTGATGGATAACTATCCTGAATCAAGGTATGAATTTACCCTTCAGGAAAAAGCAGATGGAACTATGAGTGATGTTCTAGAATATGCTGATGGTACATGTCAGGTTGAGTGTACTATAAGGATAGGGGAGCTATTCAGAACAATGTGGCTTCCTGTTATGGATTATAGAAACAAGGCTATAACCAATCCTAGTGCAAGAGCAATCTCTGATACTAAAATGAGATGCCTAGTGAAGTGTATTGGAATTTTTGGACTTGGGCTATACATCTATGCAGGTGAGGATTTACCTGATAGCGAGAAGGATAAGCTAGACGAGGAAAAACCTGCAAACAAGAAACCTGCTAATGCTAATAAAAAAGCTAAGCTTATAGAATACATCATGACCAATAAAGAAAATGCTGTATTTAGTGAGCCTGATGCATCTGCATCAATACAACGATTCTTAGACAAGTTAGATGATAGTACTCATATAGATGCTATAACTAACTTTAAAAAGAGAATGGAAACTGCAATCAAAAACTCAAAAAAGGGGAATAAATAATGAAAAGGGGAACTAAACCACATCACAATCCAAAGAGTAAATCAACAGCAATATTAAAGCACTTAGTATCAGGGAAGGCTTTGACTAGTGTAGATGCCTTTAAAGACTTCTATACGACTAGGCTATCGGCTGTTATTAAGAACTTTAGGGACTTAGGTTATAAGATAGAGAGTAACTATAAACCTAACTCTAAACTAGCCATATACAGCATGAATCCAAATGATGATGGGATTAATGTTAAACTATGGGACGAAAGGTATCATCAATCACAATCAGTTAAAGCAAAAGGAGTAAAATAATCATGGCGATTCTTAAATTCGGATTCGATGACGAGTCTGTTCTGTTGAAGTTTGAATCAGGACAGAGAGTAGAAGGAGAATATGGTGTTCAGTATAAATGGTCTTGTAATGAAGATGATATATTTTATGCTACAGAGCATCTAAATGCCCTGCTAACAACAACAGGGGTTAAAGCAGGTGAAAGAGTTAAGATTGGTAAAGAAAAACATACCGATATTAATGGAAAGGAAATCACTCGCTTCAAGGTAAATGGTAAAACATTTAATCAGGTAATTGAGGAACAGAAGAACAATCCAACTCAATCATCTGCCCCACAGCCATACATGGCTAACTCAACATCTAATGATAGATTAGATAAAATAGAAAGTAGACTCTCTGCAATTGAGAAGCAACTTAACATTACCTACACTAATGAGGTTGCTAGTACTGAGTCTGTAACTGAAGAGGATATACCTTTTTAGATGCAGAATTGCAAAAAGAGATTCACCGATACACTTAAGTGGGAGAAAGAATGGTTTCTCTCACTTGAGGTTGGTGATAAACTAGTGTGGCTATATCTATTAGATAGTTGTAATGAAGCAGGTCTTTGGAATGTTAATTGGAGACTATGCTCAATGTTAACAGGTGTAGAGTTAACAGGACCATCAGAGGAGATAGAGAAACAGCTAATTAAAACAAATCACGAAAAGGTATATTATCTTAAAGGCTTCATGGAGTTTCAATATCCTGATTTCATGCTTAAGAAGAGTCCTATGATTCGTAAGTGTGTAGATAAGCTTATAAGATATGGTGTTGTTGATGCCGATGAATATGAAACAGCACAAAATCAGAGTGTTATGGAGTCTGTTAGCAGTGTGGTTGACAGAGTGCAAGAACAAGAAAAAGATAAAGTTAAAGAAGTAGTTAAAGAAGTAAAAGAAAAGATAATAGCTACTAAGAAGAAGAAAGATGTATCTTTGAACTCTATAACAAAAGAGATGATAGATGGTTTACAACTAAAGAACCTAGATATTGATGTAGAAGAACAATTTCAAAGGTTTAAAGACCATATAGCATCTCATGGTAAAAGATATAAAGACTATCAAGCCGCCTTCAGGAATTGGCTTAAGAGTCCTTATGTTGAAAAGACAGATAAGATAAGAATGAAAATCAGAGATGAAAAAATAAAAGAAGAAGCTCTAGAGGAAAGAAGAAGAATCGCAAAACTAAAAGAAGAAGGCGAAGACTTTGGACCACCACCTGAGTTTCAGAATCAAGTTAAGAATATGTTAAAGAAAATGAGTACAAACAAATAAGGAGCAAGATGTCTAAAGAGGTCGACATAAAAGAGCTTAAGGACTTTCTTGATTGGATAGGATGCGATTTGTATTTCAAAGCCCAACCTTACCACAGGAGTGGAACAACTATTGTTATCAATACAATTGATGATAGTATGTTAATGAAGTGGGTCGGAGATTACAATAAGCTTTTATCTGATAATAATTCAAGTAAGGACTGATAGTAGAATCTAAAGAGATAGTAGCCCTTTATAGGTAACCTACGATGCTCTGTGATGATTCTTACCTGCAGGACTAGAGTGCATGTGCTTTGCTACCTTACTTTAGAGTGGGGTATCCTTTGCAAGGGATACCCTTCTCTTAAAATTAACTGAGGATAAAATAAGGAGAACAAAAATGAGTTGGTTTTTTGAAAGCGATACAGCTAAAGAACACAAAAAGAAATGTAAAGACCCTGACAATTGTGATAAATGTATTTGGATAGATGAATCACATAGTGCATTTACAGACTTTACAGAAGATATAGAGATTTCTAATGAGCCTGTAGAAGCAGAGCCTGAGATGGTTTGGGATAAGAGTATAAGGAGATATACAAAAGGAGGAAAGCTCTGTGATTAATCCTATTAAAGCCTATGAGGAATTTATCTTAAATAGAGATAAAGAACACAAGGTGGAACGACACAATGATAATCCTGATAAGTTTGAAGCATCTAGTGCAGGTCTATGCAAGAAAAAGCATTACTATAGAAGTATAGGGGCTGAGCAGAAAGGTGCTGATGTTGATGGATTAAGAATAATGAGACTTGGAACTGTAATGGGAGAGGATTTTGCAAGAGGGATAGACTATATATCATCTCAATATCCTGACCATAAGTTTTACCAAGAAACATTATTAAAGTCAGACAAGTTGGGAGTTGCAGGACACCTAGACCTTCTAATAGTCGATGAGAATGGTAATGGTTGTCTTTATGATTGGAAAACAGCTAACAGCTTTAAATATAAATCAATATT
>TARA_R110002020_G_scaffold239616_3_pt1 | contig 34223 bp, 20 predicted proteins | sample TARA_R110002020 | Tara Oceans TARA_R110002020 (sample SAMEA4396489) | marine metagenome | biome: Westerlies Biome; feature: [MES] marine water layer (ENVO:01000295) within the mesopelagic zone...; material: water (ENVO:00002006), including particulate matter (ENVO:01000060) such... | reverse complement strand
GTGCTATATATATGTTCCGAAATATGGGGATGTCTGATGGCTCTATTATTACAGGAACAGCCTCTTTGTCTCCAATCGCCCCATTAATCAAAAATAATATTTTATCATTTACATTACGAAATGGAAATATATCGACCTGTGGTCGGATGGGGGGATCATCAACTAGCGTAACAGAGGTGCCCATTGCGCCGCCAACAGCAAATGGAATTTCTCCAACTTGAGCCACAGGCTCGTGTTTCATTTCCCCTAGCGCATATAGTTCTGGTTGTACATCTTCACCGGACAAACCGAGGCCAAGTTGCGCAAAATCAAATGCGTTAGTGCCATGTGGGCCAGTAATAAAATTAAGTTTAAAATTATTATTTGGGGCGCCTGTTGTTTCTCGCACTGTAAATTCTATCAGCCTTTCTGTTTCGGCGCCGGCGGGCGGGCTCATCATAATTATAGCATTTGAAATAACCTCATAGCGCTTATCTGTTACGCTAGATCCATCGGGGTGCGCAAAAAAAGCCTGTATATCGTCGTTCATCAACTTGACCATGCCCGATGAGTCACTAGTAGATAGATTTAATTGAGCATTCACATTAATGCTGGGCAGAGGAATGGAAAACATAGTGCCGTCTTCTTCCTCAAAATCAAAATGCCAACAAACCGGATAATCGCCCGCAGCGTACGGAACTATTATATCCGCAACATCTGCTTCATCTATTATATCATCGCCTTGGCCCTCTGTGTCGGGGCCGGCGCCACCAGAGCCACCATCATCTAAACCGGGGTCTCCAGGGGGTGTGGGCGGTTCCTCTTCGGTACCAGGCTCGTCTGGCGAGTCGGGGGCGGTTTCTTCCGGGGGTATTTCGTTGTAGCTGGTCATAACTAATTACCTCCGCAGCTCATCGTCGGGGGCCTCGCGCTCTTCTTCTTCTTCCGCGTCGAGGGCCTGAAATTGAGCGCCCTCTGCGCCAACGAGCCCCTCAAATAGTCGGGTTTCAACTTCGAACTGGCTTCCTTGGCTATCGGGAATAGTAAAACCACCATCATCCTCAGGTCCCTCTGCTGGCAGCTCGGACGGAAGCCAGTCCATATAATACTCAACCGGAATTGTACCACCATCAATATTATCATTGATTCCAAATCCCTCTTGTACTCTTACCCAAAATCGACTTTCTCTTATTTCTCCGTTGTTCAACGATCCCATATTTTGAAAATGATAACCAGCTTCTGGCAAATTAGGCGCCTTAAACACATATCTTCCGATAAGTCGCCCAAAAGAAGAAAACGGAGTATCTTCAGTTTCGGGGACATAGTTTTGTGTATCTGGTAATACCAAGTTTTGTGTTGTTTCTTTATAGAAGCCAAGTGCATTACCAAGAGCTTTCCCGCAACCAAATTCTTCAGGGTACACAAAGTTTCTAAATTTCATACTACTGCCAACCACCAACTTAATTGTTTTTATATCATATTGATATCTTTGTCCATAAAATACCTGAGTGTCAATATATTCTATGAGATTGGAATTATCATCATTAGGAATATAAAAAGTTTGAATTGGCGGATACAGATGCATTTCTTCAATAGGAATGGAAAGTTTGTCTGCGGGTAACTTACGTTTTTCAATTTTAAACAAAAATGTTTCTGAGTAACAATTGTCTCCTGCTAAGTATTCGTCAATATTTCTTGCCGAATTTTTTAAAACTCCATCGGTCACGTGACCCAAAGCATCGTTTAAGTTCGACAATTTATTATAGACCACTGTAGAGTCATTATTGCCATTGTTGATATCATCGATAAACTCGTATACACCATCGCTGTCAGGATCGACATACTTTGTAGGATGCATAAGATAAACACCATTTTGACCAGCAGTCGCAGGATTTTTTTTAATATATTCGGCATCAACGTTATTGAATATGTCTTCCCAATAGTCAAGCCACGATGATGGGCTAGCAGGGTCAAGCAGATACTGCCAGCCGAGACTGAACATTTGTGTGAAGTCGCCAAGCCACGTGGGCACTCTTCGGCCGGATTGAGTATCGTAGCCTTGACCATCAGGGCCGCGGCGAGATAAAAACCCATCACCATGAATGCGCCTATCTTTGGCTACATTACCATCTGCGTCATTTGTAACAAAACACGGTTCTACTGGCATCTGCGATCGCCTGTCCTCACCATGTGGGTGAGGCGGGACGTCAAACTGGTCTCGCCTAATTAGATAGGTTATAAACGTATCCCATAAATCAGCGTCTTTCATCGCCTCTCTGAAAAGATTGTCATCGGCCGAATTTTTAGTTGGCTTAAAGTTTGCCGGTGTGTCAACCCCGTTTAAGCTTATTTGAATTTTTGTATACATCGGAAGCCGATTGTATAGCGGAACTCCCTCACTGTTGTTATATTCATTTAAGATACCTATACTATTAGGTCTTATGCAAATAACCGAATATCGGTTTTTCATATACGTATTTAAATCGCTCTGGGCCGTAGGGCCTGCTATTCTAAGTTCATTTAGGTAAGCGTTATAGTTTCCATAATAATTTAGGGCCGCTTCCGGAGTAGTTGCATTGGCGGGTTGCCCTGAACCCATTAGGTTTCCTTGCCAATCGACATTGCCATTTAAAGTAATTTGGTTATGATACACCGGAGGCAATTCATTATTATCATTTGTTTTAGGATAGTACATCATATAATAATTTGGGAGGGCCGGTTCTTCCAGCGCCACTTCTGCAAAACTATCCTCGACTGCAGGTACATAATAATTATAATTTGGAGTTATGTTTAGCGTATAACCGGGAGTTCCGTCCTCCACTACGGAAGGCATCGCGAATTTGGTTGAAAAATCATAGTGAATTTTTTCAGAATCTACAAGACCTGGGATGTCGTAAGGGGGCTGAACTATATCGTCGGACTGCGGAAACCCAAAACTATGATTAAAAAACTTTTTAACATATGGATTTCCGGACCCATTAAGTTCATATAACAATTCTTTTGCTTGCTGGCTATTTGATAGATTAGGCCCGCCGGCGTTTACCAGCCACCCGAGCCATGCTGCCTGTTGTAAGTCAAACACATATCTTCTTTCATGAGAAAGCGGGCCCCCAGGTAGATCTTCCGAGTTCGTCAGTGCAATTACTTGTTGGCCAGAGCCAATAGACAGCCAATCTTGGTCCTCTCTAAGAAGTTTATAGGTTTCACTGTTGTTGTCCCAATATAAAACATATCCGAGCGCGCCTAAAAGACGCGGCAGTCGTAGGTCGTTCTCGTTACCTACAAAACCGCCGGCTAGCTTTTCAATATTATTAGCTCCTTCTAAAACACTACCTGGAAACCACTGTCTCTTAAGGAAGGGATGATAATATCCAGTTCCTCTGGTATAGAGCATGTCAGCACCAATGCGTCTTCTGTCCGTGAACCATATCTCATCAAACATATCAGTACCCGCCTCCACCAGAGCCGCCAGAGCCGCCAGACCTGCCGCGGCCAGTAGTGCGACGAGTAGATACCCTAGTTGCTCCTCTTTGTCTACTGCCGTTTCCTGTATTAGAGGCTGCCATACGCGGACTTCCATTGGGACGGGAGCTACGTTGGACGGGACTGGTGGCCATGGCGCTAGTAGATGTTGAACTGTTTAAAATATTTTCCTCAGAGAGAGTGTATTCAATTGGAAGATTTATCATTCCTTTATTAATCGATGCATCTGACATTCTAGAGTCCAAGGCTGCGATATAGGTTGATGGTGGAGGAGGTGGAGCGAGTAACGTATAAGAAGGAACACCTATTATAAATAGTTCATTATAAGCAGCTAGTTCATATGGGTTATCAATATTAACAACATTGGTGGTGGTACGCATTCGACAAATTAACGGAGTATTAGAATTTTGGGATTGTCTCATAATATTGTTATTAAGCTGATTCCAAACCTCAGCGTTAACTTGTATTCCGTTATCGCCGGAAGCATACCCCGATAAATACTCTATTATCATAGACGAATTATATCTTATATTAAAGTCAAAAGTATCTGCGGTCACAGATATATTTGTATTGTTTGCTAAATCAGAAGCCGCCAGAGACCCCGCAATGTTTTCCGGCACCGAAATAGCCTCTTGCTTAAAACCAGTCGACAACTCATTAATAATATTATCAACCAGCTCCACGTTTAATATTTGTTCCTCCCTATCTGTTCGTCCAATAATTTTAATTTCATCATTGCCGACAACACTGCCTGTGCCGGGATTAGTGCACCCAGCCAAACTAGATCTATCTTCAAAAACAAACTTAGAATCTTTACCAAAAATTTCCTTACTGTCAAGTAACGAAAGACAACTGGTTTTTTCCTCTAACACCTCGCCTATGGGCTTTCTTAAAGGAGTCACACTAACGTTTGCCAACGACAATAGATCTAACCGAATTGTCTCGTTTCTTTGATCATAGTTACTAGCCATAGCGTTGCCAGGAATCCTACTAGCCAACCTATTTCTTAAAAGTGGCAACCCAGCTTCAAAAGTTGCCTGCTCACGTGGTATCGTAATGTCAGGAGTTATTACTTCTTGAGGGGACAAATATCCATTTGAATTAACCGTTGTGTTGTTTTTGCTAGCATTGTTATAGTAAGACGCTTCACTACTAATCCGGGCATTCCATTGCGCAAAACTGACAGCGGGCAATCCGGTATTTTCTGGAGAAGACATCCCGCTTATATAATCTAATCCAAAATTTCTGGTTTGTGTTTCGTATGCTAAGGAGAACTCATGACGCAATATAGATGGAGTAGGAGATTTTCCATCTCTACTTCCATCCTGGGTTCGAGTATGATGCGATCTTTTATATGCCGGTCCAGATCTGCCAATGCTCGCGTTTATGTTTAGCTCTCTCTCAAGCCTGTTTGATAAGCGTTGAACTAATCCTTCGACTTCGCGCATTGTTCCCAACGTTGCAGATCTTGGATCCGTCATTGAGAGTAAGTTTCTTTGAAGATTTTCAATTGAAACGCCCCTAAACGCCTCTTCACCAAACAATTCTGCGATCGTCCCCAGATATGTACTGACCACATTTTTCCAATCAGTAAAACTATTATACAAGTATTCTACCACACTAGTGTCAAAAGTATTAGTAGAAAAATTAAAGCCTCGTGTATTTGCTGCTGCGCGGACATATTTAGAATAAGCACCAGCAGCAAGATCTAATGTTTTAGAGGCCATTGATATTTTTTTAACCGACTCGTCCATAAAAGTAACATATACTTTATATTGGTAAAGTCCTGCGTTAAAATCGGCTATTTCTTTATCAAGACCTATAAAATTATATATGTAAGAGGGAAGGTTGGGCGTATTTAATATTTGTAACGTACCGTCTGACAGTTTACAAACATAGTCCTCCATTTCATTGGCATATTGTTCGTCCCTAAATTCAGGAATTCCTGTAAGGGCATTGGGCACAGGGTGCTGTAAAACTCTTTTTCTCCAAACAGTAACATCATATATTTTTATGGCCGCGGCCAAGTCTGTTTTGTTGCTGTACATATAACTATATTTGGCTGACTTTTTAGCGATATTTCCCACATCAATAGCAAAATGAAAATTAACAGAATTGTCTGCTGCCCGACCATAGGTTATAGGAGAAAAGTAACTCTTATGTTTTGAAAGAGCGCTTTCAAAAACATTTGACTCTGTTTTGTATTGTTTTGTAAGCTTATCAATCTCTGACTCTGCTTTTTTTAATTGTGCTATAAATTCCTTTTGTTGTCGAAGATCTATAATTTTTTTGCACGCCACCTGTTCGGCATTTAGTGTAGGGTGTGGCATATTAGGATTATGACGATAACCTGCCATATAACCTCTTGATTTGTGATAATGGATCGGGCCGGCCCAAACTTCGCCGGCGTTGCCATACCCGCTGATTGTTTCTTTAAGAGTAAACACCATTGAGGTACGAGGAGAGTTATTATTTTGTAGAATGTTTTCTATGATGGTGTCTCCCATAGGAAACATCAAGGTTCCTTTTTCTTCTGAGAGGCCGGTCACTGTTAATAAGCCCTCTTCTGCTAGATATGGCGTTATCAGGCACGAAACATACCCATTTTTACTAATAAACCTTTTGTCTATTTCGGTTCGCACTGCGAGTCGAACATTATCTACAGACTTGGACGCCGCTAAATTTATAGCTTCCGAGTTTGTTATTTCTGAATTTTTTTCTAGTTGATCTAGTGACGCGTATATTCTTTTCACGCCAGGAGCACTTCGGGCGGATCTAATAAGGGCCCTCATTTGATGTTCGTTGTTTAACAACTGCTTGGTCAAACGCCGACTATATACCAAACAAATACATACTCTTAGTCTGTTTCTAATTGATTTATTATCATACCATTTTTTATTTGCAACTTTCGGAGCCTTAAGCAAAACCTGCATATTGAGGCTGATTTTACTAGCATCAACATTTCTTATAATTCCCTTTTGTAGCAAAACAACGGGAAGCACGCGATTATCAAATAAAGCACTACTGATATCAGCCATTAGCAGGGGCCCTCATCTTCTGTTTCATACAGATCTCTTTGAAGCGGCAGGCGCGCTGAGGTCCGAGTAACAAAAAAGTCATTTGCGCCGGCTTCCATAATGTAATTTTGTGGTATTTCATTATCCACTAGCACGTTCATATAATAATCAACTGTTGGAATCAAATTGTCACCATTGTTAATTGGAGAGATTGGCACATTTAAATTTTCTGGCGCTCCAGGATTAACAAACGTCATTTGCTGTAGCGATTCAGCTGTAATGTTAGGATCAGCAGATCCAGAATAAAAAACTTGTATATCAAAATTTTCTTTTACATAGTCGGTGTTTTCTTCTAAAACTTCAAGAAAAAGATAGTTCCTTCTAATAGCCAAATACACATCTGAATTAATATATTGACTAACCGCTACTGTTGTATCAATTTGTCCTTCTTTAGCGTATAGCTGATAATCTATTTCTACAGGGATTTGCGGAATTTGTTCGGCGGGCCCACCAACCGTAACGCTAGCGCCAGCCATAAAAGATTTGTTTCTTGTAGTATAGGTATTCCAGTTATGATTAGCTGATCCCGAAAATTTGTTACGCAAAGCATACAGCGACCATGCCGGGGCTTTTTTTGTATTCAAACTACTGTTGCCAAGTGGCCGTGACAACAAGTCCACTTTTTCTTGAAACGCCTGTTGATTAAAATATTTCGCCACATCGCTGCTAAGAGGATCAACCGCATCAGCCGTATAAGAATTGACAAGGTTGTTGGTGAACTGATTAACTCTGGTCTCTGCGCTAGTTATCGTAGGAACGACCTTTAGAGATGGGGTTTCGTGCTTTATTCTATCTTCAGTTTCTTTCTGTGGCTCTAAAAACCCTCCATATCTTGAATCATACAATATCTCATCATCAAAAAAAGCATAAGAGTCAGGTCGAAACTTTCCTAAAGAAAGTAAATATTTTCCGTACTCGGTAAGCTGCAGATCCAGCACCTCTTCTTTTTTGTTAAAAAATGTCGACATATAATTCTATTCCTAGTTCCTAATATACTTAGCCTTTTCTAGCGTTTTTTATTATAACTACTTCTCCGTGATGATCTTTGTACTGATCTTTCTTGTTGTCTTGTTTCTCGGGTTACTGTAGTTTGAGCTTGTGTCCGGGTATTTCTAGTAATTGGTGTGGTTGTTGTTGTTGTTTGCTGCAGTACCCTGTCCGGGTCAACAACTTGATCAGCTTGAGGGATGGGGGCGCGTGCAGCGGTCATAACCCCCGTATCACCTATTTGAGGTGTTTGCAGTTCAGGTGTTGGTGTAAGGGCCATAGGAGCCGGAGCTGCTGCAATTCCTTGAATAGCTGGTGTTGATGCGGGCAAGACTGTTGCAGCACCAGCGATTGGGGCTTCGACCTGATCCTTGCCGGCAATGTCCTCATTTTTGTATTGAGCTGTGGCATCTATTTTAACCAACTCTACCAAGGAAAAATAATCATATGGCCAATTATAGCTATACTTTGATTCGTTGTTACTAGGTATCGAAGTGTCGTCTGCCGCAAGCCCTTTTTTAATAAACCTGGTATAGTCTTTTGCGGCGCGCTTCTTAACTTTAAACACAAGCCATTTTAAATTGTCCGAGCAATTAAATATGTCTCGGATAAGTTCTTCGTCCTCTACAGTACAGGAGGCCTCTTGTCTTGTTACAGTTGTTTCGTCGCTTATTACGGTATTACTGCTTTCACACCCTAGTTCATGATTGTTGGTAGCCTCAAACATAATATTTTGCCACAAGTCTGCTAAGTTTTGTTTTGTTAGTTCTTTAGTGAATTCAAATCCATAAAACAAGATCGGAGTTACGTTATTCAACACATAGTCAAATTTTGGTGGAAAAATGTATGTTTGTAACAAATTAGTCATTTGACGTCTTTGTCCAGATCTTTCGGGAGCCTTATAAAACTTTCTTCTTTTGTTGACCACTGTATACGGGACAGCTACTATTGCCTCTCTAAGCAGCATCCTGTCTTTTATTCTACCGATACGCTTTGGAACCCCTTCCTCAAATCCTACTAATTTGGCCAAAGATTTTGGTCGTCGTATCATGGTTGGATGTATGGCAGAATCATCAATAAGAATTGGTGTATTAATCTCTGCAAATATACCGACATCTGTCTCCTCTATCAAAGATCCGTATTGATGCCACATTCCCTTTGAAACTACATTATCCCCTGTTAAAGTATTGGGATCGCCAGGAGTGGTAGGAGTTGCGTCTGCAAAATTAAGAACAGGGGTTTCAAATTTACTTTGCATCAGCCAAGTGCGCTTGGATTCTCCGGTTCTTGTATCTGTTAGTACGGCCGTGTCTTTAATATTAAAGCTCGCAGAAATTTGCATGCCAAAGAAATACCCCAAAGAATCGTGAGTATATCCTTGCTCCATAGATCTACTATAAGCCACCTGCATATTATTAAATATTTCGTCTAGCGTTGGCGTACCGGTATATGTCGGAGTATAGATTATATCCACTGAACACGAACCATAAAAATAACCAGGAGTTACCGGTGCATAGCTAGCAGAAAATGCGTCCTCGTCGCCGTCTTCACTGGTCATGCCAATCTGACCCAAAGCAAATGGAGGCCCAAACGCACTAGCTCGATCATACATTTCAAATCTAGTGTGATCGGCAATGTCCACGCCAGTAGCCCCTTCTTGGAAAATACCCGAAACACCTTTTTGCAAAGTTCTATAAAGATTAAGTGTCATGGCATACTTTTCACCTTCAACAACACCAAGGCCGTCTGGGTCAAAGTCTTCCTCACCTAAAGACTGAAATGTTGTTAACGTATTGTCATGTAAAAAGAAATTAACGGTTTCGCACAAGAAATTATCAATTGCTAATTCATAAAGATTTCCACCCTTGCCATTCCAAGCAACCGCACATTTATCATAGGCGCCGGCTGCACCGCGAACATTAACACTACTATGTGACAGACTCGCCGACATAAGTCCATAATCATAAATCTTACCCGACTTCCCGCCACTAATATGCGTATAAGCCAAATAATTCCTGGGATTATAAAGAGCTTCAAAGGGAATTCTCTGAAGCGCATAACCATCTTGGTCATTAAGAGAATTGGCTTTTATGTTGCCACTTAACACCGAGCGATTACCAAGGCGATATCTTCCCTCAGTGCCACGCTGTCCAACAACACCATCGCGGGCCATGCCACTGCGGCTAATATCTTTTTCTGGCGCCGAAGTAGAATTGTTTATAACAAAACTTCCAACCGCTATCCCAGATTTAACAGTATTGTACAAAATTCCGGGGGAAAACAGGGGCGATATAAAAGGACGTAAGCGCGCCGAATCAAAAGTTGGGTGTGCACCATGACTTGAAGAAACAGATTCTGCGTAAGAAGAAGAAAAAAGTTTTGCCAATTCCAAAGTTCTCTCAGCAGGATAGAAGCCCTTATAAGGCAAAAACTGTAATAGAGCTGAGGCTTCCAGAATCAGCTTATTGCGTTTAATTGCAGTTCCAGCGCTTGGGTTTCTTTCTAAAATATCATCATCAACAACTTTGAAATATTTCAAAAAGTCAGATGTCGCATATACCTTATAGAAATTGTCTTGGGAGCTGTCAGTTATTTTTGAACCCGTTAGATCAAAAACTCCCGGAGAGCTGTCATCGATATCACCATACCAATCTCCTTGGTCCGCTACGTAGTCTTCTATATGCTCACTAATTCTGAACTCTGGTACAATGGTGTGATCTTTACCAATAAGACGCAAATATTGACAATATTCGTCATAATCTCGATACGGAACTTTATTGCTTGAAGTAACATTCCAATGTGTGTCGCCGCCAAAATGTGTAGCTATGGCAGGGCCACCCGCGCCATGGCCAATTGGCACACGCATAGCGTATATAGCACTAGAGGTTATATCAAGAGTTCCTGATCCGGGAGCATGCCAAGCATTAAGAATCTGTAACTCCCCAGCTCCATCTAACTGATTTGATCCCGGAGGAGCCGTACTGTACCCGTTTGCACCGCCAAACTCCGGACCGTGACTACCTGCTATAGTACCATTTCCATGAGCATCCAAAGGCCAAATGCTGGCACTGTTGGTCGTACGACCCGCCACCGCAAAAGGAAACCCAAACGAACTAGTTGGCACAACTAGCTGCGGGAAACCACCCACGGCGCGCCGATCACGTGTAGATGCAAAAATATTATCTATAAGATATGTGGTCCTTGCGCGAGTCGCTTTTTGATACACAAGAGCCTCACGTGGATAAATTCTTTCTTTATACTCTAAGGCAGCATTGCTTGCTATAAGTGTTTGTCCTATGAGCGTTTGGTATGCTTGCCCCATGACAACATTCTTGTGCGCTTCTAAGCTGTTGTTCAGGCTCTCATTAGAGAAATAGTCTAAATTATTCGCCCATGAAACTTTCGCTGCGGCGCCGTTATACAAGAATAGCATGGGATGGTGTCTTGAAGAAATGGGTTGTTCCTTGTACTGATTAAAGCTATTACCTTTCAGGCTCCGCACCTGAACTGATGCGCTGCCCTTTGAAACGTTGAATACTTCAGGCACCGATCTAACAGAAATTATATTGTTTTTTCGTAGATGTTTTGCTACAGGATGCTGGGCAGTTCGAACTTGTTTCCACGTAGGATACTGATATGGCCCATTACGATGAAGCATCATAACATTAAAATAGGCTGTGTTAGGTCCGTTGCCTCCTCCAAACCTAGCAAAACCAGGACCAGTGCCACCAGCCGTCGTCGTCGGCGACAGTCGGATCATATAGGTACCGCCGGCCCCCATCATAACATCATTAGTGTGGCCCAGCGTTTGCGTTGAACAGGAAACAGGCTCTTGCATAAGCCAGTTTAATCCAACAAAATTGCGTGTCCAGTCAAGTAACTGCCCCGCAGCGGCGCCGGCCAAAGTTACCAGATCCGCAGCAGATGCGCTTAATGTTGGAACACTTGAAGCAACCCCTGCGCTTGGCTCTATGTAACCAAATAATCGAGCAGAGGTTTTGGCCGCTCGATTACCCCCATCGGTCCCGGTCAAGGATGAGGTAACCCACAGATACTGTCTATCGGATTGCGGAATTGGATGCGTTATCCACCCGTTATCGTGCACAGAAGCGGTAACTACATCATTTGCTAACGCATCATAATAAGTTAATGGGTCACCGGTGAACTCTAACCTAAGTCTTGTGTTTCTTTGAACTTTATGATATGAAGGATTAGAAGATATATCCGGATGAGGCTGTGCGCTGGTGCCTCTGCCATACAGATCATCCGGGGTAGGGGTGAACACCGGATCGCCACCAAAACGCGTTGAGTGGAGCGAGAGAAGGGTCTTAAGGCCTCTATAGTGCTGTGCTTGATCGTGTACATGCACAAGATCCGGATTTAACGATTCCTCAGATCCGCTAACCATGCTAAACCCAATCAAACCTCTAACAGTTAAGTTTCTGAAGTTTAAATTGTTATTGACACTAAATTCTTCATGTTGCGGATCTAAGTGGCCACGTGATTGCACTTCATATCCGCCGGGTGCGGAAAATCTGTTTACTATAACCGTTTTGTTTGAAGTACTCCCAGTTCTTGCAGGCAGTGCATAATCTAAAGTGCCTGTTATAACATCGGCTCGCACAGCTGGAACTGCTCCCGGGGAGATAGAACTTGTGAGCGGCGATCTTCCCCTGAGGGCTGTCGTTTCCGGGTCTGAAGCAAAACTAAATGACTCATCGTTGAAGAACGGATCGTTATATGTTCTTCCGCAAGTGTTAATAACTTCATAGTTTTTCTGAAAGTTTCCTCCACGTTGCAAGAATCCTTCGTCTCCATCAAATTTGGCACCAGTTATAAACGCAACATTAGCAATATTAACAGGTCTTTTGGCTGTTACGGCTCGAAACCTATTGCCTTTTGGTCGATCATATCGATATGGCGGTTTATTAGGTTGTACATCACCGCGACGGTCTGTTGTATCCCCATCATCAGCTTCTGGGTATCGAGGATCCACAATGCCCAGAGCGCCGGTTGCAGTTGTCCTAAGTCGAGGTGAGTCTCGATGATGATCAAGGCCAAGCAAAATCTTAAATCCTTCGCCACGATTAGAAGGAGCATCAAGGTTGTTTGCATTATTGGCTTTTTTGCCGCCGGCTCTAGTGTCTACTGAATTCAGTAAGGTATGTCGATATTCTCTTCCTCCGACCCAATCTACATTAAATGGACCCTGCAGAGGCGCCTCATAAAAATCAGCGTAGGTGTCAGAGTGTAGATTGGTTATCATCGTTCCGGTAGCAAAAAGTGTTGCCACATCTTTGTTATACCCGGTGGTTACGGTCGACCTATATAAACTAAACGGCGCCGTTATGTTTCCGTCTGTGGATAAGTAATCGCCGAGATAGTCATGTACCGGAGTATTATTTTTACGAGTGTGCTGGTTAATCTGCGAATCTAGCTTAAATCCTAGACGTTGTTTTACTTCGGGCTGGACCACATCCAGGCTGCTACGCAACACCTCAACTTCGTCGCCAAATGCCAAAGCCACGTTCGCGGGAATATTCAGACCCTCTATCAATGGACCGTTTGGCTGAGTTACAGAAAAAATAATATCTTTTCTTTTGCTCTTATGGTATGCAACCCCGTTAACGTTGGGCATTTCAGAAACAGAGAACCTATAAGCTTTGTTTTTTGATCTTTCTAAAACAGAAATTGCGGCTTCTTTTATTTTTTGTCGAGTCCTGTTAACTGCTGTGTCTCCACCGTAATACGTCTCTGTTTTTTCAGACTCATATTTCCACCAATCATAACTCTTTTTTTGTAAATCTTCGTCTGTGACGGCTCCCGGGACCTTACCCAAATCATCAGCTATTTCTTCTGGAACTGGGATATGGTTGTTTTTCCAACCACCAACAACCGGTAAACCACCTTCGGGAGGGGATAATCCAGTTACTTTGTTAATTTCGGGCGCATTAGACGGTATTGCTTGGTTGCCACCCCCAAGAGGAAACGGCTGATCAGGAGCAGTAATTGGCAACCATATTGACATGACTGTTGGCGAAGGATCAGCATCTTTTTGCTCGACTGTGGGAAACTTGGACTGGTATTTACTCCTTTCTAATATGTGACTTTCAATAACGGTGCGGACAGACTGCTCTACATCTGCTGAGGCCGGGACCAACTGCTGGAGCATAATTGACAACGTACTATCAAACCATTTGTAGAACTCATAAAACTTATCAAAATCAATCCTATCGTTCTGTACACGATTAAAAAACTTCTGACGAGCATGAGCGAGCAGCTTATAGTTCATTCTATATCTGTTAATTGGCTGACCTATCAGATTGTGAATATCACGAATAGTGGCAAAATAATTCATTACCTCTTCAGAAATATTTTGGTACATACTTTTTTCAAAAGCAAAAGAATAACTTTGTGGTCGTGTGCCTCGTATAAATAGATCTTTTTCTTCACCTTCATAAACCGTAATCATGTCTTTTGATCTAAGGTTTTCTGGTAAGTTTTGCCTAGTAATGTTAATATATTCTTTATCTAGAGCTTTTGTATCATTAGCTGCAAATCCAAACCCTAATCCTGGGTGTTTTCTGTTTAGTATTGGTCCAAGCCATCCAAATTTTTCGCTGCCGTCGCCGGCATAATCAGTTACTGAAGATGGTTCCCCGCCAACATACGAGCCCGAAGACGCGTCGACTACTACAAACTCTCCACTAGAGTTCGATCCCGTGTTTTGACTAAAACTCCAATCCAACATTAAGGTGTCTTGAGACAACACTTCGCCGAACGAAGCTGATGGTAAAAATGGGAATGCATTTTCGTTTGTTCTATAGGTTCCAAAATGAAAAAGATTCTGGGCATGAGCTTTTTGAGCATCTTCGTTAACATCTTCAAGCCACATTCTTAAAGATCCGGCTTTTATATCTGAGTAGTGTATTGTGCTACCTGTGAAGTTTTTTCTGTGCGCACCCATAAAAAACCTACGCGAACCAGTCAAAAAGAGATGGCCCGGTTCAGTCTGGGTGCTTGCCGCCATATCTGTAGCGGTGCCGCTAACAGAGAACTGGTTGACTATTACACCGCCCACCATGTTTATTCCGCGGAATTCTACAATATATTCCCCTTTGTCATTTGCTGTGGATCCCGTTGTAAGCCCATAATAGGGATACTTTTCCGGACGGACTCTTACAGAAAAGTTCCAATTACTGTTGTCGTATACATCTGAATATAATGAACTTGTTAATTCGTTAAGGCCTGTAATGGCATCCTCCGGAAGGAACGAATCCGAAGAGGCCGTTAATTTAAACTTAGCGTCAGCGCTGCCAATCTCATCACGAACAGCAACCACCTGAAAATTAACCGCATCCTGCGCAGCAAAAGTCGTATCTTCTAGCTGGTGAGATGAGCTATGAACACCAAACACCGAAGCAGTTAAAAACTCATTTTCTATAAAGTGTCTTGAAGTTCTATCTTCCTTGCGCGGAAATATAACATTTGCCTCTACTGTGAAAGCAAACCCACCAGTTAAGTTAGTGCTTCCGCTTATATAACTTGAAGAATGAAATACTACCGCATTAATTGATCCAGTTCTATTAAAATCGACATATCTCTTTGGAATTACATGATCTGTGGTGTTGTTTTGAAGCTCATATTCAACATTGTTCGCATACATGTTGAACTTAATAAGCTCTTCATCAACCCCATAACAACGAATTAAGTTTCTAAAAGACTTTTCTGTTCCCTTGGACTTGTATATAAAGGACAGGTTATTATAAATGTTTTGATATATTGTATTTTTAATATCATTTAGTGTTTTTTCATAAAGTCTTTCTTCAGATCGATCACCAAGCTGTTCTAATACATCAGCATCCAAAAATATTTCTGGAGCAATCATTCCCGCTGATTCTAATAACCTATTAGAAAAAACTAAAGGCTTGTTCGACCCAGTGGGATATCGTACATCTTTTAATTTATTTACCGACTCGACCTGTAAGTGCAAAGTGTCAAGATAACTACCCATTATCTGGGTTAACTTGTGTAAGTCCTTGGAGCCCTCTTGATCATCTTCTGTAATCCAGGCCGGCATAGAACTATACAATGATGAATTATTGCGTACATCGTGATAAGAACCAGATCCTTGGAGCAGATTAGAAAGTGCTATAACGTCTGGGTGGAAAGAGTAAAGAATTGGATCTAGAAATTCTTTTGTGGCAGCCGAAGATGAAACAATGGCTGAGCCTGTATTCCTAGAATTAGAAGTATAGCCGGTCCATGAACCGTTAGTAACTCGTCCCGAATAGTCTAGTACTGTACTGTCAAAAGAACTAGTTCCTGTTATGCCTTCGTTAAATTTATAGTATACGCCCAGCAAAGTGTTGATCGGGTCTAAGGAAGAGCTATTACCGGGAATTGGATCTGAGTTGCTGCCGCCTCCAACTTGATCTCGCCAGTAGCGCCCTATTTCTTTAGAGGATCTTCTAGTTTTCCAGTATCTAAACTCATCTAATGATGCTGACAATTTACCAGAGCCGGCTTGGCCCCATGATGAAAGGCGAGCGCCGCCAGAGGGCGCTGTTACTAAAGAACCAATTCTTGCTTGCATGGAACCAGTAATGTTTTCAACCGGCGCCGACGAACTAAACACTGCTTCGTTGTTTAGTATACCATCTACATAAAATCTACTCACAGTACCTTGAATAGGTGAAGCTGTCGACGCTGACACAAACGAGAAAGCGTAATGATGCCAATTGCCGTCAGCTATTGAAGCACTAGTGAAGGATTGCTGAGCGCCGCCACTGGTCGGAACGGTGGCTGTAAGAGGATTTGCCCACTGAAATCCACTAGTGCCCGAAACAAGTGTGACTACAAACCCTCCGTCTGTATTACCAGCTGCATCAGGAGCATGGGATGCTGTCAGTTCAATTCTAAATCTTCCGTACCCAACGCTATTAGAAAGTTCTCCGTTCCAAAGATCAAAAATTACTTCCTTTTTGGTCAAGTCACTTGAAATACCATCGACAGTACTATCAAGAAAATGATCTTTTTTAAGCCAGAATTCTACCGTAACACCTTTATCGGCTATGTCTAGAGCCAGATTGTCCGCACGATTACTAGAAGTGTGATAATAATTTGAACCAGTAAACTGAACGTGATAATTGTTCATCCCGTTCGGATTAGAATGTGGGCCCCCATAGAAAGAAATATATTCTTCTGTCGTTGGCAGGCCATATCCCTGATCAGTTATAGAGCCGTTTAATGTTCCCCACCCATCGGCCGAAAGTATTGAATACCCGTTTGTGCGAGGGTACTTGTTATTATACAAATGTAGATCAATATAAGAGGAGCTATTAACCCATTGCAATCTTTCTTTTAAAGACCCGTCATAAGGATAGGTCTTATATATTCTTTTTATGGACTGGTCGTAATATTCTTCTGCAGATCCATATTTTGCAAAATTACTTGGATCGTCATAATTTATGTCCGGGATAAACCTATCTTCATTAATAACATCTTGCTCGTGAAACCCTACCGACTCGACTTCGGCACCAACCTCTTCAGCACTAACATCTGCTAGCGCCTTCGATTTTTCTATTTGATCAAAAAGTTCACGTAACGACATGCTTTACTCTACTACTCTAAATTTAAACTCTTGCGGCTGTTCAACCCAAGACCCGATTGATGGATTATAAAAGCTAACATTTATCTTATAGCTATAATCCGACTCTAAAAGGTTGATGTCTAAGTCAAAATAATTTCCAGAAAGATCGTGAGATAAATAAGTAGAATATTTGCTTCCGGTGCCATACGATATTACAGTTAGGTCATCGGCGGTACGACTTATTCTGTAAGAAGCACTCACTATAGATTTATTCGGAGTGGTTGAGGTTGCAACATCATAAATGTTGGGATTCCAGTTTTTCTCTCTAACAAAAAATCTGAAGCGCGCTGTATCTTTCCTGGAATATTCGGCTCTGAGATTAGTAACATTGGTTACATATTCAAAAGTAGGAGCCTCTGTGTGTGCAATTCGTTGTTTTATCTCAAATGAGCTTGTCAGGTAGCGTATTGCTTGTGATGTTCCAGTGTGCCATACATCAAAAATAGTTGTCAATGTATCGCCAACCGTCAATGAGTGGCCCCCAGTTACAGCAAAGCTAGCAGAATATACTCCCGTTGATACGCGGTTGCCCGTAATATTGGTATGTCCGGCGGCAGTCACACCACCGCCCACAGGTAAATGTAGTGCGTGACCTGCAGGCGCCGTTGTACCAGAATACAAACTTACATATATTTTATTTTCAGCACCAAGCGTGGGAATATCTACCAAACGACCGTTAACGTAATTATATAAAAACAAGGAGTTCAGGTTATCAACTGCAGGCACCAAAGCACTACTAAGGAACATATTGCCGCGGTCGTCTTCTGTTCTACTATCCCAACGAGCTTCAATTACTGGTTTTTTAAAAAAGAATTCTGTTGACCTAGCAAAGAATTTTTTAGTGTAATAAGAAATACTACCAGACTCTAATGATTGTATAAGCTTTACCACCACTCCATAGTTAGTATATCCTTCTCCAGGAAGGCCTCCCCAGGCGCCGGAAAACCAATGCTCTACAAGACCTGTTATATCAACGTCTAAGTCTTCATAGCCTTTTGCAAAACTAGCAGTATAATTAAAATCCCCAGAGGCGCTGTTATATGTGCCGCCGGCTTGCCACGTGCCGACATCGGGGCCCACTCCGGCGAATGAAGAAGTGTTTCCTCTCCTTAGCCAGTTTGAACCCGATTCGTTATAGGTCAAATCAGTATAATTATCCATGTCGAGGCCGGTACCCTCTTCCCACGAAGCTGAGATTGGCACAACAACTAGCTCATAATTCTCAGGCAGCGTAAAAGGATGCTCTGCATTAAACATTCTAAGATGGAAGGACACACTTCCGCTTTCAGGAATACTGCCAGAAGTTCTACTTGCGGAAATTTCTGTGGTTGGAAACTTAATTAAAATCCGAGACAGCTCGCGAGTATTGCCCGCCTGTAAACCTAAACTAGAATTAGTAGAAGAGGCAGAAGCTTGTCCATAAAGCATGAACACTTCCAAAGAATCTGCGGCACCCATGTTAGAGCCAGTGCCTCTCGTAACCAAATTTGGCTCAAACGCATTGGTTATAGAGTTGTCTGCGTCTGCTACCCATCTTTTAATTCCCATTACTGAACCGACCCCTTAATGTCTATATCCGGATACTTAAGCTCAAAGACCACATCTCTTTCAGCCTCTATGAAGCGACCGTCCGGTGATAGCGCAGCATCCATATCATAGCTAAACTCGGAGTAGTTTCCTCCTGCTTTCTCTACCATGTTAACATATAATACATCTATTATTCCTGGTACTTTCTGTAAAACCTTATAAATATCAGTTATATATATTGGCTCTCCTATGTCCGCTACAGCGGAAAAATGAGACCTAAGAGCTAAATTAGCATTATTTAAAACCGTATATCTGTTAACATCTCGATCTGACATTATTACATATTCTACCCCAAAATTTACAATGCGCGCATCTAAAATATCGATAGTATCGTTAATCATCTTATATTGTGCGAGCCAAGTTTTTAAATTACTTTTTAATGTTGGGTTGGACCTTATTAATTTTCCTGTAGAAACGTCCTCTGAAATGACATACAAATTCAAGTTTCTTTTAAACTCGCTAAAGTCTCGGGCCGGCGCACACCTCTTAATCGATCCAAACTGGGCTGGCATTGCATACGTCAAAGTTCTATAATCCTCTATAGTGACTGCTCTATTCTGCGCAGCAAAATATGACATTACCCTTTGTTTAATTTCTTCAGAGGATGGCAGACTTATATCACCCACTATAGGAACTTCGTTTGTAAGTTCTAAAGAGTTTTTCACATCTGCTCTTGTAGCCGAATTAAGCGCACCTGCATTGGAAAATTTAAAGTTAGCGCCACCGACTTCGGTAATGCTGTCCACGGCCGCGTTGACATCCTGAGTAGTGTTAATTCTATACACCACTGTTAAGGTGGTATTAGCTGGTGCAATACCAAATTTATCAGAGTTGATCAACTTGGTGGGATCAAATTCTTTATCGGTAATGTAGTTTCGTCCATGCAGTTGCAGCACAACTTCAGAGGGATCTGCAATTGACTGAGTTAATAACTCCGAGTCTGACCCATATCCGAACTGCAGGAAACTTCTGTCACCTTCGTATTCCACCGTATATCTTCTTGCCACCGGAAGGGCCTTTAATATTGAGGGCGCGTTTTCTCTATCGCCGCTATTGTTCTGTATGGCTTTGTAAACTATATTTTGAGCCAAGTTGTCAACTTCAAAGTATTCATGGCCTTCGGAGTCCATGACAGAAATAACTTCAGCAACCTTATCTGTAGCTAATTGAACTTTTAAAAATCTTTGAAAATCGGCGACGTCAACCTCCTGAGTAGTGAGTCGGCCAGACACCACCTGTCCTTGGGCTCTAATGATGTATGTTTTGGGCTGGTTAGTGCTGCTGTTGATAACTCCTGCAACAACCAGATTACTAGTGTCGGAAAAATCTACATCCTCTAAAAGACTATATGTACCACCCCCAATAGAAGAAAACTGTGAGCCGGCTTTTAGAGTGGGAGCATAATTTAAGTCTGGGGCCCCTCCTATAGATAAAGTCGTCGGAACCTCAATATAGAATGTTAATGTCCCATACGAGGAGGGACTGGGGCTGATCTTAAACCCAAATTGCCTCGCCAGCCTTACAACGTTATTATATTCAACAGCACTGTCCAAAAAACTTTCATTTACTTGGTAATCTAAATAAAATGATAGAACGTCTCCAACATAGGAAACGGTGTCTAACATTAAAGATCCGAAGCTAGCTTCATTAAAGTCTTTATAAGTGTTGGGATAATATCTCTTAGCGTAATTTTCTAAATCACGCCGAATAGAATTAAACTCTCGACTGGTATAGTTTATTGGTTTTAATCTTTTTGCCATTTGTATAAACCTCAAAAATTCTGTGTAATTAGGCTCCCGATTCGGTTATTTGTAAAAATGTCGACAAGCGTAAAGGTAATATTGTAAAATGCACAGTCATAGAAAGATACGAAGGATCGAAATCAATACCAGACTCGGAAGTATTAAATTCAACCCTGTCTATTCCTATGTATGGTAAGTAATTTTCCACCTGTTTGTTTATCCTTTCTGATATTCGCTCATATGTCAAACCAACATTTGGCTGAAATAAGTATCCCCGCAACCCCACGCCAAAATTCGGACGCATAATTCGTTCACCCGGGTTAGTCAGTAAAAGCATTTTTAAATTCTGCTTAGCTAAGTCTTCAAAGTTGGTGTTAAGATCATACGGCCCAAAAGTAGGATCTACTGTTAAAGGCAGAGCTACCGAAAGTCCTTGATTGTTGGTCGACATAATGTTACTTCCCTTGACTAGAATAAATAGGTATAAGTATATGTTTTACTCAGCACTATTTTTTGGTTACAGATCTCCCTCATCAACGCAGCCCGTTTCTGCGGTGTTATTATCCGCAATATTTGAATCGTCTGAATATTCCGGTATCAAATTTAATAACAGGTAGACTAGCCCAAATGGCCCCGGTGGAATAAATAGCCCGGGCAGCGTACCAGTAAATTCTATACCATTAATTCCAAATTTTGGAAACAACCCCGGCGGTACTGGTGGAGGTATCTCCCCGGGATTTACACAATTAGCCATTGCGTCCTGAGCGTTTTGGAATTCAGGGGAATTTAACGGATCTAGGCCTTGTAGTTCTCTGTTTAGCTGGCAAAACAATAATTCCAAAAGAGACTTGCTGTCTATATCTAACGCGTTTAACGGTGGTGGTAGAGTTGCTAATCCGGTGTCCATGGCATCTATAAGTTGACTGAACACTTGTCCTGTTACGTCTCTAACAATTTTCCACACAGCTACATGCGGATCTAGCATCTCACATAAACCTTTAAGAATTTGTATTGGCGCCTCTTTCAACGCTTTGAGAATAAACCCTTGGGCGTTAAAAGCCGCTCTCGAAGGGGCGTTTGCATTTTGTTGCAAGAAGTCAATATTTGTTGGGCCCGGGTTTCTTAATCCAGCATCTGGTGAGCAAACGGCTGTGGTAAACATGTCGGCCGCGGCGTCGACCGTGTTCCTAAACACCCTGGAAATATCATCATTAAACCGAACCTCAGAAAGCCAAAAAGCATTCATGACCACAGAAGTTATTACCATGTCTTTATCAAGCACCTTATTAAAAAATGTATTAAATCTTGAATTGTTCAGCACTTCTTGTGTGTGGTTTAAATCCTGCAGGCCTGCAATCGACGTCACGTAAGATCGGTATTGGCTGCCAATTTTAACATCGCCTAAAGAAGACCCCACAGATGAAAAGACCGGGATTGCAGCGGATCTATAATCTGAAGCGGTATATCCGTCGAGATCGGTGGTGCCGACATGTCGGGGCGAAAAGGTCATATATGCTTCACTGGTATTAATCAACCTTTGTGCAATTTCATCACTGGTCCCCGCACTGGAGGGAAATATTTGATCATACAGCTTGTGTATGAAATTGTTTTTGGGTGGCTCTGCGCCGGTGGCCGTGCGATTGAAGTCATCATTGTTTGTGAACTCCATAGGCGTATAATATACAAGCCGATATTCAAGTCGTAAATTCTCTAATGTAATTGTATAGGGTTGTGCTTCAGCATCTCCGGACTCCAACCATCTAGACATTTTCTCCAAAGACATACTAGTCTGAAATTTTTGTCCAGTGGGAGAATTGTAGCCCCCATCTTCATGCGGATTAACATGATCAGTTAATCTCACCTCGTCTACCCAACTCATTGGGGAGGCGGCAGTCTGGGTGGTTTGACTTAGATCATAAGAATATAATGTTTTATCGTCGGTACCAGAAAAAATAGTTTTATCCCACACCATCATTTTCTCAATTTTAAATCCTCCATAACCTAAAGTGTCCACCATGCTGTCTGACTCAGCATTTTTAGCCATAGCGAGGTAGTCTGGAACATGGGTTATACTCTCAAGTCCATTTAAAAATGGCTCTGAAAATCCGATTACATCTTCAACAAATATCTGATCATATGATTTAGTTGCGTCCTTAGAAATTACATTCTGCATTGAAAGGGCTGAGTCCAACATTCTTTCCATCAAAACATATTTTACAGCATAGCTGTGTCCGGATGAGTCCACCCCCAAGATATCAAACTCAGAATTTTGAAGGCCTAAAGCTTCCGTAATACGAGGGTCCAAACCGGAACGATTATACTTGCGCGCGACATAGTTTTTAATAACATCTGTTAAAACATCTCCCAAAGACCCGCTAGCGCCTCCTGGAATATCAACTGACTGATTCCCAGTAGAGAAATATTTATCTACTTCGGTATAAATTGAGTTAATTATAAAGCCCATAATAGCTTCATTTTTCCACAACTCTTCTAGTTTAAAAGCCGACAATATAAAAACATTCTTAAGATAGAACTGAGCTGTAAAAATTTGCATGAATATCAGTACACAGGCATACTGTATACAATTCTGCACAACTTTTCTTTGCGAAAGTCCATCTGCGCAGCTTGCTTGATCATACTCCTGCTGAACTCTTTTTATTATCCCATTAAGGTCTAACAGGTCGCCAATTTTATTTGGATCGTTGTCACAATTGGTATTGTCTTTTACAAAAGTGGTTTTTAATAAATCGCCGGCCGAGAAGGTGCCGTTTTCTAAACAATAATAAGTTAGTTGCTTTATAAGACCTGCATGGGTGGAATAATAATATTGATTTTGTAGAGCTTCATAAAAGTTACTCATCCACACGACTTCCTCGGCCTGTAGAGTGGTATACCTATAATCCTCAAAAAAAGAATTTAAAGAATTATGTATAAGTGAAGCAAACACTCCATGGCCCGGGTTTATCGATGCCAACTCCCAACTATTATAATAAGCGTGTTGAGTATTGAAAGCGCTTTGACCGAAGGCGTCTTTGAATTCTGTTTCATTGTACAAAGCGCCCACAGCGCTAGTTGGTTTGGAAACCCCGGGGTCCGTCAGGAAATAAGGCCCTTGAAATCGATAACTCCGAAGATGTTTTTTTGATGGAGGGTGCGGATCTTGTACCTGCCACAACTTTCTATATGTGATTACGTGTTTAGGTGCGCCGGCATTAACCACCGAAAAAGTGCCTGTAGAGGAGTCATACACGGTTGCAGATTCAGCATTTTGATAGTTTACCCCGGAGGCCTCGCCTAAGAACAAATTGGTAATCGCTGATTTTAGCTGAGCCGCGGGTTCTCTACTGGGCGGTAAAATTACTGACAAGGAATTGCTATTATAGTATCTATCATAATAAGTCTCGTAAGTCCCATTAGAAAGATCGCCAAAAAATGCGGGGAAGAACTTCCAACGCTGGCCTACTTCTAAGATGTCATTAATCAAGCTACCATCAAAAGTATAGATCTCGTCACCTCCAACTATTGCGCGATTTAGTGTTGGTATTAGTTCAGAAACCCCAAGCCTTATTATTTCAGGGAATCTATAAGAAATATTCACCGCTCCGGTGCCAAGGGCCATATTGTTTAAATCACTACCAAGCTGCACTACTGCCGAGAAATCAAAACTTTCAATAACAGACCTTATCATATCAATTAAAATTTCGACGTTTTCAACACCCCCAAAAACATCTTGAATATCTGGGCATGGATATTCGGCTTGAAGGTCCGGTGGTGATTGAAAATAATCGTTTATCTGGTCGGTGAGGTCTCCAGTGGCTGTTGTTGCCTCTTCCATACCATTTACTAGCTTATCTAGGCCCTCTTGTATTTTTTCTAGTAAAGGCCCTAGGTCTGGGGCTTCGGCTTCATCAAATTGTCCTTGGCCATCGATGCCAGCCGCACACAAGGTTGAATTCGCATCTACATTTCGATTCATTATGGGCTCTAATAAGATTGATTTTGTAGCATCCGCCGAAAAATAAAACGAAGATGCTACACTTTCTACTAAAGCACTTATAAGTTGTGGTATGGAGTGATCTACCAATGGGTTAGGAATATAATTTGGTTTTATTGGACAAGTTAAATTAAGATCGATTGGGTCAAACTCAAGACCGTTTTGCAAGATATCCAATAGTTTATTAAGATTGTCCCTGTCAACATTGCTTAAGATGTCTTCCTCTGATAGGCATATATCGTCAAGGTTTGGTGTTATAAGGTCTAGTATATCTTCGCAAACGGAAGAAACGTCCACCAAAGCACCCAAACAACTAAAAAACGTAGCTACCTCTGACTGAGTGCTTATATTATATCTTATCTCGTTTTCTGCATATGTCGAATTATAGTTTGCTATTTCATCTAATACAAAAGTGGTGGCGGTACCTCTTAATAGCTGACAAAGTTCGGCGGGCCTGAGTATTCCAGAAACATCTGAAAGATATTGCATTCCAATGTTTTGAGAAATCAAAAAATCTGAAAAGCAAACATTTAAACCTCTTGGTTGACCTAATAAGTCTGGTTCATTAAGTTTTGCATCTTTAACTCTAAACATGTTAGCGAGATTCAATTGTCCGTATTCTCCACCGGTTAAATCTCTCTGCCCGCACGTTTCTCGAATAAGATCTGCAATCGACTCTACAAGACCCTTAACTATGCCCAACAAAAGGTCAATAAGTATGCCTCTAATTTTTTCATGTAATTTTCCGTCAATTGAAAAGAAATCTGGTATGTCTATATACAGCTCGGGCGCGAGTGGCATTTTTGGTTTCTTTGGGGCTTCAAAAAAATCTTCAGCCCCTGAAATAAAATCTCTTACATCGGAACGGACATCGTTAAAGGAGAAATTACCATTAAATGCTATACAACTAATTGCCTCTTTTATTAAAGAGTCTAAACCTGTTCTATTGAGAACCTGCTTGAATATCTGCATGCCTTCAGAGTTACCAAATTTTCTCAACTTATCCATTAAGTTTTTAATAGAATCTTCAACTTCTTTTTCTACACGCTCTAGTTCGGTCGATAAAATAAACTCCTGATTGACGGGATCATGCATAACGTTATGTCGCATCTTCATCTCGGGAAAAGTTAACTTTAAGGTCCTACTTCCTGGCGGTATTTCGGCAACAGTGCCATTATCAGTAACTGCGCTCCATCCCTCATCGGGTATTGACGGTGCCTGTGATAATCCATAGCTAGCCAAAGCGGCTACCACCTCTGCCGGGGGAGCTGTATGCGACGGACCACAGTATATTATATTATAGGTTCTAATTGATGAGTTGGAAATTCTTTCTATAAAGACTGGGAATTTTCTTTCGGGTGCGGGGCGACCATTGGCTGGACCCGTAGGAAGACTCAATATGCTCGACCATTTTCTTAAATAAACCATGGTCTGTTGGTTTACGAAAGGATCTGAATCCAACAGCGATAAGGAGCCGATTACAATGGGCCTCAATACGCCGCGCTCGCTCATAAAAAGACTAGTAACCTGAAATTCGTCATTAAATATTATTTGTATATCGTTTAAGGGGCCGGGGGGTGCGCCGTTTAATGACGCTAGCGCCAACAGGTCTCTAGTCGCCTCCGAAAGAGACAAAACCTCCTGGTCAAGATTTATAGAGGGGCTGATTTGTCCGTCAAAGTTTTTAATTTGCTCGGAATAGTATCCCATAATATCAGAAATTTTTTGTAGTTGGGTATCAGCTTCTAATGAGTTCATTACTAGAGCGGCAGGTATTGTTGCATTAGAAGTGGACACTACTTCTCTCAAAGAATTCCAATATTCTAGAGCGTAGTCGTATCTAGGAAAATATGGGAAAGATGTGTATTCAAACGTTTCGACACCTGTTCCTAGATTTTTTTGACGAGCGGTTATGTCATCTGGACATATTCTAGTCGTGGGCAACAAGGAAGGGTCATTGTTGGGACCTAAAGGTAGATCACTATTTCGAACCCACTCTGGGTGTTGAAATATAGGATTTGCTAAAGATCTAAACTCATAAGCTGCAGGTTCGGCAGTTTTCACTACCGCTTTGTATGTACTTCCGGGACGATCAGACTTTTCATATCCGGTAACCAACAGGTTGTTTTTAATAATATCAAAAAGTAAATTAGCATTTCTTAAAGACGCGTCGATAAACAAAGACGAATTGGGTATTGCTGACATGTCTTGTTGAAAAAGTGCAGAGTCTATAAGGGGGTACCATAGCTCAGGAAAATAATATTTAATAAATTCTGTTGCAGCTATGTCTAGTAGCGTACCGGTATTTCCAACTACTTGACTTTCCTCTGTATAGTCTGTTAGAAGAACAATATAATTTGTATCGTTCTCTACTAGGGGAACGTTTATTTTTTTGTAAAACCAGTTTGTTGTTATGTCTGTGTTTGGCATAGTCTATTAATTAGTGTTGTTAAAACGGCTGTTTATATACTTTGCTCCCAAAGGTTCAAAATAGTCGATTCTTCCCTGTTCAAGAGCTACCTTATGTTGATTAACTCCAACTGTTACATTTGTTAGAACGTCAATCATGTTTTTAACGCCCATGCTTACCAAGGGAGGTGATGGAGAGGATATAATCCCAAAAAATGGAGAATGATGAGTGTGAGTCATAACTTGCTTATTTAAATCTTGCTGATAGGTAACAAAAGTATCAAAAAATGATCTAAGATCGCACACCGCGTCAAATAAAATTTTTAACGCTTGCTCTAAATTATCCCCTTTTACAAGGGGCTGCAGTTCATTAATATCACCCGGGTCATTGGAATTGTTGGCGATCAGGTCAATTCCGTAGCTATTCCCTTCAATATTGCCCCCTTGAGAATTGATCTTGTCTGATCGGGTAATTAATTTAATTCCTTGCCTTCCCATAATTCGCACAGCATCAGCCTTCATCGCAACACAAGATTGTGGTTCATCAAACCTTGTGTCGGAGCTTCCTCTACCGTTAGCTAATCCAAAATATGAATCCACATGTGACTTCTGAGATATGTAGACCCTGGCAGCGTCTGTTTTAAATCCCGGGTCACAGTAAACATTATCTGTTGTTTCGTCAGAGGCTTCACCCGGTGTTGCCCAGTTGACTGTTGTTGTTTTTTCGGCCTGAGATCCCATCCGACCTGCGACAATATCTATGGCTGCGCATTGAGTGTGACCTAGGCCCCCATATCCAGAAAGGGGAGTGGAGTTTCGGTCGACCCCTAGAACAACGAAAGCATTTCCATTTTCCAGCGATCCGTTTAACAAAGGACCTTCAGCTTCGGTTGATATAAATCCAGGAACATCATCATCAGTACGGCCTGAACCGGCAAGAGCAGAGTATTGAACGCGCTGGTCTTTTGGAAGATTACCTAGCCAGTCTTGCATCCCGGGAGAATATTTAATTGATTTTTTTGTACCCATAATACATTACCTTTCCTCTAATCGCATCGAGGATCACTGTAATTCCTGCACGATTTCACCGTACGGTCCCCTTCGGCAAACTGCATTGCAACGCCTTTATTTTTCAAAAATTGAAGCGGGTCAGTCCTGGTTCCAGATCGCCCTGTGGTTCCCGGTCGCTTAGCAGCATTTTCCCAAACTTCAAAATGTAAATGAGGGCCTGTGCTTTTTCCTGTAGTGCCCATAATTCCAATAATATCGCCGGCCGAAACATATTCACCCTGTTTGACTTGAGGCTTATAAGCCATATGTGCATACAGGGTTGCGGTTGATTTGTTAATATCTTCTTTGTTTTCGTGCCATATGGTCACCGTAAAACCATAACCTCGGCGATTCCCCGCCTGTACCACTACCCCATCAGTGGCAGCTAGTATTTCTATTAACGGCAACTGACCTGTGCTGTATTTATTTCTTAGTGCAGCGTTGGAGAGTCCTGAAAATCCCTGTGATTTTTTGGGAGTTAAATCAACGGCCCCATGAAATTTGCATTTCTTGTCGACAGGTTGATACCGCTGGCCAAAACAACTAGTAACATTCCATTCGTAATCTGGCATATTAAGGGGAAATATCCAGTCCTCCTCAGTTGGCTCCACAAATATGTCTACCCGGCTCGCTCTGTTTTGGGCAAAGTATTTTCCTTTACTTTCCTCACTAACAACTAACAGTTTGACCCCAGTGTCATGTACAACTATTGGCCTTCTGCCAACATCAGTTTGTTCAAACTGCACTCTTACAATTTGGCCAGGAGGCATATCCCCGAAGTTTTTTCCAACCATTGTCGCAGCATCAGGATAGGTGTTAATAATACCTTGGTGAACTCCTTTATCTGGCGCTATGGAAAGGGGCGCCGGGAGGTACGAGTGCAACTCCGGGATCATTACCTTGTATACGTAGTAGGGGCCACCAGCGCCTGTGTCGCTGCCCCCCAGCTGGTTGGCAGCAAATGTTTTTTGTATCTCTGACGAGGCGATGGGGTGCGTGCATTCAGTAGATCTTAAAACAATTCCGTTATACTCTACTTTGCCCTTAATTAAATCAGGAGTAAAGGAGCCTAAGTTTACCTGGGAAAGGATATCTGAGTTTGAAGCACGATTTCTTTGTGGCAACGACGGCTGGTCGGCGCGCAATTCCATTACATTTGTCGAACCAAACTTAAGTTCCTTCAGTGATTGTATCTCTCGCGACTTTTGTTTTGCCATCACTCTTCCTCCTTATTAAGGATGTCATATAGTCCTTCCTTATCTAAGTCGCTTAATGATGTTCCAGCTCCTTGTTGTTTTTGTAACAAAGAGGTTATTTTGACCATCTGTTCGTTTGATCTTTGTAGATTCTCTACATACTTGGCTGCAATTGAGCCCAACTCACGCCGCGCTGAATCTGTTTGTTTCATATCGTTCATCGCATCCATAAGAAGCGACTTAGCCAACGCGCGATCCTCTCGTATGTTGCGCGTTGCTTCTTCTATATATTCGTCTAGATTTCTCCGTTTTCCCATCTTTCTTTAAAAGCCCTATATTTCTTACGTAATTTGTTTAAGTTATTAACAACTTGTTTAGTATTAAGTCCAGTCAACTCTCGTAAGTATAAGTAAATAGCTTTCTTGTTGAAAATTTCAATATCCTCAGAGCTATCAAACAATATTTTAACTGCCTCCAGAACCTTCTTTTCGTTCTCCTTTAACATGTCGTCAGACCAAGTTTTTACCTCTTCATAAAAATTATTCCAAAATTCGAAGTCTTCTCGGAGCGCATCGTATTGTTTTTCTTGAGAGATCAGCTCCTCCTCTAAAGGATTGGTCATGTCCTCAAAATAAATTTCTTTTTGATTCCTACGCGCGTTTCTCTTAACCTTGTGGATAAACCAGTTCTTTGTTACAACTGAAAAATATGAGAACGCTTTTGAGCCCTTATTCGGATCATATTTGTTTAGTATTGTAGTCAGCCATACTTTACAATCATCGCGAAGTGAGTCAATGTTTGGTAATGAAGTAAACCTGTAAGTAAAAATTATTTTATTTACCATTTCATTAAAGGCCGGCTGGATATATTCTATATACAAGTCGCTCCTTTTTTGATGACTGTTCGTTTTACAATATTCTATTATTGCTTCTTCGTGAACCTTTGTAAAATAATAATTTTTATTTCTCTTCTTCTTCGTACGTCTTGACGACATTTTCTTCCTCCGCATATTCTATTTCTGTCGTCAAGTTATATATCTCTTCAAACTTTTCTAGTTCTTGCCTAACCATCTTGGTCCTATCAATTAGGCCCTCAATAACTGGCTCTCCAAAAAACATATCCATCTGAAATAACTCATCAACATATTCCTCGTACACTCTAAGAGTTAAGTACAAGTCGCCCAAGTTGTCTGATGTGTATAACAATTTAGACAAAATTTTAGATACGTACCATACGCCTAATATGTTTATCAATATAGAGGCCGTAAGGGCCGATACTATCCAAATCATTCTCTTTTTTTCTCAAGTTCTTTTCTTTGCTGTTGGAGGTCTTGACGAACCTCCTTAATAAATTCTTCTGTTACTTGTCCTACTTTTGTTTTCTTCTTGTTTGTCTTTTTGTTAAAAAAAGAATTGGGTACCAACTTATACAACGAATCCTTGGCACCGCACTCGTCGCAGTCTTTCCAGACTTCGGTGTGTGAGTGCATTACCATCCCCTCGTAATCACATAAAGTGCATTTATATAAGTACCTAGGCATCCTCTAGAACTTGATCAGCAAACTCATTTACAGAATCAGTCTTTAATCCCTCAAATTTAACCACTGGCGGGTTCGTAACCACCAACGTACTGTGGCTGCTATCCTCCGGATCTACCTGAAAGTTCATGTCCTGAAGTAACGGTATTATATCAGTCTCCTCTAGAAGACATTTTTGCAGCACCATCATCAAGGTGCCCATTGCTTGATTGCTTAATTTCATTATTTACTTTCCCTTTTCTAATTCTCGTAAACGACGGTCTATGTCTTTTAGATGTTTTTCTAATTCTCTTGCTTGCACATTTATCGCCGTAGAGATAATGGTCTCTGCAAGATCCTTTACTCGTTGTTCAGTAAGGCTGACGCCCTTTTTATTTGTTAACTTCATTTGGTGTTTCCTTCCTTTCTCCAAAATAATCTATAGAGTTTATTGACTTATCGTCAATATACAAATCATAATGTGGCTTTCCAAGCTTCAGTCCGTGATGCTTGGCTCCCCACTTTTTTAATTGCTTTTTTGTTAGCTCGGTCCAATCTAACTTGGTTTTACTTCCACGAGCGGTCCAATAAACTATTGTATTGCCCTCATCATAAAGCTTGTTCACTTTTTTTATGTTCTCATCTATAGGAACTGCTTTTGGATACTCTCTCTCGTTTTCATAAAAACAAATTGTTTCATCTATATCAACATATATTATCACTTGTAATTCTCCAGTATGTTAGTCGTGGAATAATTTGCTATTCTATCAAAAAATAATACTTTTTTAGCAAACTCCGCACCAACTACTCTTTTTTCTTTCCAATCGGACCCAATAACCATTATATCAGGATTAATCTGTTTTATAAAGCCCTCTAGCTCCGCAGAAGAATTAAATACCTTTACTTCATCTATGTGACGAATACTCTCTAACAAATATTTTCTGTCCTCCTGAGTGTTTATTGGACGGTTAGGACCTTTGTCGTTTGCAACCTTAACATCAGAATCAATTCCTACTATTAGTTTATCACCCATATGTCTTGCATATTCAAACAATTGTATGTGTCCTCGATGAAGAACATCGAAGCAGCCGTTTGTCCATACAACAGTCACTTTAAGGAGCCCACCCCTCTTCTTTGAACCACCATAGTTGCCGAGTCGTTCGCAAACTTGATAGATTCCTGTATCGAGCCTGTCTCAATATATTTTACTGCTAAAGAAGCAACAAAAGTGTCGCCGGCGCCAGATAAGTCTTTTATCTGTACTTCCGGTACTGCATAAATAATATTGTCATGCCTAGCACCGCGAGGGCCCAAAGTGACTATCAATCTGTCTTCAAGCGCTTCAGATAATCGGTCTTCCGAGCGTTTGTGCTCAGCTTGGTTGATTTTTATATAAGAGACGCCCTCGGCCCAGGCCCCCAGTTTTTTTTTCGTGTCTAAAAACACCACACGATGTTGGGTAGAGATATATTTTATCTGCTTCTCTGAGATAAATCCTTTATCATAATCAGACACCACCACTCCATCGTAGAGATTAAAATTAATTTTTTTAAGTTCATCCATAGATAGTGACTCATATACATCGTCGTTTTTATCTAAACGCATCAACATATGATTAGTTTTATAATCTATAAATCTCGTCTTGGTTATGTCTTTCCAATTCTTATTCGTGCAAAGATCAGCCTCGACACCAAAGCTCGCAATATTCTTTTGAACATTTAGCGCCATACCGCCATTTTCAACAGTCCGAAAGGGATTAAAGATTGGGGCTGGTGCTGTTGGTTCTAAGCGATCACAGTTTCCATAAACAAATATGTCTCTACAGCTATCGCCTATTACCAAGATTTTCATAGTTAACCCTTTACCACATCACAAATAAAGCTTATTTCATGTGGCATCAATTCAGGATAATTTGGCAGAAAAAATCCTCTAGAATGAATACTATCACTTACCGGCGCCTCAAATTCTTCATATATGTCAGTCCAAAAGGGGTGACGACCAAGATTGCCTGCGCTAAATATTCTTGTTTCGATACCGTTTTCTATGAGTCTTTTAACTATCTCTTTTCTGTGCTCTGGGCTTTTTGCCAAAGCGCCAAAAGAAATAGACACCGGGTTGTTATCCCCCCAGTCCTGAAATTCAACATAGCCCTTTAATTCATCGGCGTACTGCAAATGATTACGATTTCTTTTTTTAGCAACCCATTCTGCACGGTCGATTTGTCTTATGCCTAAAAAGGCTTGTAGATCTGTGGATCTCAAATTAAAGCCCGGTAAGAAAAAGGTAAACGGTTGATGAAAATCATCGATCCCATATCCATCCATCAAAGCTTTATAAGCGTCCGGGTTTAAATCTTTACCCCAACCATGGCTTCTCAGCATTACTAATATTTGGTGTAGCCCGGGGTCATCTGTATTGACCATCCCGCCCTCTATTGTAGAAAGCTGATGACCAAAGTAAAACGAAAACGATGACATGTCGCCGACCGTCCCGACCATGGACCCATCAGCATAAGATGATCCTAAAGCTGCGCATGCGTCTTCCATTAAGAAAAAACCATACTTCTCTTTAAGTTCCAGCAACCTTTCTCTATAATGTGGCACTCCCAGAACTTGAACAAAAATTACCGCGTCAGGCTTATCTTTCTTACAAATTTTTTCTAGTTCATCTAAGTCAATTCCATAGGTTTTTTTATCTGCCTCAACCATTATTGGTTCTAAACCAAACTGAATAGCTGGAGCAATAGTGGTCACCCAGCCCACGGACGGAACAACTATTTTCTTATTTTTTATTTTATCAGCCATTATTGCAGCATATATCATCAGCAAGTTTGCAGAAGAACCCGAATTATTAAAAACGGCATGCTTCGTCCCAATATACTTTGCCCATTTTTCTTCGACCTCTATCGTTAGATTGCCTTTTGTAAGTCGGGGGTATGATTTTAACCAATTACACAATTCGTCAATATCTTTTTCGTTAATTGTCTCTTTAGCAAGAGGATACTCAATTGGAATTTCCGGAGTCGGTTCTTGCCCTTGGACCTTAATATCTTTCAGAGTGAAAGGATCAAACTCTCTTACCTCTCCACCCTCCATTAATTTAACGTATTTAGTACTCATTCTATTCTCCTATAGGGAAATTCCCAAAAGTGGAACTCCGTTTTTATCCCTTTCTGAAAGGATTGGGCTTTTAATAGCCCAGTCTACATCTATATCCGGATCATCCCATGATATTGTAACCTGTTCTTCTGGTCCTTTATAGTGTTCAGACCATTTATAATAAAACACGCATTTATCAGACAAACACAAGTGCGCATTAACACAGCCGGCAGGAACTACTACGACCATTGGCTCATTATCAGAAACCAAATATGTTTCTACATTTCCATAAGTTTTAGAATCCTTGCGAGTATCAACTATTGCCAACTGAAATTGACCGCTTAAACACGTTATGAGCTTTGCTGTATATGGATCGCCGTGGAATCCCCTGAGTACTCCAAATCTAGATATTGTTATCTTGTCAGCGACAAATTTTAAGTCTGTGTACTCATC
>TARA_R110002020_G_C16321697_1_pt1 | contig 34270 bp, 51 predicted proteins | sample TARA_R110002020 | Tara Oceans TARA_R110002020 (sample SAMEA4396489) | marine metagenome | biome: Westerlies Biome; feature: [MES] marine water layer (ENVO:01000295) within the mesopelagic zone...; material: water (ENVO:00002006), including particulate matter (ENVO:01000060) such... | reverse complement strand
AAAAAAAAGGGCAAGCAAAAAGTGCGCCGGGTTTTTGACATATCCAATAACTTGATTTACTCTCTTGAGGGGATTTTAAGCTAATGAAACATCTCCGGTTTTTGATGGTAGGATATTACAGAGAGGTAAAAGTCTCTTAAAACGAATTAAAACGCCATTTAAGGCGTATATATAAATGAATAAAAAAATGAAAAAATGGGAACATTAACAGAATTTTCAACAGACACAGGGCGCTCAAAATATGCTACTATGCAGGAGGGAACAACCGCCGAAATGTTACTTTATACAGATCAGACAATTGGCTCTCAATGGTTTGATACTACATTACAAAAAGTCTGGACATGGAGCGATAAATCAGTTTGGTTTGTTGTTGGCGAAACAATGGTAATGGCTAAACAATCAGTTGAAATCATAAAAGGTCAATTAATGATCCCAGACACAACAATCTCGGTTGCTGCCGAAGTAGCCTCAACCGCAGCCACTAATCAAATTATTGGCGTTGCTGTTTGGAGTGTTGGAGATGCTGAGGAATTTGTTGTGGTTGCCTATTCTGGAGTTTGGGATGTGCTATGTTCTGATGATTCTAATCCTTATACAATTGGGATGTTCTTAGTTCATGATGGTAGCCCAACGGCCGAAGATGGAATGGCTAAAGAAAGATCATCAGGCTCTGGTCACATGGCAATATGTTTAGAGGATGGAAGTGTTGGAGCTGGTGGAGGTGCATTAAAGTGTCAAGTCCAAACAACAGAACGATATTAAAATAAATAATTATAAACAAAATAAAATAAAATAAAATGGCAATAGAATTAAATTTTAGAAACAATACAACCAACTATGTTGGAGGATATGCAAAAATCAACAAACTTGAGGACGATTCAATTAATAGGATCGCTAAGGTGCAAGTTGCTTTTTTTACAAATGAAAAAGAATCTCACTCAGAAAACAGAATTGTTATGGTTGATGAGTTTACTTTTAATGGTGATGAATACACTGAAATTTTTCAGGGTTATGATGAGGGCAATATTCCAAAGGCGGTTACTTATGAAAAAGTTCAGACTAAATATATGGAAAAATGGTCAGGAGTTGGAGAAAAACAAGATGAGATTGACGGTAAAGAAGTGCCTTATAGAGAGGTTATCATAAAAGAAAAAGAGCCTATGGATTCCGATTTTGAGTTAGCTGGGACAGAGTATAAAGCCGATCCAGAATCAGCAGAAAAAAAGGCAATAGCTGAGGAAAAATATATGACAACAAGAGACTTTCAATTAGAAAGATCAGATGTTTTATATGGTGCTAATTCTGAATATCCAGATGCTCCAGTTAAATGGTCCTTAGACTTTGATGTTGCCTTAACAGAAATTCCAGGATAAAAATGGCAATAATTAACGTTTTATCTGGTGGAACATTAATGGATTTATCCGTCATGGCGCATAGAGAGGATTTTAATGTCATCTCAAGTTCTATTCCCTCTGATTTATTTGGAGGGGAAGGCTGCCCGGATGTTATTAAAGTATTTGCCGATGATTCTGGAAATTATCTCCATAATGATTTTTCAACTTTTTTAATAGATGCAGGATTATATAATGTAGAATTTAAATTATTAAAAGATTGCGAACCAATAGAGGATTTAAACGATAATACATTTGGAGAATTTTATCCTAAAGGAAATTGGGATATTGGATCAGGATTTTCAGCACAACAGGAGTTATATACAGGCTATAAATTGGATTGGAATAGTGTATGGAATATTCATGGAGTAGGAAATTATTCAGTTGAATACAATATATCTCTTGGAATTATTCCAATTATAACATTATGCTCATGTTCCTATTTGCTTTTAACTTATTCGGATAGTTTAGCTGATAAATCAATTAGAATTAGAACATTACAAAATGGAGATATTTTAGATTCTTTTGATTATACAGGCATGAACTTAGAACAATGCTGGAGGATGCCGGGCTTTTTTGGTTATCCTCAAGATAAATTAGAATCCGATTCTTACTTAGATTCTAATCGGGATATTACACAAATACAAGATAAATTATATAAAGAATATACTTTGCAAACTGATTTTATTGCAGAATGTCAGAAATATATTTTTAATGATATTCTTTTATCTAATGAAATTTATATTGATGATTATAATATTAAAAATGCGTATGTTTTAAAAAATACTGATGTAATTCCAACTCAATCAGATTCTAATTATTTTATTGAATCAACTGAAACATTTAAAGAAATTACTTTTGAAAGTAGATCACGCCAAAAAGTTAAAAGAAATGTAAAATAATGAAATGTCCAATATGTAAATTTGATTTAACAAAATTTAAGGCTAAAAATCAGTCTAATTATTTATGGATTTTTGATAATGGCCATGGAGGAATTATTAATGGTGAATATCAAACCGCTGGAAAGCGCTCACCTAAATGGGATAATGGTACTCAATTATTTGAGGGTGAATTTAATAGAGCTATTGTAAAAAGATTGGCCCGAATGTGTGAAGTGTCAGGAATTTCTTATATAAATTTAGTAGATACTGAGGAGGATATTCCATTAGATGAAAGGACTGAAAAAGCTAATAATATAATGCGCGAAGAAATCCAAAAAGATGGTAAAAAGTGTATTTATATATCGATCCATGCTAATGGATTTTCTAAAGAGTCAGCAAATGGATGGGGCGTTTATACTTCGGAGGGTGAAACTAAATCCGATTTATTGGCCTCAACTTTATTTTTAAAAGCATCCTCAGAATTTCCAAAATATAAAATGCGTAAAGATACATCCGATGGAGATGTTGATAAAGAGTCTAATTTTTGGGTTCTTAGAAAAACAGTAATGCCCGCAATTTTGAGTGAAAATTTCTTTATGACTAATAAAAGAGATTGTGAATTACTTTTATCCGAAATAGGACGGGATAGAATAGCAAAAATACATTTTCAAATGATTCAGGAAGTAGAGGAAAATAAATTAATAGGATAATTATGGAATTACAAACAATTTTTGAAGAAAATATTGGACAATTAAGTTGGACCAGGGTAATAATGACAATTGTAATCGGGGTTGCTTTACTAATTGCGCTCACTGAGGTTGTTTTTAGCCTGTTTGAGCCATCTTATGACATCCATGAGACATTAATACTAACTATGATTGGAATCGGAACAGGTGGCAAAGTAACACAAAAGGCATTTGAAAATAAAAATTAAGAAATGAGGAACTTAATTATATATTTTTTCCTATCTATATTAGTAATTAGTTGCTCTCCACAAAAAAGACTCCAATATCTTGTAAAAAAACATCCTGAATTAATGACACAAGACACATTAATTGTTGAGGTAAAAGATACAATTTATATAGAGTCATTATCTATTGATACAATAACTAAATTTTTCCATAGTGATACAATCACAGTTTTAAACTCTGAAAAATTAACTCTTAAATACTTTTATGATACTATTACTAAAAATATTTATCATGATGTATTAATTAAAAATGATACGATCTTTTATGAGACTAAAATTCCGGTTGAAGTTGAGAGGGTTATAATCCAAGAATTAACCTGGTGGGAAAAAAATAATCAATGGATAATATTTCTAATTGTTTTAATGACTTTAGGAATTATTTTCCAAAAAATAAAAAAATATTTACCTCTATAAATATTGTAAATATTAAATATTTCTTACTTGTTTTGTAATTTGTATATTCTTTTTGTTTACTTTTGAATATTCAAACATAACAACAGCATGAGAAATTACAATTATGAGTGGTATTTAAAAGATACAAAATTTACAAAAGATCAGGGCAAAGTATTTAGTTGTTTTGCTTGTGGAGGTGGTTCCACAATGGGCTATAAATTAGCCGGATTTGATGTCTTAGGATGCAATGAAATTGATCCTAAAATGATGGGCGCTTATCGTGCAAATCATAATCCTAAATATAGTTATTTAGAACCGATCCAAACATTTAAAAATCGCAAAGATTTACCAACTGAATTATATAATTTAGATATATTAGATGGATCACCTCCATGCTCAAGTTTTTCAATGGCGGGAAACCGTGAAAAAGATTGGGGCAAAGAAAAAAAGTTTAGAGAGGGACAGGCTGAACAGGTATTAGATAATTTATTTTTTGATTTTATTGATTTAGCTAAAGAATTACAACCTAAAATTATAATGGCTGAAAATGTTAAGGGCTTAATGATGGGCGCAGCTATTGAATATGTGAGAAAAATTTATGATGCTATTGATGATGCAGGATATTATTGTCAACACTGGTTATTAGATGCCTCTAAAATGGGGATTCCTCAGAGACGTGAGAGAGTCTTTTTTATATGTCTTAGAAAGGATTTAGCTGAACCATTTTTATATCAAAAAGACATGTTTACTCAAGCACCATATTTAGATTTAAATTTTAAAGATCAGCCAATTTATTTTAGAGATATTGAAGATTCAGAGGCTGGACCAGATGAAACAATTAGAGATTCATATAAAGAACTCTGGACTAATTGCAAGCCTGGATATAATTTCAGCACTGTGCATCCTAAAGGACATTATTTCGGAGAGAATAAATTACATTATGATAAAACACCTAATACAATTATTGCTAATAGCTCAGGATCGTTTTTATGGCATCCAACTCAATTAAGAAAAATCTCACCTTTAGAATATAGCAGAATTGGCACCTATCCAGTTGATTATGATTTTGGCCAGAATAACCAGAAATATTTAATTGGAATGTCTGTGCCTCCTGTAATGGTAGCAAAAATTGCAACTAAAATTTTAACTCAATGGAAATCTATATTTAAATAAAATCAAACAACAACAAATGGAAAATCAAACAACAACAAAAAAACCGAAATTAACTAAGTGCATAATCTGTAATAATAAATTTACAGGCTTTGGACATAATCCAGCTCCTTTACAGGATAATAAATTTAGATGCTGCGATTCCTGTCATTATACACAAGTTATTCCTTATAGACTTTATAAATTAAACCAACAAAATCAAACAACATGAGCAATTCAATAAAAATAAATTATGATCTTAACTCTTTAAAAGATGAGTTAATAAAAAGCATGCGAATAATGAAATATATAGAGAATCCAAATATGGACCTTTATATTATTATGGATAGTCAATTTTCATTTGAGTATAGAATTTATAAAACAATGAATCAATCTTTAAACTCTCCTGGATTTGTATTAGTAAATAAATTTGATAATTATTTAGAATGTGAATTATGGATCGAGGACGATATAGAATATTCTAAACAGGTAAAAAATAACCATGCAAAAATATAAAACATTTATTCCAAAAGTAGATATAAAAAAAAGATTAGTATTAACTCGCTTTTATTGTGGGATAAAAAATAATAATTGTTTTATGTATACAATCCACAATATCACTCTTAATAATACGATTTCAATTCCCTTTAATCATTTATTTTGTTTATCTAATGATGATTATAATTCTGTTAATAAATTCTATAACTCTAAGACCGGTGATCCGGTAGAGGTGCTAAAAACAGATTTTAAGAGTGTATTAGGTACTGATGATAATAATAATATTTTGGAGGTATGGAGCAGAGCTGTTTATTTACATATAATAGGAAATGGCAATGAGATATTCTAAGAGATCAACAATCGCATTAAAATTATCTATTTATAATTTAATAATTAATATAATATTAATAATCTATTTAATAATAAAATGAAACTAATTAAATCAATTCAGGTTAATTACGATCTTATTTCTCAGGACATAGATTTAACTAAGTCAGAGAGTGAAATTATATCTAAAAGATGTAAAGCAAACGGGAAAGCATGTTTAAAAAATGAAATGCGTAGGAGGCTCCGGCCCCGGATAGCTGAATCTAATAATATTGCTATAAAAGATATTCCTTTTTATAGTATTAAAATAAAATTTATTTACTAATCAAAAACAAACAATCAAAGTCATGAAAGCAAAAACAAAACAATACATTGAAAATGTAAAAAGTGGATTCTTAAAAACAAAAACCGAGCAAGTTTTATCTATTATAAATAATGAGCCTGGTATTACTATCCACAAATTAAGATCGCTTGGATTTAGTCATCAAACGTTAACAAGCCGAATATCATATTTACAGGATTTAGGATTAATCCGAGTATGTGGAGATTGTAAAATTGAAAAAAAACATTACTCTAAATATTCGGCTAATATGATCCCGGAAATAATTGAATATTATCAAAATAATAGACAACAAGAAAAATTATTATTATGGCTAAAAAGAGGCAAAGATTACAATTTACCTGAATCATTAGTAAAGGAATTAAATTCTTTTTATAGTGAATTAAATGATAGTTATTATAATCCTAAATATTAAGATCATGAGAGCAATAAAAAATTATAGAGTAAGGCTTTTAGAGTCAGAGAATCCAATTGAGTTTTCTAACATTTTTGAGGTTAATCAATACATTACAACAGACATCTTAAAAAGAAATTCTCAACCAATGGGCCAGATAGAAACTTATAATGAAACAGGATTCATCTTTGTAACTCCTGAATCATATTTAATTGAGTCTTATAATTGGGATAAATTAGAATTTCAAGTATCTCATGTTGGATTAATTAAAAATAAAACATTGGATTAATCAAAAAAAGTATTATATTTGAAAAATCAAAAATTTTTAAAGATGAATAAACATTTTAAACTTAAAGAGGCATTAAAAGAACGGAGGACAGAAACCGGGAAATTTATGAGCCAACAAGAATTTGCAAAAAAACTATTTCCTGAGCACAATCCATCGACCGCACTATATCATGTTAACATGGCATTAAATGGCCATGCTTATGGACGATTCACTCCGGAGGTAATAGTAAAAGCATGTAAAATTTTAAAAGTAGAGCCTAATTATTTATTAAATTATAAACCTAAAAAACAAACAATATGAATCAAAATCTAAAAAAAGCCAAGATCGTTTCCTTACAGGGAAATGGAACTTATGACAGTCAATACGGAATGATGTATGTATGGGATATTTCATTAGACAATGGAGAATCTGGAGATTATTCTTCAAAAATGTATACAACAATTGAATCATTACCTTTTACAATTGGAACAGAAATTGAATATGAATATGATCTTTCTAAGCCTGAATATCCAAAAATTAGAAAGCCTCAAGTAGCAGGCTCTAAAAGATGGACACCAGGAGGCTCAGATAACTCATTTAAAGCCTCTAAGACTGATCCAGGAGTCCAAGCAATGATATGTAAACAATCTTCATTACAACGATCTATTGAGATATTAAAACACAATAACCATACTAAGACAATCAAATTAGAAACTGTTATTTTATTAGCTCAAAAATTAACGGATTGGGTAATGGAAGATTTTAAAATTGAATCTCCAAAATCATCCCCGGAACAGAATCAGAATCCTGTAATAAAACAAGAACCTACAATAAAACCTGAACCGGTTCCCGTCTTAGCAGAAGAAACAGAAGATGATTTACCATTTTAAATTAGTATATTTACAGAGTCATGTAAATGGCTTTGATTTATGGACACCTCTCAGGTGTTCGTTGTTTGATAGAAATGGGGCTGAGTCATGTCCAGCCCCGTTTTGCTCCTAATTTTATCTTACAACTTTTGAATATACCAAAATTTTATTATTTTTGCATAAACAAACAACTAAAAATCAAAACAATGACAACACAAAACAGTACAATAAATCAAATGATAGATCAATTATGTAGATTGGTCACTAATGTAGAAGATGAAAAAGAGTCTCCTTTTGAGGCTTTGGCTTATTTTAAAGCCTTAGAATCTTTTATTAAAGATGCTCAAAAACAAGTGATGGAGGTTGCTCTTCACGATTCAAGATTTGAGGATAAAACTTTTTCCAAAGGATCGCACCAATTTACTAAAGTAAATGGCCGAACCGTATGGAATTTTAAAAAGTTAAAAGATTGGTCAGATACCAAACAACAATTAAAATCTATTGAGGATAAATATAAAACAGCCTTTAGAAATTCTCAAAATGGATTAACTCTTATAACAGGAGACGGCGAAGTCTTAGAGCTGCCGGAGGTAACTTATACAAAAGATACATTATCAATTAAGTTAGATTCTAATAAAATCCTGTAATATGTCTAAAAGATTTACCGACACAGATAAATGGCGTAAAAAATTTGTGAGAGGTTTAAAAGCCTCTCATAAGTTATTATGGTTCTATATATTAGACGATTGCGACCATGCTGGAATATGGCACTCAGATTTTGAGGTTGCTTGTATTCGGATAGGATGCCCAATTGAAGAGGCTGAGGCTCTATTAGTTTTTAAAGATCATGTAATTATTTTTGATGAGGGCGAAAAATGGTTTTTACCATCTTTTATTGAATTTCAATATGGGACTTTAAAAAGAACCAATCGAGCTACATCCTCCGTTATAGATAAACTTTTAAAATATAAATTAATTGATAAGGATTTAAATATTATATATGGTGCATCTAAGCACCATGTAAGCACCTTTCAAGGTGATAAAGATAAAGATAAAGATAAGGATAAGGATAAGGATAAAGCTAAAGATATAGAATCAAGGAAATTAATTTTTTCAGAAAAAATCTTTAAAGATAAAGAGATTTGTTCAAAATATCCATTAGAAATGTTAGAGGAATTTATTGATTATTGGTCAGAGCATGGAGAGAATGATAGGAAAATGAGATTTGAAAAACAAAAAGTTTTTGGAGTAGACAGAAGATTAACAACCTGGGCAAAAAATTATAAACCATCTCAACAACATAGGAGAGTATCTTTTGAGGATGCTGGAGAAATGAACGAATTTAAAGTATAAAAAAATGGGCAGAATATCAGACATTATCAAACAAAACATGAAGATTGAAGTTGAGGAATTTAAAACTGAGATCACTAACAAAGAAAAAAATTATTGGATAGAAGTAAAAAAAGATAAGCCGCCACCTCCTGATTGTTTCTCTTATGAGAATATGCAAAGAGGATTTAAATTCTGGGCTAAATCTTCATTGACTAATAATGAATATATAATTGATGATAATAATAGAAATATAATTAAATTATTAAATATATATTTTTCTAAAAATGATAAATTAATGGAAGAAAATTTTCCTCAATACTCAACACGTAAAGGGATTTTAATATGTGGAAAATGCGGGACCGGAAAAACTTTATTATTAAAAATTTATAAAGAGATAGTTAAAAATTTAAAATCTCAAGCATTTAGAATTATATCCTCTAATCAAATAGTAAGAGAATTTGATGAGCATGGATCACAATCATTAAAAAAATATATAGATTATAGATTTATGTTTGATGATTTTGGCTCTGAAAATATAGGAAAACATTATGGTAAAGATGAAGAGGTTTTTAAAACATTATTAGAGGAACGATATAACTTATTTATTGATAAAAAAACTCCAACATATTTAACCTCTAATCTATCTTTATCACAGATTAAAAACCGATATGGTGACCGTGTAGCCTCCCGAATTAATGAGATGTTTAATATTATAGTAATAGGAGGAAATGACAGGAGAAAATAAAATATTAACAATAGATTGCGGCAAATCTGGAGCCATAGCAATAGGGAGTTTATTATCTAATAATTTTGAAGTAAAAAAATTATCTGAATCTTTTGAAGATTTAACAAATCAATTTATTTTTTATGCTGGGGCGGTTGCTTATGTAGAAACTCAGAACCTTAGAAAAATAGATTGTTTAACAGGTAGATGGGCAAATATACATAAACTCTGTTTACATTATCAAAGGATTAAAGATGCTTTAGAATGTTGCGAGATCACAGTCATTGACTTATCTCCAAGAGCATGGCAAAAGCCTTATAATATTAAATCTAAAAATTATAAGGATAGGAAAAAAGAATTAAAAGGATATGCAGAATGTATATATGAAGATCATAAGATTACTTATTGGAATTGTGATGCTCTCTTAATGTTAGACTATATAAAAAATAAATAATGGATTTTGAATTTACTATGCTAACCGATCCAAACGGAAAACCATCAGCCACAGATAAGGAATTATATTTACAATATTTCTTAGATAATCCTAACTCTAAATTTAAAATAATAGTAAGTAAATTATCCTCTCATTCTGAATTATTAAGGGCGTATTATTTTGCTGAGGTTGTTACTAAATGTAAAGTTGGCCTCAATGACTTAGGATATAATTTAAATAAAGATCAGACTCATGAATTTATAAAGCAATATTCACCAATTATGGTTGAACATATTTATTTTGATGGAGATATGAAATCCAGGATTAAAAGCATTAATGAGATAGATAACAAACAATTTATACAATATATTGAGGACATTAAACAATTTGCAATTGAGCACCTGGATATAATGATTAAAGAACCTAACACAGATATATAATTATGAATAAAAAAAAGAAAAAAAGTGAGGGAATCGGAGACACGATTTCCAAAATAACGAAAGCCACAGGAATAAAAAAATTAGTTGAGTTTATTGCTGGTGAGGATTGCGGATGCTCGGAGCGACAGACTTATTTAAATGAAAAATTTCCTTATAAAAGAAATAAGCCATCTTGTTTATTAGAGAAAGAATATAACTGGCTAACAGAATATTTTAATGATCCAAAAAAATTCTCTTATGTTGTAGTAAAAACTCAAGTTGGAACTATTCACGCGCGAGTATTTGGACATCATTATAAAAAAATATGCTCCTGTAAATCTTCGCCTTTGTTAAGGTATGTTGGAGAATTAAAAATAATATATGATGCTTATAAAGAAGAAAGTAAATGAGTGCCTTAACAACTATATATTTTTTATTTGGATTATCTATTTTTGTGGTTTTTTTATGTGGTTTTATGTGCGCTAAATCTATATATGATGATTAAAAATAAAAAAATAGTTTCTTTTATTTATGGGATCGCTTTAGGCTTATTAATATTATCAATTATTAAATGCTCTAAATACCAGGTTGTAAGTGAATTAGATGTGCATTTGTATCACTTACACAATCCAAAAAATAAAAAAGTTGAGATCATAATAACAGAACAAAAATTAGAAGTCGGAAAATTTTACAGGCTAAAATCTATTAAGACAATAAATTTAGATAACAAATGAACAGTAATGGCCTCCAATTAACAGATGCTCAGATACATTCCTCAATGATTAATGGTTATTATTATCTTATTAAAAAAGAGACATATCCCGAGGCGATCCATAGGAATAAATGTGAGAAAGTATTTTATCCATTCCCTGTTGATGAAATTACTATTGGAGATATTAAAACACTAATTGAATATTTTGCATCTCCAAAAATAGAAGAATACGAGAAATGCACCGAATTGCAAAATCTTATTAATATAATGAGAAAACATAAACTAAGATCATGAATCAAAAAAGAAAATTTTTTACCGATATAGCAATTGAGAAAATGAAAAAATTTGGATGCTCTATTTTTAGCCTCCAAACTCCATTTATAATTTATATCTATAATAAGGATTTTTTTAAATGCAATGAAAATGTAATAATATCTCATGAAGATATAGAATCAATTGTAAAGAAGTCAAAAATTCCAGAAACTATATCCGACCTAAAATGATAATAAACAGCTTAGAGGACTTTAAAACAGCCAATAAATACGGATTTAATCCATTCTTAGATAAGATTGACGAGATGTCAATACATGTTAGGGTAATGATTCAAAATGAATTATTTAAAAGTGATAATCAATTTTATAAATATTGTTGGGCTAATTTGCCGCATTTCTGTGAAGAGACTGGCTTAAAATTACGATCTTATTCCGCTTGTTTTGTGTCTCATATCCTCTCTCGTGGAGCCTTTCCAGAAATGAGATATGATATAAGGAATATAAATATATTATCCCTCCCGGCTCATAAACAATGGGAATCAGAGAGAAAAAAAGATATGTATATATATAAAAAAAACCTATTGAAAATAAATAAATTAAAAAATGAATATAGAGAATTATGAGAAATAACGATTATAGGATATTAGAAAAATATCATTTAAAAATAAATGAAATTTCTTATATTGTATGCGAACATTTTAATATAGAATTAGATAAATTAAAATCAACAAGCAGATCAGGGGAAATTGTCAAAGCCCGGAATTTTGCAATTTATTTTATCCAATTATACTTACAAAAATTTATCCCTTTATCCTCCACTCAACACAGATTAATCGCTCTCTATTTATTACGGGACCGCCTAACAATCCGGCACCATCATATAAATACATCTTGGTTGATAAGCCATGACAAAGAATATATAAAAGAATACAATTTAATAATAATAAAATTTAATAATAATGATTTTTTTTAGAAAGGATTATAATACGCGCGAATATTTTATTGATGGGAATGATCTTCTTGTTAGAGGTACAGATAGATCAATTGATTTTAGGGATAAACCTAAAGAGGATAAAGCTAAAGTAAAATGGTATAAGGTAAATAATAATAAAAGAGAGATTCTAATTTTACTTGGAGATGTTAAATCTAAATCTCTGGAGATTGATTATCAAAATAGCCTAAAAAATAAAGAAACAGAGAAATAAATAAAAATCTTTAATTTAATTTCCTGGGGTAAGTAAAAAAAAACAATAAAAAAACGATTTTTTTCTCTTAATTCGTTTGGATATTCCAATATTTATATTACCTTTGATTTATCAAACAAACAAAATAATTAAAATTAAAGACATGAATAATCCAAACACAACATTTAAAATCGGAAACTCTTACGAAATGAGATTTATCGGAGACGCTGATTTAAAACCTCTATTTATAGTAACTAAAAGAACTCCAAAAAGTGTAACCTTTCAAAAGGTAAACGGTAAAGAAACATTTACTAAGAGAGTTAAACTTGATTCTGATAGTAGAGAGGTTGTTAGATATGCAACTTACTCAATGGCTCCTTATATTAATTCTAAGAACTTATCTAAATAATATTATTATGAGCACTATACTAAAAATTGAGGATTTAGATTTGTCTTATTTGCCAACTTATGAATCAACAGAAAATGAGAGTTTTGATTGTGAAATTGAGTTGGACGAGGAAAAATCTTTATTATTCTCAATAACGATCTTAAATAATTTAATTCATGATGCAGGGGATTATTATAATCCTCCATCCACTTCGGGAACATTAGAATTAACTTTAGAGGAAATATATATTTATGATTATAACCTCTCTGCAATCCCTAATAAATGCCATATTGAAATAAATGATACTAAATTTATTAAGGAGTTAAAAGATACTTTAAATAATCATTACGATATAAATTAAAAATAATTTAATCTTTTTCCTTAAAACGTTTGGATATTCAAATAAATAGTGTATCTTTGAAGTATCAAACAATTAAAAATTAAAGTTATGAAAGCAATATGCACCAAATCATTTAAAACATCTGAAGGAGTTAGATTTATAAAAGGGAATACATACCTTATTTTAAATCAAGTATCATTTTTAAAAGACATTAAGTTAGTAAGTATCTTTTTTAATAATAATTATTCATTCTCTACAACAAAAGAATTATCTAATAAATTTTTTCAAACAATATAAATTAATCCGGGAGGTTAATAGCCTCCCACAAAACTAAACGACATGGCAACATTAACAGGAATTACACCAATAAGCATTACAAAAACAAAATTTAAAACCTTAGCAAAATTCCCAGGATTAAACAAACAAAATAATTGGGAGGATTATACTAAGCAATTAAATGAAACTCCAACCGAGAAAGTTGAGATCAATGAGATAATCACTCTATCCGATAATAGCTTTAATTATTTTAAAACAGCTTTATTAGATTCTCACGATTGGTTAGATGGTAAAGGAGGCGCAGACTCAGAATATAAAATTGAGTTTACTAACTTCTGGGAGCTAACAGCTACTCAACAACAAGAATGGAGAGAAAGATCATATTTAACAGTTATCTTAGTTCAGAACACTAAAGGAGATAATATCTTAGTTGATCCTCAAGGTTATAACTATGCAAGATATTGCGGCCAGATAGCTTAATAAATACCTATATATAAAAGACTTAGAGCCATCATTAAATTGGTGGCTTTTGTTTATTCAAAAGCTATTTAAATTTTTTTTGTAATTTTGTACCATGCCTAAAAAGACAAATAAAGACACCTTAAAAAAGAACCTAATAAGCGCCATGGAAGATTCCTTAGGAGTTATTAAGGCAGCTTGTGAGGCGTGCAAATGCTCCAGGCAGACGTATTATAACTTTATTAAAGAGGATAAAGAATTTAAATTAGCTATTGAGCAAAGTAATAGAGCCTCTCATGATTATGTTAGATCGATCTTAATAGAAAACATAAAAGCTAAAAAAGAGGCATCAGTATTTTTTTATATGAAAACTCAAATGAATTGGATAGAAAAAACAAAGATGGATTTAACTTCAAATGATGAACCAATTAATATTCCTCCAATATCCTGGGTTACTCCAAAACAATTATTAGAACAATAAATGAGGGATAAATTACATCTATGGTTAGAAAGGTGGGGAATGTATGCCTTTGCTTTATATATCTTAACTCTAATGATCTTAATTAAATTTGGTAATGGTTGAGACTAATGAGAAATTTAAAAGCCTTTATACTTCATCTAAAAGATATTTCCTAATAACTGGAGGCCGTGCATCTCTTAAATCTACAACGGTCCATGATTTTATTGCTCGACTAACTTTTGAAAGTGGCCATGGAATATTATTTACCAGGTATACAATGACCTCAGCGCATAAATCTATTATTCCAGAGTTTGAGACGATCTTAGAACGCTTAAAAATTAGACATCATTTTTATATAACTAAATCAAAGATTGTTAATTTACAAACAGGATCATTCATTTTATTTTCAGGAATTAAAACCTCATCAGGAGACCAGACCGCAAATCTTAAAAGCCTTTCAAATGTTACAACCTGGGTAATTGAAGAGGGCGAGGATTTCAATAATGAGCGGGCTTTTGATATTATTGATGACTCTATCCGGTCCAATCTTAGACAGAATCGAGTTATCTGGATTCAAAATCCAACAACTAAAGAGCATTTTATTTATAAAAGATGGATCGATCCAAGTAATAAAGAGATTAATATCGGAGGCCATAGAGTAACAGTTTCAAATATGGCTGAGGTGGAACATATCCACGTCACATATCATTTAGCTGAGAATCTTGGTTATCTATCTGATGGATGGATCGCTAAAGCTAATAGAGTTAAAAAAGAAAATCCAAAGTTTTATTATCACAATTATATTGGAGGTTGGCTATCAAAAGCTGAGGGCGTTGTCTATGATAATTGGGAGCGTGGAGTATGGGATAAATCTTTATCCTGGTGTTTTGGATTGGATTTTGGATTCCATCCAGATGAAACAGCAATGACAAAAGTGGCCATTGACCATAAGAAAAAACTCTTTTATATTCAAGAGGTATTATATAAAAAAGAACTAAGCACAGATGGAATACTAAGAGAATTAAAAAGGATAGCCAGAGACTCCGATCTTATCATCGGGGATAATTCAGAAAAACGTTTAATACATGATATTAGAACCAAAGGAAAATTTAATATACATCCCTGTGTTAAGGGAGCTGGAAGTATTAAGAAAGGAATAAAAGATATACATTCATTTAAAATTATTGTTTGTGGAGAGTCTAATAATCTTGTAAGAGAATTAAATAATTATGTTTGGAATGACCGTAAGGCCGGTATTCCTAACGACTCAATGAACCATTTATGTGATGCTTTTAGATATGGATTTGATAGAATGAACAGAAAAAAAATCTTTGTTGGATAGCTACTAAGGACCATTTAAGGACCATCCAAGCCGCTGGAGTTTAATAACTTTATTGATTTTATTTATAATATAAATAAAAAATTATTTTATTTTGTGAGATCATGAAAAAATTATATTAAAAAAATAGCATGGCTCAAACTAAACAAGGATTCTTAAAAAGATTATTTGGAGGGCAAAAGCATTTATCTTGGACAAGGAACAATCTATTTAATTTAGCTAATGAATCTTTTACTCATAATCAATCTAATTTAGGTGAATTAATTAATGAGGGATTTGCTAATGTCTCAGATTTATATTCTATTATAAAAAAGATTTCCCAGACAGGCGCAGGGATGGAGCTACAAGTATTTAAGACAACATCAGAAGATTGGGAACTCCAACGAGATGGTGAATTATTTGATTTAATAATGCAGCCGAATAAAGATCAGAATCAATATGATTTTAAAGAGAGCGCATTAACTAACCTTTTAACCTCTGGAAATATATTTATTAATGGTAATGAGTCAACAGGATTTGGAGACATATTTACATCCCTCCATTTATTACCTCCTCAATTTATAGATATTCAATTGCAACCGCAGGAATATCAACAGGATAGTGTTAAATATATTTTATCTATTGATGCAATATTTAAAACCTTATCCCCGGAATATGTTAAGCATATTAAATATAATAATCCTACTGATTTTGGAGTTCAAACAGGATGGGGATTATCCCCGATCCATGCCGGATATTTAGCTATGAAATCAGCAAGAGATTTAAATATTGCTGAGAGTTCTATATTAGCTAATAAGGGAGCATCTGGATTGTTAACTAATAAAGGAGACTATCCATTAGATTCTGATGAGGCAAAAGAAATTCAAAATGCTATTGATAAGAAGATCGCAGGAGCTAATAAATTTGGAAAAATAATTACAACTAATGCCTCTGTTGAGTACATTCAAATGGGAATGAGTCCAACAGATTTACAATTAATAGAGTCGGGAGTTGTTAAACTTCGTCAGTTGTGTAACCTCTATGGAGTTGATTCTTCATTGTTTAATGATCCAGCTAACAAGACATATAACAATCGTAAAGAGGCAACCAAATCACTATATACTGAGGCAGTAATTCCATCCCTCCAGAAAATAGTATGGGGATTAAATGAGTTTGTTGTCCCGGCTTATAACAAAAAATATAATACTGAATTTAAAATTGCAATTGATAAATCTCACATTCCCCATTTATATGAGGACACTAAATTAAAGGCTGAGGCTGATTATAAAGTTGCTGAGGGATATGTAAAAATATTAGAGTCGCAAATGACTCAGGACCAGAAAATTAAAAGTTTAATGATGTCTTATCACATTACAGAGGATGAGGCTATATATATTGTTGGAGATGCCTGAACCTATTAACAACGAAAATAGAGACGATTTTTTAGATCGATGTATGATTGATGCAGAGGCTCAATCAGATTTCCCATCTAACGAACAAAGATACGCCTTTTGTAATTCCCAATGGGACAACAGAAACAAAGATAAAACAACGCTTATGAAAACAGGATATTTTAATAAATCTAACTCTTTAGAAATTAAAGAAGTAGACACGGAATCCAGGATAGTTAAAGGATATTTTTCCGCTTTTAATAACATCGATTCAGATGGTGATATGATTATGCAGGGTGCTTTTAGTAAGTCGATCCAAGAGCATGGAGTCAACTCTCCAAGCAATAGGAAAATCAGTCATTTAGCTTTTCATGATGTTACCAGGCCAGTGGGAAATTTAAAAGTTTTAAAAGAAGATGAAACAGGATTATATTTTGAATCTGAATTAGGAACTCATGATGATGGAGAGAACGCATTAAAAATGTATAAAGACGGGATCATTAAAGAGCACTCAATCGGATTTAATTATCTCCAGGATAAAACAAATTTTATTGAAGTTGAAAAAGAAAAAACTGAACATCCATTAGTTAAACAATTAGGCGGCTACTGGTCAATAAGTGAGGTTAAACTTTGGGAGGGTTCTTATGTAACTTTCGGCGCTAATGCTGAAACTCCGAATCTAACTAATATAAAATCTCAAAAAGATATTAATAATGTTTTAACTGATCTTAAAGAAAGGATGGAAACATTTATAAAAGCGTTAAAGGATGGGAATTATTCAGAGAGATATAATAATCTCTTTGAGGTGGAACTCATTCAAATCACAAAACAATATGAATCACTTGTAAAATTTGAGCCGTTCAAAAAAGAAACTCAACCACATATCAAGTCAGATTCTGAGAAACAAGAAGAAACTAAACGAATAGTTTCATATTTAAAAACAATTAAAATTTAAAAAATGGATAATATAAAAGAAACCATTGAAGAAATAAACTCTCAGATCGAGGCTAAGAACCAAGAGATTAAGGAGTCTATTAATGAGAAAGCATCTAATGAATCTGTAAAGACTCTTACTGATGAACTTTCAGAATTAAAAGAAGTTGCCAAACGTCAAGGCGAGGCATTAAAAAATATTAATGTAGCTAAGGAATCGGCATTACCTTTGACATTTTCGGATGCTTTGAAAAATGCTTTTGAAGATTCACAAGAAAAAATCAAATCAGTTAAAAGCGGAACAGCTAATGGGACCGGAGAGATTTCAATTAAAGAGGTATCAAGTGCCTCAGTTATTGATTCAACAGCCTCATATTATATAGCTGGAATCGGTCAATTACCTGTAAGACGTGCATTTTTAGATTCTGAATTTGCTCATGGTAGTGTAGGATTTGAATCAGGAGGAACAATTACATATTGGGATCAGAATGTTCTTGAGCGTAATGCTTCAAATGTTGGTGAGTGTGATGCAATTCCAGAGAGTTCAATTGACTGGAAAGAGTATTCAGTAACCTTTACTAAGGTAGCTGATTCAATTCCTGTTTGTGCTGAGGCGATGGAGGATTATGCTTTTATTGAAAGTGAAGTTAAAAACTTTCTTTTAGTAAATGTTTTATTACAAAATGATGCGAATATTTTGGCTGGAGTAGATACAGCGGCTCAAACTTGGGTGGCTGGTGCTTTTGCTGGTGCTCTTACAACACCAACAACATTTGATGTTATTAAGATCGGGAAATCTCAAATTGAGAACTCAGGACAGAATAACTCTTATGCTCCTAATGTTGTTCTAATGAATCCTCAAGACTACACATCAATGATGTTAGCTAAGACCACAGACGGCCAATACTTATTCCCAATGTATATGTCAAGTGCTGAAATGATTGTTGACGGTTTAAAGATCATCACATCTTCATTAGTGCCTCAAGATATATTATATATCTTAGACTCATCTAAGGGAACTATTTATGACCATAGAGGATTATCTCTTGATTACGCAAGTGAACACGGAGAGGATTTCTTACATGATAGAATTAGATTAAGAGCTACATTGAGAAAGGCTTTCGTTATCAGAAATGTAAACGCAAATGCTTTCTTAAAAGTTGATTCAATTGCTGGAGCAATTGCGGCTCTATAAGATTAGAATGTAAATGCAAATTTAAATCCCTCTCAAATTATAGGGAGGGATTTTTTTAAAAAAGATTATGAGTCAATTTATATTAAAAGAAGATTTTAAAGGCCGCTGGAATGTGTCAATGAATAAATTCGGTGAAGAGGATTTGGAATTATATATTGAATCTTTTGAAACCGAAATATTAACCGATTTATTAGGGTGTGATTTATATCCTTTATTTCTTGCTGATTGTGTTCCTGATGCTGATAATAGATTGGTCCCAGCATCTCCAGAATATTTAATAATATATGAGGCTATTTGTAATGAGGCATTATCAGCCTGTTGTTGTGGCAATGAGATTTATAAATCTTCTTATGGTATGGTTGACATGCTTAAAAGTATGATCCGTTTTTATTGGCTAAGAGATCAGAAATATAAACAAACTGTTTCCGGAACATCTGTTATGGATTCAGAAAATAGTGTTGTAATAAAGTCTCTCCATTATGGATTGACTAAACAATACAATCGAGGCATTGAATCTTATAAAGCGATTCAGTGTTATATAGAATATAATAAAACAACTTATCCAACTTATAAAGGACAATGTAAATCCTTTAATAGTTGGTTATAAAAAAAGAATTATCATGGACATGGAATCATATATAGTTATTTTAACCGCCTTAGTTGGTGCATTAGGATTAAAAGAAATATGGAAAATAATAAAATCAAAAGTAGATCATAGTTCTAACCTGGAGGAAAAACAAATTGATTTCGCGCATGAAGTTGTCAGAGAGTTAAAAAATGACAATGAAAAACTTCAAACACAATTAAATAAACAGCAAAAAATGATGGTAGATCATGAGCGGAAGATAGCTGAGTTATTAGTTATAAATAAACTATTGCATGAAAAGATGGATGCTTGCGCCAGTAAAATGGAAAAAATGGAATCAAGATTAATGAGGCGAGCAACCTCATCAGCTAAAAGACCAACCTCCAAAAAAGCTACTAAATCAAAAACCTAATTTTATTTCTTATGAAAAACCTTAAAGAATTAATTGTGTATACTATAACAGTTATTTTAATTGTTGTTACATCTCCAATAGGCTTTTTATATACAGCCTTAAAAAATATTTTCACTCTTAAATTCATAACCTGGATTAGTCAAATTAGAGCCTATTTTATGGTTTTAATAATTGCTTTAGATCAATATTCTAATGTAATGATGAGAGATATATTTAACGATACTATGCTTAAAAACAAATCTAAAATTTATCCATTTGGAAATCCTGATGATACAATTGGATATGTAGTTAGAAAAAATGGGAATAAAGATAATTTATCTTTGTTTGGGAAATTCTTATTATTAATATTAGACCATAAAAAATAAATATAAAAATGTTTAGTGTTGTCGATTTTATTAAAAATATTGTTGAATCATTGGAATTTACTGAGGCAATTTCTAACCTTACATCTAATCCAACTGAGTCACAATTTGATACCTGCAATACACATCATGCGACGACAGGAAATTATATTGTAATAGATGGCCAGGAGTATAAAGTAAAAGATTTTGAAATTAACTTATGGATTTCAGTTGTTGGCATGATCCCAATAACCGCAACTCATTACACGATCCCAGCTCCAAATTTTTTTAATGGAACTCCGATGCAGGTTCAAAATGTATTGGCAAACATTAGAGAATGGAGGGATAAACTTCCAATGGTTTATTTATTGGAGGTTATAAGAGAGCAAAGATTTAACTCCAGGACCAATAAATTAGATAGGATTTCCGATCTTAGATTATTTCTTTTAATGTCATCTAACTTTCAAGATTGGGACGTTGCCCAGCATTATGATTTAGCAATCCAGCCAATGGATAATTTTTTAAATGACTTAATTTCTAACCTTAGATTAAATAATAATGTTGGAGAATTTGACGATTACGAAACAATTAACCGGGCTAATTTTGGTGTTTGGGTATCTAAAAAAACAAAGTCTAAAGGAAAATATGAGGATAATATTACTAAGTTAATTGATGAAAATGTCTCAGGAGTAGAGCTAAAAATTAACTTACCAATAAAAAAGAATCCTTGTTTTACATTTAACACCTGTATAATTCAGCCATCAATCCCATTTGCTAATACTCTCTCAACTTCTTTTGATGGATTTGATGAAGAGGTTGACGGAGGAAATCCATTTGGAATACAATTGACAGGCAATATATCATTCTCAATATTTATAAAAACTACCTTTGGAGGCACTGGAATAATAGTTACAAAAAGAAATCCAGCAACTAATTTTGGTTATCAGTTTTATTCTTCTGGAGGAAAACTTAGATTATTAGTTAATTTTTTAGGAGGAATTAAAACAATTGTTGGAACAACTTCAATTGACGATGGGAATTGGCATCATGTTTTATGTACTATAAGCCAGGGAGTACAAATCTCTATGATCCTTGACGGGTCCACAGAGGGAACAGAATCCATTGTTGGTGAAACTTATGTTGAATCTAACTCAAATTTAAAAATGGGAGGCGGTCAAGTTGGTGCATCTTTTTATTATTGGGAGGGATTAACAAATAATTTTAGCCTATATAATAGACTTGTTTCTTCAAGTGAGGTAAGGACCGCAACCAATCAAGCTAAAGATATTTCTTCAACCGCTCCGGTTTTATGGTGGAGGTGTGGAAATGGAGACACATATCCAATATTAACAGACAACTCAATCAATGCCCATATTGGCCAAATGATTAATATGGAGAGTATTGATTTTGTAAATGATGCGCCATGATAATAGATTTAACATATACAATTTTAAATATTTCAGACATAGGAAATATTATTTTTAGTGAAATAATTGAAAACAATTCCGGCACTCTTAGGCAATCAAATGACAGGAAACAATTTGGAATTAAATATGAATCAGAGCCATCATTTATAACTAATGGATCAGTAAGTCCAATAAAAATAATGGATAAAACCGAGGCCATTGAGTTAATGCAATCAGCCAAATGGAGCGGAAATCTTGAAAAATAAACTTATAGGTTTACTTTTTTTAATCATTTACTACACATCCGAGAACACTATTTTAAAGCCATCTAAGAAACTTAGGGTTGTCTAAGGTATCAGCATATCAAAAACTGGAGATGTTCTATTAGAGTAATTTCCCCCCAAGAGAAAAATATTAATTTATAAAGTTTTTGGAATATTCAAATGTTTACATATCTTTACATTATTAAACAATATAAAACAAAAGACATGACCAGATATGAACAAGAATTTTACCAGGATATAAAAAAAATATCTTCATCATTAGAAAAATTAACTAATCAAAAACCGATCTTAAATAATTCTCTAAATCTCAATCAAATAATCAGGGATAAAATGGAATCTTTATCTCAGAAAATTTCAACTTTAGAGGAACAAGAGAGAGAGTTTAATCTTAGTAAATTTGAAGGGCGTTTATTAGATCGATATAATACCAAAATACAAGTATATGAGGAATTATTAGAGGCTGCCGAAATAAATTTTACATGGACAGACGATAAATTAATTTTTGCTTAATTAAATAACTCTCTTTAAAATCCTTTATTTAATCCTTTAGATTCATTCTAAGGGATTTTTTTATGTCATTAATATAAAGTATTAAAACAAAAATAAAAGCCTCTTATATTTAAAGTTTGATTTCGTTTAAATATTCAAAAATATTTTAATGTATTATATTTGTATAAAATTAATTTATTAAACTTAAAAAATAAAAATCATGGCAAGTGTATGTAATTGTAATGATGTCTCATTAAACACCGGGATTCCCTCATGTGTTGCTATTGGTGACATTACAAGGTGTCTTATCTTTGACACAGAACTCGACTCTACTGGAGCGGTAAAAGAAAGATCAGCGGCTGATTTAGAATCATTCGCAGTTGTTGAAACTTGGTTAAATGCTATTCAATTTGAAGATAGATGGCTACCAACTCCCGAACTTGAAAACGTTGAAAACATCAGAGATGAGGCAACTTTTCAGGAATTTAATTCAGGGAATAAAGCTAAAGTAAGAGACGGATTTAAAAACTTTACTGGATATATTGTCCAAGCACCAAGGGAACTTGTTGGCCAATTAAAATTAATTGCATGTTCTGATTTTGGAGCATACATAATTGATAAGTCAGGAAACTTAATGGGTTATAAAGGATCAACTAACACGGTATTAAGACCAATTTTAATTGATAAAAATACTTTAGATGTTCAATTTGTTGAGGCTACTGATTCAGAGGTTGCCATGATAATGATTAAGTTTCAATGGAAACAATCAATGTTAGATGAAAATATTAAATTGATTTCTGCTGATGAGTTAGATTATTCTTGTGCTGATCTTTATGGATTGTTAGATGTATGCGGAACTCCGGTGCCATCAAGTGCAACCGATTTCCAGGCTACTTTAACAACAAATTATGGAACTAATGTTGATGGCTTAACGGCTGGAGATTTTACTCTAACTAACTTAACAACAGCGGCCCCGGTTGTTATTGGAAGTGTTACAGCTGGAGGATCAGGAGTATATGATTTTACTATGCCCGCACAAACAACAGGCGATGTCTTAGAATTAACAGCCTCTAAGGATAGATACGACTTCACTTGTTTAGCTGATAGCACCTTTATAGCGCTATAAGATGAGTTGGAAAAAAATTGGAAAACATGAATTTAATGTGGAGGCAATAAAAGACATGTCCGAAAGCCAATTTAAAAAAACTTATTCTAAAAAATTAGGTGATAAATGCTCTAAGATTTATTATGAAATCACAGGCAAGAAGAAACCTAAAAAGAAAAAAGAGGATTAAGATAAGATCGTAATTCCTAATAAATAATGTTAAAAAGAGTCTCCAGCGTGGGACTCTTTTTTTTTATATTAAGCTATAATGGAGGCACTATTTCAATTGACTAAGAATATTTCAGGATTAAAACAAGGTCCAATATTATTTAAAACTATGTCCACTAATCCCGTTTTAAAGGACTTAGTAATAAAATTAAATACAGAAATACAAATGAGGGAGGAACATGTTGACAGTAACAATCAACCTCTTTATTCTAATAGGCATGAGAGTTCTGTATACTCTAAGACAACTGAAATATTATCCGGAGGGAGAAAAAAGATGGGAACTCCTTACACGTTAGATGATACAGGAGAATTTTATAAAAGTTTTGATATAATTTTAGATGATAGCGGATTTACAATTAATGCTGATCCTATTAAATTAGGTGATTCTTTTGGAGAGACTAACTTATTTGAAGAATACGGAATTGATATATTAGGACTTAATGAAGATAATATGAATAAATTTATAAATGTTTTACTTGCCAATATTAAAAAAACTATTCAAATCCAAATCTATAAAGGAATATAAAATGTGGACCTCAATAGAAATAATGCCGATCTATAATTTTCATAAAACTTTATCAACAGGAGAGTTAAAATATACTTTACAAAATCCAATCTCAGATAAAGAGTTAATAAAAAATCAAGATAAAATTGAAAAAAATTGGGAGGGTTTATATGATGAATATCTTGAACATTTTGGATTAGCTAAAAATTTACTAAAGAGGATGGAGATCGAGGATAAGATCGCTAAACTTATGATTAATAGATGGCTGAATGATAATAAATCTTTAGAGGCAATAATAGAAATAGAGAAATTAAAACTCAATGAGGTTGACGGGAAAAAAAAGAAATCTTCAAGTTTTGAAGAAGATATAGCTATAATTGAAAAATATATGGCAATTGGATTAGATGTAAATAAAACATCAGTTAAAAGATTTTATACTTATATTAAAATAATGCAAAAAGATGGCGAAAAGAATTAGTGAACAAGACATATTTAATGGGGATATTTTCGCAAATGCGAGGAAATCAGCTGGAGAATATCTTAAAATGCTGGAGGCTTTACAGGGTGAACTAAAAGAGATGTTAGCCATAAATAAAAAAATACTTGAAGCATCCTCCAAAGATTTAAAAAATACTGAACAACTTAAAAAGAGAGCTGGAGCAATCAAACAGGTATCAGATGCCTCTAAAAATCTTGAGATCGTAGACAGAGAAAGGATTAAAACCGAGCGAGAGATGTCTAAATTGCAGGCTGATAATGAGAGACTAAGACAAGCCAAATTAAGATCAACAGTCCAAGAACGTAAAGAAGAAGAACGATTAGCAAAGATTAAAGCAAAGAATTTAAAATTAGCAAAACAAGAGGGACAGGCATATTCTAAAATGTCTAAGAAATTAAATGAACTTAGAAACAGATATAAAAATTTAGCAGCTCAGAATAAACAGAATACTAAAGAGGGTAGGAAATTATTATCTACAATCCAACAATTAGACGGAAGATTAAAAAAGATTGATAAATCTGTTGGACAGTCTCAAAGGAATGTAGGAAATTATACATCAGCCTGGGGAAAATTAGGAGCACGATTAAAATCAGTTGCAAGTGCTTTTGGTTTAATGGGTGGAGTATTTGGAGCGGTCCAATTAATTAAAGGATCATTTAATGTTATTGCTGATTTTGATACAGCAATTGGAAACTTAGGAGCTATTTCTAATGCTACGGGGCCAGAAATGGACCAATTAAAAAACAAGGCTTTAGAACTTGGAGAGGTAACAAAATTTACAGCAACTGAAATAGCCGGATTAGAAGTTGAATTAGCAAAACTAGGATTTAAAACTCCAGAAATTTTAGCCTCAACAGAATCAATATTAGCTTTAGCCTCTGCAACTGGATCGGAATTAGCTGACGCATCATTTTTAGCTGGTTCAACATTAAGAGCCTTTAATATGGATGCCTCAGAAATGGAGAGAGTGGCCTCAGTATTAGGTGTTTCAACTACGAAATCAGCTCTTAATATGGAGTTTCTTCAAACAGCCATGAGTAAAGTTGCTCCGGTTGCTAATGCTATGGGCTTTAGTATTGAGGACACGACAGCCTTATTAGGAACTTTATCTAATGCTGGATTTGATGCCTCATCATCAGCAACAGCCACAAGAAATATCTTATTAAAATTAGCCGATGCCAATGGTGAATTAGCTCAAACATTGGGAGCACCTGTAAGAAGTTTAGACGAACTCGCACCGGCTTTAGCTGAATTAGAAAAACGAGGAATTGATGTTGGTGAGGCGTTAGAGGTTACAGATAAAAGATCAGTATCAGCCTTTTTAACTATGGTTAACGGAACAGATACAATGCTTGAATTAAGAGAGGGATTAGTTGGAGTTAGTGATGAGTTACAAGCTATGTCAGATAAACAACTTGATACTATTAATGGGAAATTTGCTTTACTTAATTCTAAATGGCAGGGCTTAATTCTTGGAGCCTCACAAAGTACCGGAGCAGTACAGAAAATTAAAGATGCGATCCAATTTTTAACTGACAATTTAGAGCTGATTTTATCAGTAATATATAACGTAATCAAAGGATTAATTATTTTTAAAACAACTCAATTTGCAGTTAATACAGCTCTAAAGGTTGGGAGGTTGTTGAGTATAGCTTACAGGATATCAATGGTTGCAATGAGTAGGGGAATTGGTAGCGCTACAAAAATGATGAAAATATTTAATACAACAATGAAGTCAAATCCAATAGGGCTTTTAATTGGTGGATTAACAACCGCAATAGCTTTATTGTGGGACTTTGGAGATGCTGGAGAGGAAAATGTTGATAAGGTAAAAGAAAAAGTAGATGAATTGGCCGTTGCTTATGATAAAATGAAAGAGAAAAATAAAGAAGTAAGCGAACAAATAGAAACAGACTCTAAAAAAAGAGTTGCAAGTTTAAAAGTTGAGTTAGCTCAATTAAAAGCTAATGGAGCAAGTGAACAAGAATTAGCAGAAAAACAACATGAAATTGAAAAAGAAACTTTAAATGTACATCTTCATAAAAAGGCGGTTGAATTTAAAACTTATCAAGAACTTTCTAAACTTCAAAGAGATAAACAAAAGGAATTAGATACAGAACGAGAATGGTTAATTGAACATATTCAAGGATATGAAGAATATGACATGAAAACCAGGAAAGTTATTCCTAATTCTAAAAAGTTATTTAAGGATATGAGCGACACTGAAATCGCTCAAAATAATGAAAAGTTTAGAATCTTACTCCAAACAACTAAACAATATGGATTACAAAGAAAGGAACAAGATAAGATTTTACAAAAATTAGTTGATGAGGAAATGATTATTAGAGATAATCTTGAGGCATCAAAACTTAACAACAAAGTTGAGGGCGAGAAAGCTAAAACAGTTGCATTTTATAAAACATTAATTACAGATGTAAACAAGAAACTTCAAACACAAATCACCACACGTAAAGAGGCAATTCCATTACAAAAACAAATCAGAGATTATGAAAAAGAGATTGACAAAATATTAGGAAAAAAAGGAGGTAAAGGAAAATCATATAATAATATTTTAAAGCAACAAGTCGCTTTTGAAACAGAACTTTTAAGGCTACAACGAGAGAGATTAGCATTAATTGCTGACCAAGATCAAGAGCTATTAGAATTTCAAATTGATAATGTTAATGAGTGGATAGATGCAGAAATTAAGTTAAGACAAGAGCAAGCAAAATCTAAAGAGTTTATTGAACAGGGAAATAGGGTAATGATGACAGAACTTCAAAATCTTTTAGATTTACGTTTTGAAATGGAAAAAGAGTTATTAGAGAAACAATTATTAGAGGAACAAACAAAAGCCAATCAATCTAATGCTGATTATATAAAGAATGTAAATAAAAGATTAAAAGACGGAAAACTCTCACAAGATCAAGCCGATGCACTTATTGAGGCAAGTAGAAAAAAACTAATTGAAAAATTAGCTTTATTAGAGCAAGAGCATTTACATGATGTCTCTGAAAAGAATGATGAACGGGTTGTTGATTTTAAAGAAACAGATCAGGAAATTGCAGATTTAACAAGCGCAACGATTGACTCACTTTATAAAGATGGGGAAACAACTAAGAAAATTGAGAAAGATGTATTAAAACAAAGATTAACAGCTTTTAGAGAATTTACAACTGAAATTATTAGGCAAATGGACCGCCGAACAGATGCGCAAATTGCAGCCATTGACGAAGAAATTTCTGTCTCAAAAAAGAGAGAGGATGAATTAAGACAACTTGCGATCCAGGGAACAACCACAGCCGAACAATCATTGGCAGCCGAGCAAAAGAGACAAGCTGAATTAGAAAGGCAAAAACAAGAATTAGAAAAAAAGAAAATGAGGCGACAAGCTATATTATCAGGATTAGATTTATTATCTAACAAACTTGATAATAATGAGGGTGATGCGGTAGCCTCAACCATTAGAGACATTACTAAATTAGTTGCTATTATTGGAAACCTCCCGGCGTTTGCTGAGGGTTCTGAGTATGTTCATCAAAGTAATGCACCAAAAGGCAAAGACCAAATTTTAGCCCGAATTGATGAGGGTGAAAGGATCATGACAAGAGAGCAAAATAAAAAACTTGGAGGAATCTCAAATGAACAACTAACAGCTATTGGAAGTGATTTTAATAATGGAGTCTTTGAGGATGTAAATTATATTAAGCCTCAAATGAAAAAATTAAATGAGCCTTTCCAATCCTCAAATATGATATTAACTAAATTTGATGAACTACAAAAGACCATTGAAAATAAACCAATGTTAACAGAAGTAAGATGGGACGAGGTTACGAATATGATAATTGAGAGAGTAGAGTCTAAAAATAAAATTAATAACAAGCATCATTCAACTAAAGGAATTTTTTAAATGGCTAATACAAAATTAATATTAACATTAAATGGAGATAATAGCTCTCAGATCAGGGAACTTCATGACCTGGAATTATTGGCAACATTTGAAAATGGAAATGCTCAGGCTAATATTTCTACAACAGAATTTGAATTTGTAAATGATTTTGCTCAAGAAATTAGAAATTGGATTGATGGAGGATTAACCGGAGGATATGGAATATTTCAGGGAATCCCTTTAACTATTACGTTAACAGGTCAACAGCCTCCTTATTTGGCTTTCGCTGGTTATTTAGATATGACTGACGATTTTCAGATTAACAATCCAACTTCGGTTACTGGAAAAATTAAAAAAGATAATGGCCTCCAGAATTTAAATGATCTTGCATCTGGTTTGACATGGGAATATTTATGGCAAGAGGGAATTTTAACTTTATCAGATATGGAATATATCCCTTATGTGATAGAGAAAGAATTTAGCTTTGTTGAATTTGCCTTATTAGTATTTACTATTTATACAATGACAGTTCAATTAATAGATTTAATTAAGTCTATTGCTCAAGATATTGCCTCTGGTGTTGTGGCGCCTCTCCAAATAGCCTTAGAAATAGTTTATGCGGTGTTGTTAATAGTTTATTTGATTGAACTTACAATTGATTTAATGAGGATGCTAATACAACCAATTAAATTTACAAGAGGAATGAGGCTAAAAAAATTATTAGAGTTAGGATCGTCTCATTTAAATTATGGTTATAATACCACTATTCAAGAAATTAACGATAATTTTATTGTGTTATTACCGTCTAAGGATTCAGTTGATGAACAAGATAATGCAGATAAACAAAGGGCAGGAATTACTATTTATCAAGATGGACCAGGATTCCCAAATGCAAGAGATTATGGATATACATTTGGTGAGATTTTAGCACTTGTAAATAAAACATTCAACGCAAAACTTGCAATAAAAAATGGAGTTATTGAACAACATTCTTTAAATTCTTCTTGGTGGTATCAACAGAGCACATATCAAATGCCAGATATATTATTAGAGTCTAAAAAATTTAATACTGATGAACTCCAAAGTAATATGCTTTTAACATTTACACCTGATTCACAGGATAAAAATGTAATGGAAAATTATAAAGGAACATCTTATGAAGTAATTACAACTCCAATTTCAACTCCTAACATTCAGCGAGTTTGTTTAAAGGGATTAGATGAGATAGAAATTCCTTACGCTTTAGGAATCCGAAAAAATTCAAGGAATATTATAGAGGCTTTATTTGATACAATAATCTCTATTGTTACAGAGATAAAAGATTTTATTAATACGTTTACAAGTGGAGGCACACAATTACCTCCTATAACATCAAGAATAGGAGTTTTAAAATTAGAAACTGATTTTATAAATGTTCCTAAAATGCTTTATTTGAGTCCTGTTGATTTTAAATTACCTGTAAATTATCATGATCTATGGAGCGCTAAAGTATTATATAATAGGTATCACATCCAAAAATCATTTGTTGGAAATTCTTTTACAAATACAAATCAATGGATAATTCACGAGGGTGTGAGAATCCCTTTCGGCTTTGCTGATTTCCTTTCATTAATTGATAATGCTTACTTTTATGACATCAATGGAAATCCTGCGCAGGTAACAAAAATTCAATGGAGTGTATCTAAAGATTTTGCGGTTGTAGATTATAAAATTAATGATCTATATACTAAAAATTTAAAAGAGCAATTCGTTGAGGTTGGACTTAATTTTGATTAAATAAAAATATAATTATGGCTATAAATAATAAGGAAATATTAGGAAGATTTAAAGAGGTGTCAACAACCTTAAAAGGATTGTTAAAAGATAAGGACCAACTTATAAATGAGGCAAAATCTAATTTAACACCGGAGCAGCTCAAAGAATTTACAGCAATGGAAAAATTAGTAAATGCAAAAGTAAAAGAGGGCGATTTAATGAGTGCCATGAGGATAGTATCTAAAGCCCGTTTAAACTCTTTTAGTAATAACACAGAAAATAAATAACAATGGGTTTAAATTTAATAATATCAGCTCAACAATTTGCTAACCAATTTAATAATGGTGAAGATTTAAACTCAAGTTTAATTCCTGCCAATACAACTTCATATTTAGCTGGTAATAGTGGCGAGTTATTAAAAAACTCTATTGAGTTTAAAATCTCTTGGACTTCACAATCAACCGCTATTACAGATATTTTTACTATTAATGGAAATACTTTATCAAGATCAGGATCAGGAGATTTTGAATTAGACAGCTTTAAAATTGGTGATATAATAGATATATGGGAACTAACGCCGCTTGGGGTTGTGGTCCAAGATAGAACAATTACAGGAATAACAGCCTCAACGATTGATTTTGATGGCGCAGGACTTGGCTTAACTACCTTAACAGATGGAATAGTTTATGGAAAAACTCCATTAGAAAATATAATATTTAATTATAATTTAATTGAAAATTCTGAGGCTATAAATTTTATATCTAAGATCGATGGAACAGCTGAAAATGAATTTTTTGCCTCTGGTGTTGGAATAGATTTAGGCGGTGGAGTAAGAGATACATCTATTATAACAATGACTAAGGCAACTGGAGTAAATTCCTGGAAAACAGCTGAGGGATTAGCAACAATTGCCTATCAAACAACAGGAAATCAGAGTGATTCTTTTGCTCAGGTTTTTGATATTGTCCATATTTTTAGATTATTCCCTTATTATTTAGATGGTTGGTTGCCTAATCTTCAAACTCTTGCGCCTCCGTTTCCAGAGTGGCAAGCATCAAACTGTTTAAAATATGTATCTCAAATAGAATTGAGACAAACTTTAAACGATCCTAATACTTCGCGAAAAAATGACTTTTCATCTATTCAAGGGAATACAGGATGGCTTGATGAAAATTTTAATGGATTTACAAATAATTTTTCTGTTCAATCTTTAGATATAACCTCTAATACAACCGGGACAACACTAACAGCCTTAGATTATCAAGAATCATGTCATGTTGTAGTTGTTTTATTTTCTGATAATAATGTGTTTTTAGGTGATGGATCGGAGGTTGTAGGATGTATTTCTTATTTACCACCTCAATTAAATTATCAACAAAATTCTGATACAATTAATGATAATTTTCTCTTTGATTCTGTTTATACATCCAGATTTGAAATTCCAAAATCTTCAACTATATTAAAGAATTTTGATATTACAGCCTCATCAGTAACAGGAGACACAATGACGGTTGAATTTGATGTTGAATATAATCCGGCCCAACAAGCATTATTACAAAATCAAAGATATATGATTTTTTTGGGGACAGGAGATCAGACTTTACTTGCTCCGGCCTCGGATAGAGTAATGTTGTTAGCTGATTTAAATGAATATACATTTAATTTAGATGTTCCGGATTTAATATTTATGGATAATTTTAATTTTGTTCCTCATTCTGAGAGTGATATATCTGTCTCTTTGCCTAATGATTATAAAGGATGGATCGAGGACGGTTTTCAGATACAAGCCCCATTTAAATTAAATACTGATATTGGCTCTTTTTTAACTTCTTTATCTGTTGATATAGTTGCTTTTAATGAGGATAATAATCAACAATTTCTTTTACAAACAACTAATATAGATTTATCAAGTGCTGTTATATCTATGGGAGTCCAACAAATAAATGTAAATAGCACAAATAATTTTTTAATTGATCCGACTTCTGATTTTAAAAAAATAGATTGTGTAAATGCTGGAAGTGGAACACATGGAGGAATAAATGTTGAATTATACGATACTAAAATTGGGGTTAGATTTAATTTTGAGGAATGGATAGCCTTATTAACAGCAAACTCACAATATTTTGATGCGACTCAATTAAATAATGGATTAAATTTATTAACCTCTAATTATTCAACTCGGATTACTTTCCCAGCTCCTGATAATTATGAGATAAGAGCACAATTAAAAGCTACTGTAAATGATGGCTCTGGAACCTTAACAGATTATTTATTTTTATCTAATCCTTTAAAGGCTTATTATTATGATTTAGATGGCCGGAGGAATCCTCATTGGGTTTGTAATATTGAAACCTTTGATACAACAGGGGTTTTAATTGATGTTATTTTATCTGATAATTATACAGATATAAAAGCAACTTTTACTAAAAATCCCGCAGCCTTTCCAGTTCCTGATGATTTGGTTGGCGCTTGGGGATGGTTGAGATTAGATGTACAACAGGGAACAATTAATACGCCTTATCAAATATCAACAATTTATAATCCTATTGCCTCAAGCCCATTAATTCCATTACCAACAGAGACAAAATGTAAACTAACTAATTTAGGTGGAACAGTATTATTAGAGGCAAGAATTGACGATGCTTTAATTCCATCCGGATCAGTTTTATCAATTACAGCTCGGTTAAGTGGTGGAGAGGCTGAAACAACTTGGGAATTATACGATTGTGAGGGTGGAATTACTTGGTATACATCCACAGATTTAAGTTTATATATCGGAGATTATATATATATAGATTCTAATAATCATTGTTTCCAGGTTATAGGAGTCTCAACTAATATCGCAAATTATCCGAATGAACCTGTAATTGTATGGGGATCAGGGTATGAAGATTGTTCAGCTTGTTTCGGCTCTCAGAAACTAACTGAGTCAGGTTCTCAAAAATATGAGGAAAATGGAACTAATAAAATAATAGAGTAAAAAATGATTAAAAAAAAAAGTATTAAATTTGTAAATTATGCCTAAAATATCACAATACACAACAATGTCAACTCTCCAGGATGGAGATTTATTTGATGTCTCACAAGATCAATTAGATGGAACTTTTGTTACTAAAGCAATTTCATGGGAGGACATTTTAATTGAAATAAATGCCACAATATCCGGGACCAATATTTATGCCGATAATGGAACTTTAACAGCAGATCGGGAAATGGATATGGATAATAATAATTTAACATTTGCAAATCCAAGTGGAATTGGAATTGGTGGATTACCTGATCCGCATGTTATTTTGGACATATCAGCCATTGAAGATAAAACCGTTTCATTGCCAATTGGAACAACATTATCAAGGCCAGGAGCGGCCAATGAGGGTGAGTTTTGGTTTAATACTACGACTAAACAATTTGAGGGTTTTAATGGCACAAATTGGGTAATAATAGGCTAAAAAAAA
>TARA_R110002020_G_scaffold170523_1_pt1 | contig 34421 bp, 32 predicted proteins | sample TARA_R110002020 | Tara Oceans TARA_R110002020 (sample SAMEA4396489) | marine metagenome | biome: Westerlies Biome; feature: [MES] marine water layer (ENVO:01000295) within the mesopelagic zone...; material: water (ENVO:00002006), including particulate matter (ENVO:01000060) such... | reverse complement strand
AATTTTACTTCGGCACTTCTGGGGAAAATTCACGCGGCATTGACACTCTTGGTGGTCGCGGTGGAAAGCTGCCAGCCGGCAACGCGATCCTTTATGCCTTCGACCTGCTCTACTTCGATGGCCACGATCTGACAAGAATGGGCTATGCGGCGCGTCGATCGCTACTGGAGGAGGTCGTGCCATCGGGGCAGGAGGGAGGCATCCGCCTGTCCGAGGAGTTCGACGTGGATCCGGACCTGCTGTTGCAGCATGCGTGCACCCACGAACTCGAAGGTATCATCGCTAAGAACCGGGATCGACCCTATCGGTCCGGCCGCAAAGGCGATTGGCTGAAGATCAAATGCGTCCAGAGCGACACCTTCGCCATCGTCGGCTATGAACCGTCGACTGAAATGCCCGGCGCCATCGCGAGTCTATTGCTGGCTGCGCGCTACCGCGACGGGTGGAAGTATGTTGGAAGCGTCGGAACGGGCTTCAAGCACGACGAGGCCCGCCGGCTGAAGAAGCAGCTCGACAAGCTCAAGACGCGGATCCCGGTCGTTCAACTGCCGGAGAAGAACCTAGTAATGGCAGGACCGTCCCTTATGGCTGAGATCGAATATCGTGCCTGGACCCACACTGGGACGCTTCGTCATGCATCCTTCAAAGGGATGCGTGACGAGGAGGACTGGGCGGAGGTTCATCGGGTGACGGATCAATGAAGCCGCTGTTGATTGCAGCCGTTGCACTTCTTGTTGCGGCATCTGCGATGGCTATTGCCTCCAAGGAAGAAGAGACGGACAAGGCTCAATGCGAGGAACTCCTCCGAGAATATCGTGTGGGGCAACGGCTGTTTCCGAAACCTGAAACGGAGGAGTACAAGCACGCTTGGGGCTGCATTGAGCTAGTGGGGCGACGTCAGCGACGGGGATGACTTGGTGTGGGTCAGTAGCTAGCGGGGACGCCTTCTCATTTCCCTGAGGCGTTGATCTCATCGGTGAGGCAGCGGCCCTAACTCTCATCCGAAGCTTCTCGTACCTTCTGTCAAGTCGCCCCTTGTAATGCGCTACGCGGCCAAACCATTTCCACCCAACGCTTCGAGTGCGAGGGCGGCCGCCTTGCCGACATGTGCCACAGCCAGAGCCCTAGCCTTACTGGAGTTTTTCTCCATTAGACTGGAAACCAGTTCACCGAGCTCCGCAATGCTCTTTTCAATACGGCCCGGTGTCTGTAGCGACCTGGCACGTAGCAGCATGATGCGCGAGTTGAGGAAGTGCAGACTCATTCCGAGCGCCGCATTGCCAGCGCCCTTGATGAGACAGTCGTAAAACGCATTTTTTGCCTTGAGCCGTTCGAGACTATCGGCACTCCCCGCTGTGACCTTCAGTTGCTCGAACGCTTCAACGAGTCGTGCGCGCGCATCCTCAGAAGCGTCAGTTGCGAAGAGCTCCGCTGCCAATCCCTCCAGTTCGGCGCGGACACGGTAAATGTCCTGCGCTTCTTTGAGCGATAAGGTTGCAACCACCGGTCCGCGATGCGGAACCACGTCAATCAAGCCCTCCGATTCAAGCTGACGCAGCGCTTCACGCACCAGAGTCCGGCTGACACCGGTTGTTTCGCAAAGCATCCGTTCGGGTAGCCGCTCGCCGGGCTGGAAGTGTCCAAGCGCAATTGCATTGCGGATGCTGTCCGTCACCCCGTGCCGCAGTGGAGCAGCGTGTCGTATCACTTTCATGTCCACGGTCATGTCCTGAACCAAAATCCAATTGTCTGATTGTGCTACTTGTCGGGCTTCAGTTTAGCGATCCTCTCGCCCCTGTCAAAACGGCAGATCCGCATCCGTTGCCGGATGCGGATCTGAAGGTCTTTCTCAAGGTGGATCGACCTAGTTGCGGCCCAGAGCTTCGCGTACCTTTTCGACATAAGCCTCGCCGTCGACACCAAGCTCGTTCGCACGTGCATACCAAGAAGCATATGCCGGATCCGCATATTGCGCAGCGCTCGCCTCGGCTTTCAGCTCATCGGGCGCGACCCACAACTCAGAGCCAAGCGATTCAACTTTCTCAACTGCTGTGGCTACATAAGTCTCGTATGTCGAAAACGCTTCTTCCTGAAGTTCTAGCATCGATGTTTCAACCAGTGCCTGTAGATCTTCGGGAATGTCCGCCCAAACATCCTTATTGACCAGAATTACCCAGCCGGTCACAGGCGACATTGCCCAATCTTGGACATGCGGGGCAACGCGCGGCAGCTCAAACGCCGCTCCCACGCAAATCGACGTGAACACCGCGTCGATAACACCGCGCTCCAAGGCGGGCGTAACTTCCGTAGTCGGCATCGGCACAGGCAGAGCGCCCAAGGCGCTCATCAACTCGGCTGTCTGCGGGTTGTGGATGCGCACGCGCTTACCTTTGAAGTCATCGACGGAATGGATCGGGGTCTTGGAAAATAGAGCGGTTGGACACCATGCGCCATCGGCAAGCATCACCGCGTTCCAGTTTTCGGCCCAGATGTTTTTGACGTCCTCGCGCCAAAAGGCTTCGCGAACGGTCGTATATTCGTCGATGTTGTTGATGAGTCCTGGAAGATTGAAGATGCCCATCTGGGGTTCTTCCGACGAGATATAAGTATGCAGCGCCGCCGACATAGGTATACGACCGTCGCGCACCGCGCCTGCAACTTGGTTCGCCGCGACAAGCGAGTCGCTAACAGTGACCTGAACGCGGCCATTCGTTGCTTCGGAAATCCGCTCAGGCAACCCCTGCGTCATGGCGGTATACACATCGCCCGGCGAGGTGATCACCGCCATAGTGAAGTCGAACTCAGGGCGGTCCTGCGCTGTCGCGACAGACGCGCTCGATACCATTGTAGCCGAAATTGCTGCTCCCAAAATCAAACGCTGGCAACACTTAATCATCGCTAATCCTCCACTAGCTACTCACCGGGTGTTCGATAGAGACGGCTCCTCCGCCGCCTTCCCCTTCGTGATACAAGCATACGATAATACATTCTGTTGCCTGTCAAGCCATCGCCGTGTTATCGAGCAAGCCACACCTGCCGCCACCATCGCGGCAAAGGGAGGACAAAACTGATGGCCGACACACTTGCCGAACACACGAGCGACATCGTCCCGCCGATCGTGACAAATCGACTGCCTGACAGCGGGCTCAATGGTGGCGTACTGATGAATGGCATCGACGCTGCCACTCGGTGCGCCGGTATGTTGTCGTGCCTGACACTTGCGTTCTTGACCTCGATCGTCGTGTACGAAGTCTTAATGCGATCGGCGTTTAACATGCCGACCACATGGGTGGCTGAGATCAGCATCTATGCCTTCGTCGCGCTTGTGTTCCTTGGCTTGGCGGTCGGGCAGCGTGCTGGCGCGCATATTCAAGTTGAGATGCTGATAGACAATGTTGCACCTCTCACTCGCCAGCGGCTTGAGCTGATCGGCGTGTGGCTAGGCCTGATCTTCGCAGGTGTCACGGGCTGGGAGATGTATTGCTTTGCCGTCGCGGAATATGTCAATGGAACCCGCGACTGGGGTCTTCTTGCCACGCCGCAATGGATTCCCGAAACACCCGTCGTGATCGGCTATCTGCTTTTTTGTGCCGCCCTTTTGCGCGAGATATGCGTAAAGACGGCCCCAGACGCGCGTTGGCGGCGTGCGGCCCTGCCATTGCTGCTCGTCGGAATCTTAGCGGCGCTGGGGGCGATAGGCCGAAATGATATGGGCGTTGCAGGAACACGGCTGGACTGGGCCACGCTGACCATTGTCGGCGGCCTCATAGTCGGTTGCTTCTTGTGGAGCGGCGTCCGAGCTGGCCTTGCTCTACTTGCCATAATCGGAGCCATGTCGGGCCTATTTCACCTGACACAGGATCTTTCGCTCCTGGCGACGGGCCTAATTCTCGTCGGGGCGCTGTTGTTCCTGCTGATCATCGGCGTTCCCGTCGGTATCACCATGGGTGTCGTCGGGCTCATCGGGCTTATCTACATGATACGCCAGCCCCAGCTGCCTATCCTGGCCGATCGATCATGGACATCTATCAATTCCTTTACCCTGACCGCCGTCCCGACTTTCGTCCTCATGGGTTCACTGCTTGTCCAAAGTGGCTTGACGGTCAAACTGTTCGACATGCTCGTTGTCTGGTTCGGACGTACGCGGGGCGGCCTTGGCCATGCTACCGTAGGCGCTTCGGCCGTGTTTGCCGCTGTCTCCGGGTCTAGCCTCGCAACGGCTGCGACTTTGGGCCGTGTGGCAGCGCCCGAAATGACTGCGCGCGGCTATTCCAACCGGCTGACTTACGGATTGGTGGCTGCCGGCGCTACATTGGGCATCCTTATACCGCCAAGCATTGCAATGATTATTTACGGAAACACGGTCGGCGCACCGATAACTGTTCTGTTCGTCGCAGGCATCATCCCCGGCTTCCTTCTGGCAGGCCTTTTTGCCTCAATCGTGGTGATTTGGTCATATGTCAGCCCGCAATCAGTGCCTCTGGGCGATCCTTATTCGATAGGCGAGAAGTTTCGGGCACTGGTTGCGGTGTTGCCATTCATCATCCTAATCATGGCTGTGCTGGGCTCCTTGTACTTAGGAATCGCAACGCCGACTGAGGCTGGTGCTGTCGGCGCCATGGCTGCCTTGGCCTTGTGTTTCCAGCAGCGCAAAATGGACTTAGGGACACTCTACAGGGTGCTCTACGATACGGTGACGGTGACATCGTTCATCATGCTTATAGTGATCGGCGCCTCCATCTTCGGATGGGTATTCGACTTCCTGCGGCTGCCGCGTGAACTGGTCGACACCATCACTGGGTGGGACCTGCGCCCTTGGATGGTCGTTGCATTGATTGCGGTCTTCTATCTGGCCCTGGGCATGTTCATAGAATCGATTTCAATGATGCTGATGACGCTGTCCGTGACTTATCCACTAATTGTGGCGCTTGGACTCGACCCTATCTGGTTTGGCATAGTCCTCGTAATTTTAGTCGAGATAGGTCTGATTACACCGCCGGTCGGCATAGTCCTGTTCATCCTAAGAGGCATGAGTGACGTGCCCCTGCGAGATATTACAATGGGTGTCATGCCGTTTGTCGTCATGATGCTCGCCTTCATCGTCCTTCTCTACATCTTCCCGCAGATCGTGTTGTGGCTGCCGCAGCAGATGGGATAGCCGCAGGCGGCCTGGTGAAAAGCCAGAGACCGAAATTCAGCAAAGGAGACTAATTCATGGGTACTAAACTTGGTTTCGTAGGCATTGGCCGCATGGGCGCTCCAATGGCTCGGCGGCTGCTTGCCGCCGGCTATGATCTCACCGTCTATGATCCAAGCCCGGCTGCGGTCGCCGATCTGGTAGAGGCCGGCGCAAAAAGTGCGGCACATCCGGCGGGAGTGGCAAATGCCGCCGAAATCGTCCTCCTGTCGCTGCCAACGCCGGACATCGTCCACGCCGTGGCGATGGGCAAAGATGGACTGACCAGCGGCCAGGGCCTTCGCATCGTCGTCGATCTTTCGACCACTGGCCCGCGCGGTGCAAAGATATTGGCGCAGGGACTGGCGACGAACAAAGTCGCCCTTGTTGATTGCCCCGTCAGCGGCGGCGTCGCCGGCGCCACCAACGGGAAGCTTGCCTTGATGGCCGCAGGCGAGACCGATATTTTCGCGCAGGTTGCGCCTATTCTGGCTCACTTCGGAACGGCCACCCATGTCGGCATCGAACCTGGCCAAGCGCAGCTTATCAAGGTTATCAACAATCTGATGTCCGTGACCGCGCTCGCCATTGCGTCAGAAGGACTGGTTCTCGCGCAAAAAGCAGGAATCGATCCGGAGATGTTCATGCAGATTGTCAATTCCGGCAGTGGCCGCAGCAATGCTAGCGAAGACAAAATTCCAAAATACGTTCTGTCTCGTTCATTCGATTTCGGCTTCGCATTGGGCTTGTCGGCTAAGGATGTTCGACTTTGCCTGGACGAGGCCGACGCGCTCGGCGTTCCGATGATCGTGGGCAGCGCGGCACGCCAGCTCCTGACAGTGGCGAAGGGCGAGCTCGGCGCCGATGGCGATCTTAGCGAGATTATCAAGCCGATTGAGCGATGGGCCGGAATCCATCAGGATACGAAGGTATGAAGAGCGATGCCTCGGCGGTTTTAGCTGCGTTCGCCGTCGCATGCTCATCTGTGCCCGAACGGGTCCGCCATGAGGCAGTCCGCTCGATTACCAACGGCTTTGCCACCGCCTTGGCGGGAAGCGGTGATGCCGCGCTTGTCCATGCCAAGGCTGTTGCCAGTCGGTTTTCGAGCGGTGCTGACGTCCTTATCATTGGCCATGACGCAAGGTTTGACGTTCTGACCGCAAGCTTTCTGAATGCGATCGCGATCAACGTATTTGATTTTGATGATACACACCCCGGAACGATCCTTCATCCAACCGCCCCGGTATTGCCGCCACTTCTGGCTCTAGCCCAAACGCGGCGCATCTCGGGCCCCGACTTCCTCGATGCCTTTGCGATCGGCGTCGAGGTCGAATGCCGAATCGCCAACGCTGTATCTCCTGGACACTATCGGCGCGGATGGCACATCACAGCAACTTGCGGAGTCTTCGGCGCAACCGCAGCCGCCGGACGGATCCTTGGCCTCGATGCGGCACAAATGCTGAATGCCTTCGGCATCGCGTCGGCGCAGGCAAGCGGCCTGGTGGAAACGCTTGGTACAATGGCCAAGAGCGTCGGCGTAGGCAACGCGGCGCGCAACGGCATCGTCGCGGCGCTTCTAGCACAGGACGGGATGAAGGGGCCCGCAATGCCGTTGGAAGGACCGAGGGGCTTTCTGCACGTGACCGCGGACGAGCCCAATATTGGCTGCCTCACGCGGGGTCTGGGCACGGATTGGGAACTTATGACGAATACCTACAAGCCCTATCCTTGCGGAGTGGTCCTGAACCCCGTCATCGAAGCGTCATTATCAATCGCACAGCTATCCCAGTTCGACTCCGCCGCCGTCGTTCGCGCAACTGTGCGCGGTCACGGGCTGCTAGCTGAACGCGCCGATCGCCCACTGCCTGCAGACGGGCGAGAAGCACAAGTCAGCGCCCAGCATGCGGTTGCGGTTTCGCTCCGCCACTGCAAGGCGGGGCTCGCCGAATTCAGCGATGCGGAAGTGGCAGACATGCAAACCGTCGCTTTGCGAGGGCGCGTGCGCGTGGAAGTTGACGCAGCGCTTCCGGTCGGCGCGGCCGTCGTCGACGTCGAGCTGGACAGCGGTCGCATCATCAGCGAACGCGTTGATCAGGCACGTGGCGACAGCGCGCGTCCACTCCTCGATTGCGATATCGAAAACAAGCTCCGCGCGCTTGCATTGTTCGGCGCCCCCTCGCTCGACCCCGAGCCGCTCATAGCCGCTCTTCGCGGATTGCCGCAGGCCGACGACGCGGCAATCCTAGCGGGTCTTTCGGTGTATTGACTTTTCAGCCGCCGCATTCGGGCAGCGGCTGATCACCTGCCATCACACCGCCATCGATGACAAAGCTGGCACCATTGACCATCGCGGACTCCTCCGAACACAGATAAACCGCCATGGCCGCGACTTCCGCCGGATAGATCATCCGGCCTGCGGGCTGGTAGCGCGACAAAGCCTCGAATCGCTCCTTCTCCTGTCCCGGATAATATTTCGTCAGGTAATTCTCTATGAATGGTGTGTGGACGCGCGCTGGGCAAATGCAGTTCGCGCGAATTCCCTCTTTGACGTAGTCGACCGCGATCGAGCGCGTCATCATCGCGATCGCCGCCTTGGAGGAACTATAGGCGAAGCGCTCGTGCATCGCCCGGATCGAGGCGAGCGAGGCCATATTGAGCACGGTGCCGCCGCCGCGCTCGATCATGCCGGGCAGAAAGGCCTTGGTGACATTGAAAAGCCCCTCGACATTTACGCCAAAGACGAGCCGAAGATCCTTAAGCGTGGCATCCAGCAGCTTGCCGATGGTGATGGCCGCGGCGTTGTTAACCAGGACGTTGATCGACAGGCCCTCGTCGTCGATCTGGGCCGCAAGCGCTGCAATGCACGCAGGGTCGGTCACATCAAGGCGGCGTGCGACAACACGTTCGCTGCCTGCAAGCAACGCGCACTGTTCGGCGAGCTTATCGCTATCGAGGTCGGTGGCCACGACGACCGCCCCTTGCGCGAGGAACGCCTCGACCATCGCCATTCCGATGCCGCCGCTCGCCCCGGTGATAAGGCAGGTCTTTCCTGTCAATCTCATTTCAGTTCCTCCAGATAGTTCAGGCTGCGGACCAGCCGCCGTCAATTGGCAGATTGGCGCCGTTGATGTCGCGCGCGGCTTCGCTGCAAAGGAAGACCACCATCGCTCCAACGGCCTCCAAGGATACAAAGCGCTGCGTCGGATTTCTGCCGATAAGATAGTCGGCCTCCGCCTTTTCCTGAGTCGTGCCGGCAGCGGCCGCAAGGCCGGCAATACGGCCAAGGATCGCTTCAGTAGGGACGGTACCGGGACTGACGGAATTGCACGTGATGCCGGACGTTGCTAACTCGATTGCCAGCGCACGCGTCATTCCCAAAAGAGCAGATTTAGTGGTGACATAGTCGATCCTGTTTTGAGCGCCGCGCACGCCGTAGATCGACGCCATGTTTATGATTCGCCCCCAACTTGCCGCCTTCATCGAGGGCACGCCGAGACGCGCTAGATGGAATGCAGAGGACACGTTCACGGCGAGCGAGGCGTCCCACTCTCTCGTCTCGAAGGCCTCGACTGGCTTGAAATGACGTAGTACCGCGTTATTTACGATGATGTCGACGCTGCCGAAGCGGTCGGTCGCAGCGGCCATCATCGCCTCGATCTGTTCCACCGAACGCAGGTCTGCTCTGCAGAACAGGCTTGCCACGCTGAGCTGCGAGGACAGGTCGTTGGCGACCGCCTTGCCTTCGTCGGGTGGGCATAGGCCGCTGAGGATCACATTGGCGCCGGCTTCTGCCAGCGCACGTGCGACGCCTAGCCCAAGGCCTGCCTGCGAACCCGTGATGAGAGCTGTCTTTCCCTGTAGCATCCGGGGCACCTCAGATTTCACGCGGGGCGACGTCGAGGCGCACCGCAACGCCCTCGAGCTCGGGGGACGGGGCGGGATAGAGACGCATCACCATCGGATCGTGCCCCGGAATCACGTGATCGTCGGACGCGGCAAGTCGCCGGATCGTACGGTAGCCTTCGAGCAGTTCGTCGGGCCGATAGACTGCCGGAAAGATTAGGTTGTTTCTATAGTTGGCGTAAAGATGCGTCGCGTCGGACGCGATCACGACATAGCCGCGCTTGGTCCAGACGCGTACGACCTGCAGGCCGCCTGAATGCCCTCCCGTGCGGTGTAAAGTCAGCCCGCTCGCAAGCTCTATGGTCTCGTCGTGGAAGGCTACGCGCCCAGCGAAGTTCAGCCGCACGAACCTTACCACGTCCTCCACGTCGAAAGGATGACGCAAAAAGCTGTGACACATGCATGCCCCAGTTGCGTACGCGGCTTCCTTAGGCTGGACGTGAAAGCATGCCTTCGGAAAGTCGCTCAACGTCCCGGCGTGATCGTAGTGGAGATGCGTCAGGATGACATCGTCGACCTCTGCGGACCTGATGCCAAGCCTTTCAAGCCCAAGTGCAGGACGGAAATCGAGTTGGCGCTTGCGCTCATGGGCGGCTTCCTCGCCAAATCCCGTATCGATTACGAATATCCGATCCGAGCGGCGCGCCACCCAGACATAGTAGAAAAGATCATCGCCCTGCTCATGAATGTCGCCGCCAATGAAATTGTCGACAGCACTCCGTCCGGTATGGCGTGCATATTTAAGGGCAAGCAATTCGAATGGCTCTGCTGGGCTCGCTGATGACATCTGACGTGGACTCCTCCTGGTTGATGACGACGCTGCCGCTTCCTTAGCATCCGCACGGCGTCTTTCAAACATACGATCATACTATAATACAAACTTGACGGGACCTACTCGCATTGTATGATCATCACTTCAGATCAATCATGAGGGCGACAGCATGACCAGACGGGCCGAATTCCAAGGTGAACAGTTCGAGAAGGGTCTGGAAATCCGCCGAGAGGTCCTGGGCGAGGACTACGTCAACAAGTCTGTCGATGCGGCAACAGATGTCACCGCACCGCTGCAAAAGCTGGTCACGGAGTGGTGCTGGGGCGAAGTGTGGTCGCGACCGGGGCTCGATCGCCGCACGCGGAGCTTTCTCAACCTTGCAATGCTGACGGCACTCAACCGCCCCCACGAGATAAAACTGCATGTGCGCGGCGCGCTCAACAACGGCGTTACACGCGAGGAAATCGGCGAAGTCGTTCTGCAGGCGGCAATCTACTGCGGCGTTCCGGCCGCACTCGATACGCTTCGAGTCGCGAACGAGGTCTTCACACAGATTGACGCCGACGCCGCAGGCGCCTGAAGACACGTAGGAGTTCAACGATATGAGCATTAGTATAGGCTTTGTCGGCCTTGGCACGATGGGATTGCCAATGGCATCAAATCTGGCCCGCGCAGGCTTCGATGTCACAGGCTATGATTTGTCCCAGGCAGCGCGTGACGCACTGGTAGCAGCAGGTGGCGCGCAGGCAGCAAGCGCCGCAGAAGCGGCACACAATGCTGCATTCCTGGTTACCATGCTGCCGACCGCTAGCCACATTGAGCAGGCCTTGTTTGGCGAAAACGGCGTCGTCGGGGCTATGCCGCCTGCTGCGATTGTCGTCAATATGTCGACAATCCTGCCTGACGAGACCGAACACATCGGTACGCTGCTTCGCAAAAAACACATCACAATGATAGACGCCCCTGTTGGGCGGTCGGCCCTAGAAGCCGCACGCGGCGCCTTGCTTATCCTAGCTAGCGGCGACCCGGCAGCGCTGGATGCCGCCAAGCCATTATTCGAGGCAATGGGTAACCAGACCATCGACTGCGGCGGGCTAGGGAACGGTTCCCGCGTCAAGGTTATCAATAATTTTATGGGCGTTTCGCTGAATGCGCTGACGGCTGAGGCGCTGACTCTCGCCGAAGCCTCTGGGCTCGACATCCGTCTTGCCCTGGACGTCATGCGCGGAACCATCGCCGGCATTGGTCATATGCGCGTCACCTATCCCAACAAGGTACTGAAAGGCGATCTCCTCGCGGGTTTCCCTGTCGATCTGGCGCATAAGGATATCGGGCTCGCCTTGCAACTTGCTGCGCGCACGAACACGCCCATTTTTATGGGCAGCGCGGCGGCTCAGGTATACTCGATCGCGCGTGCAAAGGGTCGTGGGCGGCAGGATTACACAGCGATCTATCCCGTGCTGCGGGAACTAGCGGGCCTTTCCGAAACGATTCCCTACGATGCGTCCGGGGACGAGGAATACAACCCGTTCGCTTGACAGCTGCACTTATCGTGGAAACGCCGACACGCTATCGCTGTTGATCCCGGTTTTGTTGCTACACAAAGAGGTTCGAGACATCCCACATGATTTCTGCCCCCGACTTTCCCAATACTCAACTTTACATCGACGGCGCGTGGTGCGGTGGCCGTCAGGGGAAGTTGATCGAAGTTTTTGATCCGGCGACGGGCGAAGTCATCGGAACGGTGGCGCATGCAATGTTGGAAGATCTCGACCTAGCCCTTGAGGCCGTAGCAAGGGGCTTCAAGATATGGAGCGCCACATCGGCGCTCGATCGGTCGAGAACCATGCGGCTGGCTGCTGAACTGTTACGCACGCGCGCGCAAAAAAATCGCGACAGTACTGACGCGTGAACAGGGCAAGCCGCTGGCCGAGGCAAAGGGGGAGGTGCTGGCTGCCGCTGACGTGATCGAATGGTTTGCCGAGGAAGCGCGGCGCACCTATGGCCAGATCATTCCGGCCCGCGCACCCGGCGTCCTGCAAATGACATTGAAGCTACCGGTCGGCCCCGTAGCAGCCTTCACCCCTTGGAATTTCCCGATCAATCAAATCGTACGAAAGCTTTCCGCCGCTTTGGCCGCAGGCTGCTCAATAATTGTCAAAGCACCTGAAGAGACTCCCGCGTCACCCGCTGAACTGATACGCGCTTTCGTCGATGCAGGAGTACCCGCAGGTGTCGTTAACCTCATTTACGGCACCCCGTCCGAGATTTCTGGATATCTGATCCCACACCCGGTGATCCGCAAGATATCCTTCACCGGCTCGACACCTATCGGCAAGTCCCTCGCCGCACTCGCCGGTGAACATATGAAATTGGCCACAATGGAGCTTGGTGGCCATGCCCCCGCGCTTATTTTCGACGACGCCGATCTCGACAAGGCCGTAAAAATGCTAGCGGCATCGAAATTCCGCAATGGCGGGCAAGTGTGCATTTCGCCGACACGCTTCCTGGTGCAGGAGGCCGTTTACGATCGTGTTGTCGAACAGTTCACCGATCTCGCAAAAGCAATTAGAGTCGGAAACGGCCTTGATCGCGACACCCAGATGGGGCCTCTTGCCAATAAGCGGCGTATTCCAGCACTGGAACAGCTCATTCAGGATGCACTCGACCATGGCGCCGAGCTTAAGACCGGTGGCCGCCGCATCGGAAATTCCGGTAATTTCTTCGAGCCGACCGTGCTGTCTAATGTGCCGATCCGCGCCCGCTTGATGCATGAAGAACCCTTCGGTCCCATTGCTGCGTTTTCCAGCTTTGCCAGCGTTGATGAGGCCATTGATGAGGCGAATCGTCTTCCATTTGGGCTCGCGAGTTATGTATTCACCAAGTCCGCCAGCACAATGCAACGTGTGGGGCTGGAGATCGAGGCCGGCATGACGACGATCAATCATATCGGCCTTGGCTTGCCGGAAGCGCCGTTCGGCGGGATCAAAGATTCAGGCTACGGTACTGAAGGCGGCTCTGAAGCGATTAATGCATACCTAACAACTAAGTTTGTGACTCAAACTCCCGCCTGACTTGTCCGGCTATGTGGCCCACTCAGTGAGCTTACATGCCCAGCCGCTCCATGATCCTCGCGTTCTCCTCCTTGCATGGTCCCAAAACTCTGGTCGCAAAGAAGAGGGAGCGACGGAGGCCCTATCAGTTTGCTCGTAGCGGCTAAACCAGAAATGGAATCGGATCAATATCGCTGAGCTTCAAGTCTCAAAGCAAAGGACGCTCTGTAGCGCGGATCGCCAGTGAGCCGGGATAGCGAATCCAGAACCGAAATGATCCGGTCAAGGCCAATGTCCCTTGCCCTAGCGATAGGTCCTTGGGGATGGTTGAGACCATAGCGAATCGCCAGATCGATGTCGGCCTGATCAGCGACACCCTGCAGCGAGGCTTCGAACCCTTCGTTGGCGAGCATCGAGACGGTTCGGAGCACTACCAGTCCCGGCCAATCCGGCAGACGGACAGCATCGATTCCGTCTTGGGAGAGGCGCGCCACAAAGCTCGAGACAAGAGGATCCGACACGTCCGCAGAAACGCTAAAGCCAAGCGTTGTTCCACCGTCACGCCTATAATCGTAGAGGATGACCGGGCCGCGCAGGTCACGGGCCACTTCCCTCGCCATGCGGCCATCGCTCATGGCGATATGGACACCATGGATCTCCATAGCTGTGCCCAGGGTAAGTTGTTCCAGAGGCTGCGTATCGGCTTGAAACTGTTCGAACCGGGGCAGTGGTGGCTTCCCGCCTCCCGTATAATCGAAGTAACCGCGGCCCGATTTGCGGCCGAGATGGCCGGCATTGAGCAATTCCAGCTGCAGCAGCGAAGGGCGGAAGCGCGGATCCTGATAATATGCGTTGAATACCGAGAGCGAGACGGCATAATTTACGTCGTTTCCTATCAGGTCCATCAGTTCGAATGGCCCCATCGGGAACCCGCCGCCCCCTTTCAGCAGCGCATCAAGCGTGGCCGGGTCGGCCACCTGTTCCTCACACAGGCGCAGCGCCTCTGCGTAATATGGCCGTGCGACACGATTGACGATGAAGCCGGGGGTCGAGCGGGCATGCACTGCAGTCTTGCCCCAGTTTGACGCCGTTTCGAACAACGTCGCGGCAACCGCTGGGTAAGTCACCCGGCCCGACACGATTTCAACCAGTTTCATGACCGGCGCGGGATTGAAAAAATGCAGCCCGGCTACACGACCAGGTGCATTCAGTCCGCGCGCGATTGACGTAACCGAGATGGACGAGGTGTTGGTGGCGAGGATCGCGTCGGCAGCAACAATGGCCTCGAGCTGTGCGAACAGCGATTGCTTAATTTCGAGCTTTTCGACGATCGCTTCGACCACCAGCGCCGCCCCCGACAGCTCTTCGAGAACCTCGGCCGGCGCGATTCGCCCGAGGATGCCGTCCGCGTCTGCACGGGTGATTTTCGACCGCGCCACCAACCTGTCCAGGCCATTTCCGATATTGGCGATGGCCGCCTGCGCTGCACCGTCAGCCACATCGAAGAGGAGGACCGGATGGCCGGCAGCCGCTGCCACCTGTGCTATGCCCGCACCCATGGTGCCTGCGCCAATGACGGCGACGATCTGTGATGTGTCGAGAGCTGGCATGCCTTACTTTCTGTGCGTTTTCTGCGATTTTGCGATGACGGACCGGCGCGCCGGCGCGTAGGCCTGCTGACCGGTCATCTCGTAAATCGAGGTGGATATGTCGTAGTGGCGTTCAAGGCCGCCGCGCGTCACGCGCTCGATCAGGCCATCCGGATAGCCAAGTCCCATGCGGCAGGTCTGGTCCATCGCTTCTGCCGAGGCAAGGCCTTCATCGAGATAGCGCAGGGCATCGTTATATTTAGGGCGCACGAGTCGATCCACGATCCTGCCGGGCTGGTCTGCACAGACCGCGACGTCAAAACCGGCCGCCTCGAAAATGGCACGCGCGGCGGCCAATGCGTCCGCCTCGGTGCCTGGCTGTCGGACGAGCTCGATCAGATTAGAGGGCGCATCATTGCCGTTGCGATAGCGGGCGAAGCCGATCACATTCGAGCCTTCGCGGCCCATATCTTCACCGGTATGAACGCCGAGGCATTCGGTATCGAGTTCGACCAGAACGGCCAGTTTGGAGGCATCGGCTTCAAAGCCGCCACCCAGATGCACAGACACTGCACCGCCGTCCGAAGCGCGTGAAAGGAATGGATCCCCGGCGGGGAACGAGCGGCTGTCGCGGGTCTGGTGTATCTGAAAGTCAGGCCCCGTCTGTGCATGATCGACCGCCGCGCCGCTGAGCAATCCCTGGCCGGATTTGGTCCCGAGCCTGCCAGCGGCCACCATGCGTCTGAGCAGTGGAGGCACGGAGGCGCGGCGATCAAGGGTAATCGGGTAGAAGGCTTCGCCGAGCAGAATCTGCGTGTCGAGTCCAATAAGATCTATCAGCTTGCAAGGCCCCATCTTGTAGCCGAGCCCGCTCGTGATCGCGGTATCGATATCTTCGGCGCTGGCCACTCCCGCTTCGATCGCGCGGATCACATCGTTGTTGAAGGGCACCAGCAGCGCGTTGAGAATGAAGCCGGGCTTGTCCTGTGTTTCGACGGGCAGCTGGCCCGTCATCTCGGTCCAGTTCCAGGCCGCCTCAAATGTCGCGTCGGAGGTGTTCAGTCCGCGCGACATTTCGATCAGTTTAATCATTTGTGCTGGCAGGCAGAAATGCATGCCCACCACGCGGTCCTCGCGGCCGCAGCCGCCGGCAATCTGGGTGATCGACAAGGTCGAGGTGTTGGAGGCGAAGATGGTCTCGGGCTTGCAGATCCCGTCTAGCTTTCCAAACAGCGCTTGCTTGACCTCGAGATTTTCGAATATGGCCTCGATGATGAGATCGCAATCCGCCAGAGCCGACAGCTCGATTTCATCCGACATGCGCGCCAAGGTGGCCTCGCAGTCGTCCTGCGACATGCGTCCGCGCTCGACCGATTTGCCCAGGAACTTTTCCGCCGCCTTTCGTGCTCGCGCGAGACCTTCGGCTGACCGGTCGAAGCAGATGGTCTCGAATCCGCCGCGGGCGGCGACGAGCGCAATGCCCGCGCCCATGGTTCCGCCGGCGCCGCACACAGCTATTTTCCTGATCGTGGTCATTTATTCCTGAAACTCCGTCCGATGAGCTGGCGATGGACCTGATTGGTGCCTTCCCAGATCTGTGTGATCTTTGCGTCCCGCATCAGCCGTTCCGCGCGATAGTCCTGGCAGTAGCCATAGCCGCCGTGGAACTGGACGCATTCCGTGGTTATCTTCATGGCTAGGTCGGAGGCGCGCAGCTTGGCGATCGAGGCCTCAAGGCCGAAGTCCGCGTCTCCGTCGTCGATCAGGTCGGCGACGTAATCCAGCCAGCGTTCAATCATCACGAGTTCGCTCGCAAGATCCGCGAGCGTGAACTGGTTTGCCTGGAAATCGAGGACAGCCTTGCCGGACTGCACCCGCTCGTTGCCGTAGGCAACCATGTCGCGGAACGCGGCCCGCGCGATGCCACGCGCATGGGCGGCAACCGAAGGCCGCGACTTGTTCAGGGAAGCGAGAAGGATCTTCAGCCCATCGCCCGGCTCGCACAAAAGGTTCGCGCGCGGTACCCGCGCGCCGTCGAAGGAGAGGCCGCAGGTGGAGGAGCCGTTGTGGCCCATCTTGCGCTCCTTCGAGATGACGTTGAACCCCTCGGTTCCCTTCTCGAGGATCAGGGCGGAAATGGACTTCTTCGGGTCATCGATTCCGGACCATTTGCCGAAGACCAGATAGAGATCGGCCACATCGCCATTGGAGATGAAGATCTTCGACCCCTTGACAATGATGTCGTCGCCGTCGGGGGTGAAGATGGTCTTCATGCCAGTCGCATCCGAGCCCGCAGTCGTCTCGGTGATCGCCAGCGCGGCGAGGCCACCCTCCGCAATGCGCGGCAACAGCCGGGCACGCTGCTCATCATTGCCGAAATCGATGAGCGGCTTCATTCCATGGTAGTTGGTGGCGTAGATGATGCCGGTCGAGGCGCATGCCTCGGAAATGATGGAGACAATCTCCAGGTAGAGCTTGTAGGACATCGGCATGCCGCCGAATTCTTCGGGAACGAAGATCGTATTCAGTCCCAAGGCATTGATGGCCTCGACATTCTTCCAGGGAAATTCACTGGTCCGGTCGGTGTGTTCCGCATTGACGGCGACCACGTCGTTGACCATGCGCTGGACCTGATCGAGGATCTGGCGTTCCTCGTCGTTCCAGTTGCGCGCGGCCAGTACTTTTTCAAAGAGCTTCATTAGTGATTCATTCCTTGCGCGCCGTCGATGTAGATCGTCTCGCCTGTGAGGAAACCGATGTTTTCGGAGAAGATGGCTGCGACCAGCCGGGCGACGTCTTCGGGCTTGCCGGGGCCGCCTGCCGGTATCCGGCTCTTCATCCAGGCCTGCACCTTTTCGCGGGCGAGAAAGTCCCGGTTGAGATCGGTCTCAATGTAGCCCGGGGCGACATTCATGACCGTTATGCCATCGCGCGCCCATTCCACGGCCATGCAGCGTGTCATGGAAGCGACAGCCGCCTTGGAGGCGCAGTAGGCCAGGTTGTCAGGCACGCCCAGCTTGTCGAAGAACGAGCCGATATTGACGATCGTGCCGTGGTGTTCCTTCAGGAACGGATAGGCCTCGCGGGCGGCAATCATCACCGCGGTGGCGTTCAGAGCCATGGTCTTCTCGAAGTCGGCGGTGGACAGCGTCGAAATCGAGCCGCCGATATGGAGGCCGGCATTGTTGACCAGCCCGGTCACGGGGCCCGCGGATGCGATCTGCCGGAAGGCCTCGCGGACGGCGGTCTCATCGGTCATGTCGCAGATCATGGAAGTGCCAACGCCTCCGCCTGACCGGGAGAGGCTGACCACCCGGAAGCCGCGGCGCGCGAGTTCCTCGGCGATGGCAAGGCCAATTCCCTTTGAGGCTCCGGTCACGACAATTTGTCCCTCACTCATCTGCGAACTCCGGTTTGCGTTTCTCTTCAAAGGCCGCCATTCCTTCTTCGGCATCCCTAGTCTGATAGGCGAGCGTCGACAGGTCAGCCTCCAACTTTAGTCCTTCGTGCAACGGACCGTCGCCGGAGCGCTGAACCGCCCGGCGCGCGAATTCGAGCGCGGGCAGACTGTAGCGGGTAAAGCGTCCGGCGAAGTCGAGCCCTGCCTCGATCAGATCGCCGTCGGCGATCTGGGTCACAAGGCCGATCCGCTCGGCCTCTTCGGCCTTGACGCTGCGGCCGGTCATGATGATTTCCAATGCCCGGCCTTCGCCGATCAGGCGCGGTAGGCGCTGAGTGCCGCCATAGCCGGGAATGAGTCCGAGCTTGATTTCCGGAAGGCCAAACACGGCATTGGCGCCAGCAAGCCGGAATGTCGAAGCCAAGGCCAGCTCGGCCCCGCCGCCAAAGGCGTAGCCATTGACCAGCGCAATCGAGGCGATCGGCAGAGTGTCGAGCTTGGCGAAGACGGACTGGCCGAGTTCGGCCCCGCGTTTTTGCTCTATCAGCGTGCGGTTGCGCAACTCCTTGATGTCGGCGCCGGCGCAGAAGGCCTTCTCGCCCGCACCGGTGATCAGGAGCGCGCGCACGTCCTTCCATCCGGCCACCGCGTCAAAGGCATCGCCGATTTCCCGCAGGATATCGAAGGACAGCGCGTTGAGCGCCTCCGGCCGGCTGAGCGTCAGCAACGCGCATCCGTTTCGTTTCTCCAACACGATGGTCATGATGCCGGTTCCTTCTTCTCGGCGTAGCGCACCATCCCGGGCTTGATCTCGCCACGTTTGGCCATTTCCGTCAGTTCTCGTTTGAGGATCTTGCCGCTTGGAGTGAGCGGCAATTCATCGAGCGTCAGGTACCACTCGGGCATGTCGAATTTCGACAGGCCCTCGCGTCCGAGATGCTCCAGCATGTCTTCAGCCGTCACGTTGCCGATAATGGCGAGACAGACCTTTTCACCCAGGCGTTCGTCGGGCACCGGAAACGCGGCCGCCTTGCTCACGGCCGGATGGGTCAGCGCCCGCGCCTCAATCTGCGAGGGGTAGATGTTGTGGCCGCCGCGAATAATCAGATCCTTGACCCGGCCTTCAATCCTGAGATTGCCGCCCGCGTCGAACGAGCCTAGATCGCCCGACATCATGTAGCCATGCCGGTTGAAGGTGTTCTCCGTGGCGGACTGGTTCGCGTAATAGCCCAGCATCAGGGCCGCGCCACGTCCACCGATCTCACCGGTCGCGCCGGCGGGGGCTTCCTCGTCGCGATTGGCGCGATCCCAGATCTTGACTTCATAGGCCGGACCGCCGCGTCCGCAGGTCGATATCCAGATGGCCTCGGGGTCATCGGGATGGGTGTACTGATGAGACGAGGATTCCGTCATGCCATAGATGTTCTGCGGGGTGATGCCCTGATCGACGAACGCCTTCGCCACGACTTCGGGAATGGGCGACCCAGCCATGTAGAATATGCGCACGTCGCCCAGTCTCATGAGCCCGCGCTGGCGCTGCGCGGCCAGAATATCCATCGCATGGGTGGGCACACCCATGACGTAGACCGCGCCCGTCTCCACGATCCAGTCGAGCCGGCTCATGTCCTTGGGCGGATCGTCGGTCACTAGTTCGCAGCCGGAAACCAGCCATTGTCCGACCGCGACCCAGGCGATGTGGTGGGACAGCGGGCTCAGCGTCAGCATGGTCGTTTCCGGCCCGATCTTCCAGGCGCCGACCAAGTCGCGCGCGTTGGCCAGAAGCGTGTTGCAGGAATGCATGACGCATTTGGGTTTGCCCGTCGTGCCCGATGTGAAGGCGAGGTAGGCGATGCTGTCGGGGTTAGAGTACGGCTCGCGGGTGAGCTGCGTGATGTGCATGGGGAACGTGTCGGCCTTGTAGACTTTGGTGAGGAAGGGAAGCTCGGCGAGCATCGCCTCAAAATCTTGCGACTTCCGATCAGTCCCCCAGCCCTGTTCGGTGATCAGCGCCTTGGATTGCAGTTCGCGCAGCAGATCGAGAATCTCGGCGCAGGTGTAGGTGCGATGAAGGGAGGGGTTGCAGGCAATTCCTTCCCGCGAACAGGCCAGGAACGCGATGATCGTTTCCACGCGATTGCCCATCCAGATCGACACGCGGTCACCCGCGGTGATGTCCCGCTCATATAGGTCGTCAGCCATCGCGTCGACGCGCGCCTTCAGCGTCTGCCAGTCGAGCCGCGCACGCCCGTCGCGCAGCGCCATGGCGTCGGGACGCTGGAGGGCATGCCGCGCCATCAGGGTGTAGAACGTGTCCTCTGTCCAAAGTCCTTGGGCGTAGAAGGAACGCGCCGCGGCCGGGTCATGCAGGGTCAGGAAGGGTCTCATCGGGCGCCTCAGTGGCCAAATTTCGACGCATCGGGTTTGCGCCGTTCGCTGAAGCTCTTCTTCAACTCATCGGCCTCTTCCGAGCCGAGATACTGGCCGAGCAACAGATCGTGGGTCACCCGCGACAGGCCGCCGACGCCGCCGTGGCGCGCGTTGAATGCACCCTTGATCGAAGCCAGGGCGAAGGCGCCGCGATCAGCGATCTCGAGCGCGAATTCCATCGTTTTCTCGTTCAGTTCCGCATCGGGAACGACGCGGTTTATCAATCCGATTTCCTTAGCGTAGGCGGCCGTCATCTTGGGATTGGCGTACCAGATTTCCTTGGCACGCTTCTTGCCGACAATGTCTTCCAGGTACCAGGTTCCGTAGCCGGCATCGAACGACCCCATCATCGGCCCAACCTGGCGGAATATGGCGGTTTCCTTTGCGATGGTGACATCACAAACCATTTGCAAAACGTTGCCGCCGCCCACGGCAAAACCGTTGACGCTGGCGATGACCGGCTTTTGCAGTTTGTCGATGGCCTCATACATCTCCAATGTAGGAAGCGTGCCTGCATAGAGCTTGGTTTTCTCCATGCCGTCTTTCTGTCCGCCGATGCAGAAGAACTTATCGCCAGCGCCGGTCAACACGATCACACGGGTTCGGGTCTCACGGCGGATCGCCTCGATGCAATCCCGGATTTCATGGCACATAGTCTCGGTGAACATGTTGCCGTCGTCCGGGCGATTCAGCGTGATGGTGCCAACCGCTCCCGCTTCCTCATAGGTGATCTGTGTAAATGTCATTGTTTTCTCCCTAGTCTTTAATTGGTTATTCAAGTGCCGGTCGGGATCATTCTGTCGGTGCCGCTGCGAACAGTTGCGCGAATTCCGCATTGTGTTCTCCCAGCCGCGGAGGCGCGGATCGCGGCACGCATGGTTGTCCGTCAATATGAATACCAAGCCCGATCTGCGGCATCAGGCCATTTGGGCCATTCTCGAGATTGAAGAACATGCCGCGCTCCTGAAGCGGGGTGTCGCCGGCGACCTCGTCGATACGGTTGATCGGGCCAGCGGGGATCCGTTTCTCCGCGAAAAGCTCAAGCCAAGAGGAGCGAGGCTTGGTCAGCAAGACATCCTGGATCTTGGCAACGATCATGGCTCGATGTTCGCGACGGTCCGAATTGTTGGAAAACTCCCGCCGGGCGCCAAACTCCTCATCTCCCAGCGCCTCCCAGAAACGGGCCCAGATGGCGTTTGTCCCGAGCGCGAGATTGATCGGACGATCAGATGTGTCGAAGGCCTGATAGACGGCGATGACACTGTCCGTGCCGCCGGAGCGCTGCGGCACTTCGCCGGAGCCAAGATAGGTCGAGATTCGGCAGGTGAGGAACCTGGTCATGCTTTCGACAAGACTGATATCGATCTTACGGCCCTTGCCGCTGCGTTTCCGGTCAAATAACGCCCCCATGGCTGCCATGGCCGCATCCTGCCCGGCCAGCATGTCTGCCGCCGGCGCGCCGACCTTTTGTGCCGGGCCATCCTTCGCGCCGGTGATGTCCATGATTCCGGAATACCCTTCCGCGACGAGATCATAACATGTGAAATCGGCGCGTTCGCCTGTCAGCCCGAAGCCGGTGATGGAGACGAAGATCAGATCTTCGCGCACTGCCTTGAGGCTGTCATGGTCCAGTTTGAGCTTCTGCTGAACGTTGGGCGGTTGGTTCGTCACGAAAACGTCCGCCGACGCCACCAGCGTCATCAATTTCTTGAAATCGCATTCCCGGCGCAAATCGAGCGTCACACTCTTCTTGTTCCGATTGACGGCATTGAACCAGAGCGAATGCCCATTCAAAAAGGGAGGGCCCCACTGGCGGGAGTCGTCGCCTTCAGGGCGCTCGATCTTGATAACTTCCGCACCAAAATCGGAAAGAAGCATCGTCGCATAGGGTCCGGCGATTGACGTCGTCATATCCACGACACGCAGTCCCGAGAGAAACCCGAAGCTTTCTCCGAGCGGCCAGACTGGCAGCGAGGCGCAGGGCAGATCAGCCTCCTGCGTCGCTGACGGCGAAACTTTGATACTCATTCAGTAGCCTTTCCGTGCGGTTCAGAAAGCACTACGCAATATGCATGCCACTTGACGCCGCTGCCGCTTTTCAAGGGGGCTTAATCAGGGCTGGAAACGGCAGCGCTTCAGATGTCTTCTCCGTGGACACTTGACCGCGGGAAGTGTCGCTGTTGCGGACAGGGAAGGCCGAGACTAGTCTTCGCCAAGCTTTGTGTAGAGATAGGACCGGGAGACACCGAGATACTCCGCAACCTTTTTCTTGTTGCCATCGAAGCGCGCCATAGCTTCGACAATCATCTCGCGCTCGAGCTGGTTCATCGCGGATTTCAGTGTTGCCGTGCTTCCCGTTTCAGTCAGCGGATCGGTTTTCTGGCCGAGGGCCGGAACAGGAGAAGCCGGGTCCCCTACATGTTGAAAATCAGCAATCCCGAGACGGCTGCTCTCATGGAAAACAAAGGTCCTCTCTATAAAATGGCGCAGCTCGCGGACGTTGCCGGGCCATGGCCGCTCCATGAGAAATTCATACACGCCGCCGCCCACTTCGGGGACCGGTCGACCGTATTGCGCGGACAACTCCTTGAGAAAGCTCTCGACCAGCAGGGGGATGTCCTCCAGCCGTTCGGGCAGACTTGGCATTTTCAGGATCACCGGGCTTATCCGGTAGAAAAGATCGAGCCTGAATTTCTGTTCGTCGATGAACTTCTCCAGATCCCTGTTGGTGGCGCTGCAAAGCCTGAAATCAATGTGGCGCGGCTTGTCTCCTCCGACCCGCTCGACAATCCTGTCCTGCAGGACGCGAAGCAGTTTTGACTGCACTTCGAGCGGCATGTCGCCGATTTCGTCGAGGAAGATGGTGCCCTTGTCGGCCTGTTCGAATTTGCCGGGCCGCCCTTTTTTGTCCGCGCCGGTGAATGATCCCGCCTCATAGCCAAACAGCTCGCTTTCGACCAACGAGACGGGCAAGGCTGCGGCGTTGACGGTGATCAGCCGCGCATGATTGCGGGGGCTCAGCATATGCAGCGCCTTTGCGACGAGTTCCTTGCCGGTGCCGGATTCGCCTTGGATGAGGACGGGAATATCAAGCGGGGCCACCTTGCGGATCTGGTCGCGCAATGCCCGGATAGCGGGGCTTTTGCCTATGATCGCACTGAGATATGGCTCGCCGCGCATGGCCTCCTGCGTCTGGGTCTGATAGGTAGCAACTTCCTTTTCGAGCGCCTTGACCTGCCGCGCCAGGGCATCGACCTGCTGCGGACCTTTGAACATGACGCGACCTATGGCGCCCACGACGGTGCCGTTGTGGCGGATGGGGTGGCGCGAAACGACGCGCTGGCTGCCTTGCATCTTCTGGATCTGTCCGACTTCCGCCACACCTGTGCGCACCACATGATGCAGCCGCGTATTCTGAATTACGTCGCGCACATTCCGGCCAACGGATTCACCGGTGCTGAGCCCGAAGAACTTTTCGTGAATGGGAGATACGAATACGAGTTGGGCTTTGGAATCGATCACTGCCATGGCGTCATAGGGATCGCTGAGAATGTGCTCGATGATGTCGAACGCGAATTCGACCTGGGTGAAGAAGCGCACGACTGTCTCGGAGACATTCTCGAAGAAAAGCACAAGCCGGCCACCCTCAATGGTCGTGGCAAGGGCGATGTAGCTGGCGTCATTCAAGAGGACTGGAACAATGCGCCGCTCTACGGCGTACAAGATCCAGGCCGGGTCGCTGATTAAGGCTTTCAAGCGGCTGTCTTCTCCGCCCAGTTGAAAAAGTCGTTGCCCGGTGTCGTCGGTCACGACAAGGGCTTTTATGCTTGCGGGGGCGATATCTGGCAATTTTCGGACCTTTGCTGTTGTTCCAGCGGTCATGGGCTCGATTGTCCGCGAATAGGACACGTCTAGGGAGTAGTGACCGTGTCGGCAACACATATCGTGAAAGAATAGCGTCTGCCGGTCCGGATGGCGGTTAAAGCTTGAACCTGATGCGCTCCGTATAAAATGGTCGCGAACGGTCTCGTCCGAGTTGGCAGTCCTGCTTTGCCGCCTTTCTCCCTGGTTCTGTGGCTCTTTTTCCCCACGAGCAGGGCGCGGTGGCCACGGGTAAAGCGGGGAGGGGCGGCAGGTGGCACACTGCTTGCGTGGGAAACAACGCTGCCGCTTTGCCGCGGCCACAAGACTCTTTGGGAGGGTAAAAGAATGAAACTCGTTACTGGATTGAGCGCGACTATGATGCTGATGGCGAGCACCGCCATGGCGCAGGAAATTTCCAACGGCACCATCAAGATCGGCGCGATGGTCGATATGACCGGTGTGTATTCGGCCAACGGCGGAGCGGGCGCAGTGCTCGGAGCGGAGATGGCTGTTGAGGACTTTGGCGGGAATGTCGGTGGCAAGCCGATTGAAGTGATCTCGGCGAACTATCAAAACCGCGTCGATGTGGCCTCGAATCTGGCGCGGGAATGGATCGACCAGGGTGGAGTCGACATGATCATCGAATCCACCGATTCCGCCGCCGCGCTCGCGATCCAGAGCATCGGCAACGAAAAGAGCGTCATGACGATTGCCGCCGGTTCGGCGTCAACCGTACTGACTAACGCTGAATGCTCGCCTCTGGGCATCCACTATGTCTATGACACCTACGCGCTGGCGACGGGTACCGGCAGCGCCATTGTCAAGAGCGGTCTTACCAACTGGTATTTCGTCACCGCCGACTATGCCTTTGGCCATTCGCTGGAAGAAAACACGGCAACTGTCGTCAAGGAGCTTGGCGGCACGATTGTCGGATCTGTCCGGCATCCGTTCAAGGCAACCGACTACAGCTCGTTCATCTTACAGGCGCAGACTTCAGGCGCCCAAGTTGTTGCGTTCGCAAATGCGGGCACAGACTTCTCGACCGCGCTGAAGCAGGCCAGTGAATTTGGCGTCGTCCAGTCCGGCCAGACCATCGCCGGCATGCTGGTGTTCCTCACCGATATCTATGCGTTGGGCCTCGATGTGGCGCAGGGCCTGACCTATACCACCGGATTTTATTGGAACTACAGTGACGAAACGCGCGAATTCGCCAGGCGCTTCAAGGAACGTCACGGCTCGATGCCGACCATGATCCATGCCGGGTTCTACTCCGCCGTCACCCATTACCTCAACGCCGTCAAGGCGACGGGAACCGATGATGCCGCCACCGTGCGCAAGTGGATGGGCGAGAACAAGATCAACGACTTCTTCGCCAAGGATGGATACATCCGTGAAGATGGCCGGATGATGCACACCATGTATCTGGCGCAGGTCTTAGCACCCGGTGAGTCGGAAGACGCGGATGACGTTGCCAAGGTTCTGCGCGACATCCCGGCAGAAGAAGCCTTCATGCCTCTTTCCAAGAGCACCTGCTCGCTGGTGAAGAAGTAAGGCTCCTGTTCAAATCGGCGCCCGCATCCGTGCAGGCGCCGCGCTTCTGCAAGAAAGTCTGATCATATGATGTCATCTCAAGACGATCAGGCCGATTACATTCTGACCGCCAGAGGCTTGTCCAAGGTGTTCGGAGGGATAACGGCCGTTGATAACGTGGATCTGTCGGTGCGTGCCAACACGATCCATGCCCTGATTGGCCCCAATGGGGCGGGCAAGACGACCTGCTTCAATCTGCTGTCGAAATTCCTTCAGCCGAGCAAGGGCACGATATCCTATGCGGGCAATGATATCACCCATGAGGAGCCGGCCACGATCGCACGCAAGGGAATGGTGCGCTCATTCCAGATATCGGCTGTGTTCGGCGATATGAGCGTGCAGGAGAATGTCCGTCTGGCGCTGCAGCGCCGCGTACACGGCGGATCGTTTGATTTTTGGCGTTCCAACAAATGCCTCCGCGCGCTTGATGATGAAGCGGTCTCTCTGCTCGAAGATGTTGGTCTTGGGGATGTGCGCCATCACCGCGCTGCGGATTTGCCCTATGGGCGCAAGCGTGGGTTGGAAATTGCCACGACACTGGCGCTCGACCCCAAGCTGCTGCTTCTGGACGAGCCTCTGGCCGGCATGGGGCAGGAGGACATCGGGCGGACGTCCGAGCTCATAGCACGGGTCGCTAAGACCCGTACGGTGCTGATGGTGGAGCATAACCTCTCGGTTGTTGCGACGCTATCGGACACGATCACGGTGATGGCCCGCGGCGCGGTTCTGGCCGAAGGCACCTATGCCGAGGTTTCCCGGAACTCCGCAGTCATTGAAGCCTACATTGGAGAGGTCGATGAAGCACACGAGTAGCTATCTCCAAACCATGCAGGCGGAAGCGGGGAAACCAGCAACGCTGTTGAACGTCTGCGGCCTGCAAGGTTGGTACGGCGAAAGCCACGTCCTGCACAACGTTAACCTGACTGTCAGGAAAGGCGAGGTCGTGACGCTGCTTGGTCGCAACGGCGCAGGCAAGACCACCACGCTGAAAGCCATCATGGGGCTTCTGAAAAAGCGGGCAGGCGTCATCGACCTTGATGGCGCGGAGCTTATCAACAAGCAGGCGCGCGAGATTGCTCGGCTCGGGATTGGATACGTGCCCGACAATCGCGGCATTTTCGGCAGTCTAACTGTCATGGAAAACCTGATGCTGCCGCCGAAAATAGCTGACGGCGGGTTTGAGCTCCCCGCGATCTACGAGCTTTTCCCGAACCTGCAGGAGCGGCTCAACAGTTACGGCCACAAGCTCTCGGGCGGCGAACAACAGATGCTTTCGATCGCGCGCATCCTGCGCACGGGTGCGCGGTTCATTCTCATGGATGAGCCGACCGAAGGGCTGGCGCCGGTGATCATTCAGCAGATCGGACACACGGTCCGACGGCTGAAATCGGCGGGCTATACCATCCTGCTGGTCGAGCAGAATTTTCATTTCGTCCGCAAACTCGCCGACCGGCACTACATCGTCCAGGAAGGACGGGTGGTCGACGAATTTCACAACAATGAGGTCGAGGCAAACTTGGATAAAATCCAGGGATACCTCGGAGTATAAGGGGTAAACCATGTTCGAACTCTTGGGAGTGCCGCCACAGGCGTTCTTCGGCCAAGTGCTCCTTGGATTGATCAACGGCTCCTTTTACGCCGTGCTCAGTCTCGGCTTGGCCGTCATTTTCGGACTGCTGAACATCATCAACTTCGCGCATGGCGCGCTCTACATGATGGGCGCCTTCGTATCGTGGATGCTGCTGACCTACTTCGGCATTCCGTTCTGGTTCGCGCTGGTGCTGTCGCCCCTTATCGTGGGCGCGTTCGGCATGCTGATCGAGCGGACGATGCTGCGTCCGTTGCACGAGCTCGACCACCTTTACAGCCTGCTTTTGACATTCGGACTGACGCTGGTCATCGCCGGTATTTTTCAGAATTACTATGGCGTGTCCGGCAAACCTTATCCGATCCCCCCCATCCTGAGTGGGGGCCTGAATCTGGGTTTCATCTACCTGCCGAAATATCGCGCCTTCATTATCGCCATGTCGATCCTGGTGTGTCTCAGCACGTGGTTTCTCATCGAGAAGACTCGGCTCGGCGCCTATCTCCGCGCCGCAACCGAGAACCCGGAAATGGTCAGCGCCTTCGGCATCAACGTTCCGCTGCTTGTCACGCTCACATATGGCTTCGGAGTGGCGCTCGCCGCATTCGCCGGTGTGCTCGCCGCCCCCATCTATTCGGTCAATCCGGTCATGGGGAATGATCTCATCATCGTGGTCTTCGCCGTCATCGTAATCGGCGGCATGGGGTCCATCATGGGCGCAATCATTGGCGGCTTTTCCTTGGGCCTGGTTGAAGGGCTCACCAAGGTTTTCTATCCGGAGGCTTCAACCACTATCATCTTCATCATCATGGCTCTTGTCTTGCTGTTCAAGCCAAGTGGCATCTTCGGGCGGGAGGCCTAGACCATGTCAACGAATGCCACTGTTCACGCCGCGACGAGCCTCGACTTGAAGGGAGCCGAAGACAACGCGAGATCTTTTCGCTATCACCTGATTGGCTTTGCGCTGGTCGCAGCCTTCATCGTCATCGCGCCGCAGTTACTCTATCCTGTTTTCGTCATGAAACTGCTGTGCTTCGCGCTCTTTGCCGTCGCGTTCAATCTCATGCTTGGGTTTGGAGGGCTTCTGTCCTTCGGCCACGCCGCCTTTTTTGGTGGGGCAGGGTACGCGGCCGGCCACGCTGCAAAAGTCTGGGGTCTGCCAACTGAAGTCTCAATCCTCTTTGCGGTGTTTGTCACTGTCATGCTTGGCGCGGTTTTCGGATTTCTGGCCATCAAGAGCCGCGGCATCTACTTCGCCATGATCACCCTGGCGTTTGCCCAGATGGTCTATTTCTACGCTTTGCAATCGCCGTTCACTGGCGGTGAAGACGGTTTGCAGAGCATTCCGCGCAACCATCTCTTCGGCCTTATCGATATGTCCAGTGACCAGAATTTCTACTGGATGGTCGCCGTCATCTTTGTGTTGGGCTTTCTGTTCGTTTACCGGGTGATCCATTCGCCCTTCGGGGAAGTGCTCAAGGGGATTCGTGGAAACGAGCCGCGGATGATTTCGCTAGGCTATCAGGTGCAGCGCTACAAGCTTCTCACCTTCATCATCTCGGCCGGCGTGTCGGGCCTCGCCGGCGGTACCAAGGCGATGGTCTTTCATCTCGCTTCGCTGGTGGACGTGCATTGGTCGATGTCTGGCGAAGTGGTGCTGATGACGCTCATCGGCGGCATGGGCACAATTTTCGGCCCAATCATTGGCGCTGCCGTGGTTGTGGCCATGCAGAATTATCTCGCCAATCTCGGCTCAATGGTGCTGATCGTTCAAGGTGGCGTGTTCATCATCTGCGTGCTTACCTTCCGGAAGGGCATTGTCGGGGCGATCGGTAACTGGCTGAAAGTGCGGCTGTGACGCGGAGGATTGCATCGTGACTGGACCACTTGAGGGAATTCGCGTTCTGGATTTTTCCACCCTTCTGCCGGGGCCGATGGCTACGCTTTTCCTGGCCGAGGCTGGTGCGGAAGTCATAAAGATTGAGCGTCCCGGCAAAGGGGAGGAAATGCGCAGCTATGATCCCAAATGGGGCAAGGACAGCGTCAATTTCGCCTTGCTCAATCGCGGCAAGACCTCGCTGGCCCTGGATCTGAAGGATCCTGTCGAGCGCGACAAGCTGCTTCCGCTGCTGGAGAAGGCGGACGTCATAGTTGAGCAGTTCCGGCCCGGCGTGATGGCTCGGTTGGGCCTGAGTTATGAGGATGTCAAAGCCATCAACCCGGGCCTGATCTATTGCTCGATCACCGGCTACGGGCAGACCGGACCACGTGCCGCACTGGCCGGACACGATCTCAACTACATTGGCGACACCGGCCTTCTCGCCCTGAGCTTGGGATCGATCGAAACGCCAGTGGTCCCGCCTGCCTTGATCGCCGATATCGCCGGTGGCACCTATCCTGCGGTGTTCAACATTCTGCTGGCTTTGAGAGAGCGAGACAGGACCGGCCAGGGCACTTATCTTGACATAGCCATGTGCGATGGCCTTTTTCCGTTTGTGTACTGGGCACTCGGCGATGGCCTCGCGACCGGAAAATGGCCGGGCAGCGCTGACTCGCTGGTCTCGGGGGGCAGCTGCCGCTATCGGCTCTATCCCACTTCTGACGGACTGTTTCTCGCCGCGGCGCCTCTCGAGCAGAAATTTTGGGAGATCTTCGTCGAGGCAATCGGACTGGACATCGCTTTGCGTGACGACACGCAGGACGCCGAGGCCACGATGCGAGCCGTTGCGCGGATCATTGCCGAGCGAAGTGGCGACCACTGGAGCAAAGTTTTCGAAGCTGCGGACTGCTGCTGTTCCGTGGTCCGCAGTCTCCAGCAGGCGTTGCAGGATCCGCATTTTCGGGAGCGCGGGCTTTTCGATGCGGAAGTTGAGAATGAAGCGGGTGCGCGGATCACAGCGCTTCCTGTTCCCGTTGCTAAGGCGTTCCGTGTCAACCGCGGCGCCCTGCGCGCCCCCTCACTCGGGAGCAGTAATGATCCGGTTGCCAATGACAATTCAGACAACGTGGAGAAATCGCGATGATGGCCGTGTTGGTTCGTCAGTTTGGGCCAGTTGACGAGGCTTGCCTTGAGGAACTCCCTTCCCCGGTGCCGGGCATGGGCGAGGTAGTGGTCAATCTTCATGCTGCGGAAGTGAATTTCCCCGATATCCTAGTCATGGAGGGCAATTATCAGAAGAAGCCACCCTTGCCGTTTTCTCCCGGCAAGGCTGGCGCTGGCATCGTCTCGGCGGTGGGAGAGGGCGTGAGCAGGCTTTCCATCGGGGATCGGGTGGCAGTCCAGGTCGAATATGGCGCCTATGCGCAGCAACTCTGCACTAGGGCGGTCAACTGCTTCAAGATGCCCGCCGCAATGCCGTTCGACGTCGCTGCGGCACTGGGTCTGGTTTATCAGACGGCACATTTCGCGCTCGTCGACCGGGCGGGGATGCAGCCGGGCGACCGGGTTCTCGTGCTGGGCGCCTCCGGCGGAGTTGGCTCGGCAGCCGTGCAGCTTGCCAAGGCAATGGGAGCCGGCGCCGTCATCGGCGGCGTGAAGGGGGGACGAAATGCCGAACTGGCGCGCACGGCGGGTTGCGATGAAACGGTCGATCTGGGAATGGACAATCTCCGCGACGGGCTGCGGGATGCGATACGCATCGCGACTGACGGCCATGGCGTCGATGTCGTCATTGATCCGGTTGGCGGTCAAGTCACGGACGCCGCGCTCAGGGCCATGGCTTGGCGTGGCCGTCTTGTCGTGATCGGCTTCGCCGCTGGAAGTATTTCCACCATCAAGGCAAATTATCTGCTGGTCAAGAATATCGCGATCACAGGGCTGCAATGGTCGGACTATCGCGAGCGTTTTCCCGATTGGGTCGAGCGGGTCCAGCTGGAAATCTTCGACCTGTGGTCAACAGGACGGCTGACACCGCAAGTAGCCGACAGCATGCCCTTGGCTCGATTCGGAGACGCACTCAACAGGCTCAAATCGGGAAGCGCGCACGGCAAGATTATTCTCATTCCCTGATCGCGGATGATCCCTGGGTTTTGGACGTCTATCGCGAGGCGACAGGACCTGCTGATGGCGGAGCGCCACAGTTCAACGCCATCGCGCTCAAAGCCTTCAGGGTTACCCCGACCCTGCAAACTTAGAAGGATAAAATCGATGGACAAAGCCACCTATGAAAAGGGCTTGAAAATACGGCGGGAAACGCTCGGCGAGGAGTATGTGAATAAGGCCTTGGCCAATGTCGATGATTTCGGCAGGGACCTCCAGGAACTAGTGACGACCTACTGCTGGGGCGAAGTCTGGGGCCGTGAAGGGCTGGACCGCAAGACGCGGTCCACTATCAATCTCGCCATGATCAGCGCCCTCAACCGACCGCATGAACTGGCAGCCCATATTCGCGGCGCGATCAACAACGGCGTGACGCCTGACGAGATCAAAGAAATTCTGCTGCAAGTCGGCATTTATTGCGGTGTTCCGGCCATGGTCGACAGCTTCCGAATAGCAAGAACCGTCCTTGGAGAGATGAATGAAATCTGAGGCTCAAATCAAGCTGGGCTTTGTCGGCATCGGGACCATGGGTGCGCCCATGGTCCGCTGCTTGGTCAAGGCGGGTTACCGCCCGATGCTTCTGGACGCAAATCCTGATGCAGCGCGCACGGTGGCGCAGGAAACCGCGCTAAGCGTCGCGGCCTCAGAGGAAGATCTCGGCCGCGCCTGCGACATGGTGATCCTCATGGTGCCGACGTCGGCCATCGTTCGCCACGTCTCTATGGGATTGGGTGACGGCAAGTCTGGCCTCGCCGCTAGCCTTGCCGCGGGAGCAACCATTGTCGACATGAGTTCCTCCGATCCGGTGGAAACCCGCAAGCTCGGAGCCGTGTTGGCAGGACACGGCATTCACCTTCTCGACGCCCCGGTGTCAGGTGGCGTGCGCAAGGCGATTGCCGGAACGCTGGCCATCATGCTGGGTGCGGACGATGAAGAAGCTGTAGCCCCGGTCACGCGGGTTCTTGAAGCCATGGGAACTGTCTACAGAACCGGACCTTTGGCATCTGGCCATGCGTCCAAGGTGCTCAACAATTACGTGTCGGCGGCCGGTCTCGCCGCTGCATGCGAAGCGGTCATTGTGGGCCAAAAATTCGGACTGAACCCGAAGACGCTAGTCAACGTCATCAATGCCTCGACGGGCAGGAATAACTCGACTGAGAACAAGTTGCTCCAATTCATTCTCAACGGCGAGTTCAGCAAGGCTGGTTTCGCGCTCGATCTGATGGCTAAGGATGTCGGTCTCGCGGCCTCTCTGTCGGAGACTCTGGAGCTCGAATTGCCCGGCCTTGCAGAAGCGCGCCGGCTTTGGAGCGAGGCAAGCACGAAACTCGACCGCGGTGCCGACCATACGGAGATCTTCCGGTATCTCGAACGTGCGGCAGAGAACGATGACACTTGATCTGGATGCGTGGTCCGCGAGGGCAGTGACGGATACGATTTTCGGCTGGCATTGCCGCGGGCTGTCCCTGGCACTCTGTCTGCGCACGCCCGATCGGTTTATCGGACTGCTGATGTGCGAGAAACCGCGCCTTCTTGCGGCCGAGAACTGCACGCGCCCGGACATTCTGATCGAGGGCCCACAGAAGGCTTTCGATCAAATTGGCCGCACGGACCCGCCTCCCGGCAGCCATTCCTTCGGCGCACTATTGCGCCACACAACAGGAATCAAGGTCTCCGCCGAGCCGGTGATCCAAGCCCAGGCGCTCGCCGCGCTTGAGCGGCTGATCGAGGTGTCCCGACACGGGCGCGCCTATTTCGACGGCCACGGTTTCGCCCATGACGAGGCCGCCGTCACTGGCCATCGCAAGCGACTGCGCACCACTGGCGGGCGGGACGCCAGCATTCATTATATTGAGGCTGGCCGCGGGATTCCGATCGTCTTCCTTCACACCGCAGGCGCCGACAGCAGGCAATTTCTACATCAGCTTGCCGATTGCGAGCTGCAGGCATCCTACCGCATGCTCGCCTTTGACATGCCCTGGCACGGCCTCTCTTCCGGCGAAGGGAATTGTGAATTCACAGCAGGGTATCAGTTGACGGAGGAAGCCTATCTCGACTGGTGCACGAGTTTCGTCGAGCAGATCGCGGGTGGACCGGCCATCATCATCGGCTGTTCGATGGGAGCGGCTATGGCCCTCACTCTGACCGCTCGGCGACCCGATCTCGTGCTCGGCTGCATCGCGCTCGAAGTCCCCATGACCGCGCCGGGCCGGCGGAGCGAACTGCTAACCGACGCACGCATCGCTGACAGCCAACATAATCCAGCCTATGTTCGTGCGATGCTAGGTCCTAGCTGCCCCCAACGTCAGCGGGATGAGGCCTGCGCCATCTACGCGCAGGCAAGACCTGGAGTATATATGGGAGATCTGGCTTACTACAGCGGTGAATATGACGGCGCTAGGATTGCAGCGCCACTTGCACAATCCGGGCGGCCAGTTGTGCTGCTAACGGGCAGCTACGACTATTCGGCATCTCCTGCCAGTACGCGTCTGTTTTACGACGCTGTAAATTCCGATAATCTTACGTTTACTGAAATGCCGCAGTTAGGGCATTTCCCGATGATCGAGGACCCGACGCGCTTTCGTCCCTACATACTAGCGGCTCTAAAACGCCTTAAGGGCGAAAGTCATGACTGATGTTCCCGGATTTGAGGTCCGAAAACTCCCCCTGATGCCATCCTGCCTAAGGAGGGGCCGCCATAAACTCGCGTCCGCCGCGGTCCCATGACCCCCATATAGCAACAAATCGCGACTCCTCCTGAGCCGAAGCCTTCGCTGGATGTGCAGGTGGGCATGGCTCTCGCTGCTGGTAGGCAAGTCTCAGTGGAGGCGCCGCTGCTATGGCAGGTATGTCATTGTCGATGCCAGAACCGGACAGGCCGAAAGCGGCCCCTCTTGCAACAATCGAAGACCCCTCCATTAAGCGCAAATTGGTTTGTCGTTGCACTGGATTGTCCGCGAACGGAGAAGCGTATTTGTGTACGCATCCGAGGTGGGCCGCCTTGTGAAGATTGTCGGATTTGT
>TARA_R110002020_G_scaffold142235_2_pt1 | contig 34432 bp, 43 predicted proteins | sample TARA_R110002020 | Tara Oceans TARA_R110002020 (sample SAMEA4396489) | marine metagenome | biome: Westerlies Biome; feature: [MES] marine water layer (ENVO:01000295) within the mesopelagic zone...; material: water (ENVO:00002006), including particulate matter (ENVO:01000060) such... | reverse complement strand
AGAATTATCCACATGAGACTCAGCGGCAAAATTAACAATGTAACTGAGAGGAGGCAGGTCAGTAGAGGAAATATCAGTAATATCGCCAACAACCATTTTAAAACGTTTTTCATCTTCTTTTATATTTTTGGGGATTCTATCACTATCAGCCGCATAGGTAAGTTTATCTAATACGGTGATGTTATAGTCAGTAGCATTGTAAATATGCTGTACGAATCGGGAACCTATAAATCCAGCTCCTCCTGTAACTAAAATGTTCATGAATTAATTTCTTTATAATCTTCTAATAATGTAGCATTTGCTTTTGCTAGTGATAGAGGTGTGCCACAGTCTAGCCAGGCACCTTGTATTTTCTTAACTTGTAATCCCTCTCCTAAGTACATTTTATTAATATCTGTAATCTCAAGTTCTCCTCTATCTGAAGGGGAGAGTTTTTTAATTTTATCAAAGACCGTATTATCGTATAGGTATAATCCTATAACTGCGTCATTTGATGGTGGGTCTGTTGGTTTCTCTATAATATCTTTAACTCCTGAGCCTTCAGGTTCGTATTCCACAACTCCAAACCTTTCTGGGTCATGTACTGTCTTTGTAAAAATGGTTGAACCTTTTTCTAGTTCCGAAAACTCTTTAACCGCTGCAGACACATCTTCAAAAATTAAATTATCTCCAAGTATAACTGCACACTTAGAATCTCCTACAAAAGTTTTAGCCATGTCCAAAGCATGTGCAATTCCACCTTCCCCTTCTTGGTATGCGTAATGCAGCTTATCTAAACCAAAGTCTTCACCATTTCTAAGAACTTTAATAAAATCCCCCGCATGAGGACCTCCTGTAACAACCATAATCTCAGTAATACCCGCACTTACTAAAGTTTGTATAGGATAATAAACCATAGGCTTATCAAATACAGGTAGCAAGTGCTTATTAGTAGCACGAGTCAATGGGTCTAATCTAGTACCTAGCCCTCCGGCAAGTACAATCCCTTTAATACTTTTATCAATATGCAACAAAAAACCCTCTATACCATTATAGTAAAGAGGGTTAGATTTTAAAAGTATTTTTTTTACTTTTCACTCATAGATTCAATCAAATATTCTAAGTCTTTCTGTAATAGTTTAATATTAGTATTATTCTCCTGTAACATCGCGCTCATGTTTTCTATTCTAATCTCTATCTTCTCGATTGCGGCTTTGTTTTCTGAAATTCTTGTTGCATTCAACTCCACTCCCGTCTTAGTAGCGAAAAAGAAAAATAAACAAGCGACTAATGGCACCGCTACTGAAATAAGAGATTTGAGTTGTTCTAGCATATCTTTAGATTGATTCATGATTGTATTCCTTCTATTTGTAATTGTCCGGACTTAAATCTTGGTTTGTATAGTTTTGAGGGGCATCCACTTAGGATTTTATCTGCCAGTTTTAACGTGACGTTTTGTTTTATATAGCGTTTAATATTTCTAGCGCCATATTCAGGTGAGTACGAGTTATCTACTATATGAGAAACTAATTTCTTAGTAATTTTTATAGGTAATTTTTTCAAATTAAGCTTAACTATCTTCTCCGCATCGTCTTTGGTTAGCTCATTGAAAAAAATTACATCATCAATTCTATTTATAAACTCAGGTGAGAATTCTTTCTTGAACGCTTGTTCAATTTCAGGTATCCTAGAAGCGTAGGTTGAAGTTTCCCCTTCGAAACCTAAAGATTGTATTCCTACATTATCTTTAATACCTATGTTACTTGTAAATAGGAAAATTGAATTTGTAAAATCAAGCTCCTTACCTTTATTATCCGTAATAACTCCTTCATCCAAAAACCCAAGTAAAAGATTATGTAGCTTCTCATTAGCTTTCTCAATCTCATCGAACAAGATAACCCAATTAGAACCTTGCTCTGCTCTATCAGTTAATATTCCTGATTCGTTAGAACCCACATATCCCGGAGGACTTCCTATAAGTTTAGCATATTCGTGAGCCTGTGCATATTCAGAACAATTTATTTTTAATAATCTAGTACTATCATCAAAGTAGTTACTAGCTATGAGTCTTGCTAATTCTGTTTTACCGCATCCTGTAGGACCGATAAAAAAAGCAGAGCCATAAGTCGCAAATCCTGAGTTCATTAATTTAAATGTATCCGTAATCTTATCAACAGCCTCATCCTGCCCAATTAAATTATCGGTTATCTTCTTTTTTATTTTTAAAATTTTCTTAAGAGAATAATTCTGGTCCTCCTCTGCTGAAGAATTTTTAAATAGTTGCTTTTTAGCTCTCTGGAACCCCTTCTCTACTGCTGTACTTAAATTAAGATGCATACACGCTGAATCTATTGTAAGCATTGGATATATTTCTAGTACAGCGGCATACAGAGCTTCTATAGTTCCAAAGTCGTTACCGTGTTTATTAACCAAAGGTACGTAATCAACTACGCACATGTTACAAATATATTTTAGGAAAGATTCAATGGTGTAACCATCATTTGTAATACTAGCATCTAAAGATTGAAATATTCTATCTATCTCCTCATCCATTAGCCTGTGAATTTTTACAAAAGCGTCTAGCTGAGTGCTATAGATTATAAACGGAGTTTCGGTCTTATTACTCATATCCTATAAAAGACCCTATTTACTAAAATTACTTCTGAAATTTCCTAGATTTTAGCTCATCGAAAGAAAGTAACTCTAAATTCTCTGCCTTAGGGTCAGGTGCAGGAATCTTGTCCAAATGTACCCTAATTTTAATTAGGGAATCTAAAGCTTTCATTTTAGTATTCTGAGCGCTTACATAGATTTCCAAACACTTTACCATTTCAGACTTAGCTTTATAGTCTTCAGGATTATCATCTACAATATCTTTAAAATAAGTGTAGGCTTCCCAAGCTTTCTGTCTATCATTATTAATGTCCTTTAGAATGTCCTTAAATTCCTTCTGAATTCTTGGAGCATTATAAAGGTCAGTCTTAGGATTGTAAGGTCTTGCCATTACCCTTGAGCATTTAGAATTTCGGCTACCAAGGCAGATTTGGTTTTTCTCTTATCTAATTCTATGTTGAATTCAGACCGTCCTAAATCTTCTAGAGCATTTTTAGTTAACTTCATAAGGTCAGCTTCGGTATGCTTTGAACCCTGTTTTACCAGTTGGTCTCCTTCAATTGCCCATACTTCTCCAGTATCGGCTTGTAATTGAGCTGCTTGGCGCTCTAAACGTCGTCTTTGGTGAATATTCATTATTTCTTCTTCATTGTTGGGGTTATTTCACCTTTTTTCAAGGTGTTTACATTAGCTCCGCCATGTTTTACTTTAGTACGTCTAGCAAATTTTTGAATTTTATCCATGTCAGTACCAAGGTCAAACCCTTTAACTACCTTATTTGCAGACTTATCTCCCCAAGTTCCCTTAGTTATGACGTAAATCCTGTCAGATTGAGGGGTTGAAAAGGTTGTTCCAAAATCTTGGGTCTTCAGAGCGTCTCCGATAGATTTAAAAGTAGGTATTTTACCCTTTTTGGCAGAAACTTCACCCTCTTTAGAGGGAGATGCATTTTTAAACATAGAAAATTCTTCTTTCAGAATCTTTAATACTGCATCAGCTTCATATCCTGCAAATCTAGACCTGCAAGCCTCGTCTTTCATTTTAGCTTCCGCAAAGAGCTTAAACTCAGAATCAGTATTGATTCCTTTATTTGCGTGGTTTCTTCCGAAATCGTTAGTAGAGTTAAATATATTCATGGTTTTATCCTACAGTATATACTATTTTATTTCCCTTTCTTTCTTTTTTTACAATCAGAACATTTAAATTCATGATTTTTGTTAAAATGTTGTGATTTGAATAAAGTTCCCGCTTTTATCTTAATATCATAGGTTTTAGAGCAGGCACAGCATTTAACTCCATGGAATTCCCAATTACTATCCTCTTTGAGTACTGGCATCATCTTCTATAAAATCAAATGGGTCGTTAATTGCGTACTTAGGGTCGAAAGCCTCAGGCTCAAATTTACGAACATCTTCTGTAAAACAGTGGAGAATATCATTACGGAGATATGTTCTTATTCTACCTTTCTCGACTAGCCTTTTTAGCTGTTTTTTAGTAATATTTAAAATGGATAATGTTTCATCTACCTGAATGCCATCAGGATAAACTACTTCCATTGGGAATACCTTACCGTACAGAGCTGTAACTAGCCATACCTGCCTATCTACTATTACGGCAAAATATGATAAAAAGAGGAATACACATATGGGAGTTAAGATAATTGTTAGAAATATTTCTAATGCTTTTTCCATTATTTATTTTCAGGTTTCCACCAATCAGCACCTACGAATTCATCAAACGTAGCTCTCTCCTCATCAGGAAAGGTAGGGTTATAGGTGTTGGTTACAAGATAAAGTAGTCCTACAGGCTTTGTCCCTACTGCTGTAAGACCGTGCCATTCTCCAGCTTTTATATGAATGACAGATGGGTTGTGTTCCCCTATAAAGTGTTTCTCAGCTCCATTTTCATCAGAATAAACTCCTACTTGTGCCATGCCATGTAACACAAAGAAATAATCGTCTTGATGTTTATGCCTATGCCAAGCTTTTACTACTCCCGGATACATAATAGAGTAATTTATCTGACAGTCCTTAAAATTATAAGTACAATCTCCTGAACTTTTAGCTTCTAAGTGACATTTAATAATATTATCACGGACAACGCCGTAAATATCATTTACACTCCATCCTCTAGAGTCTGTAAATTTATCTAATGTTATAATTCGGTCACTCATTACTGCTAAGAAGGTTTTTGGCGATTTTACTATCTAAATCCGCTTTTCTGTGTTTAGTTTTTCCATTATCAATAGAAAACCATCCAGGAGAAGGCTTTGTAGCTGTTCCATCTTTATAATGAGCTTCGGTTAGCCCATACTCGGAAACAATCCCTTCATCATATAATAGTTTAAATTCACAACTTTGAAAAGGTTTAGTTATTTTATTTTTAACTGCTTTGATAGTACCCGTAATACCTAATGGGTTTTTACGCTCATCAAACATTTGGTCACTTTTACTTGATGCGGTCTCTAATGAAGTTCCACAGTAATAAAGAAGTGCTTTACCTCCACCTGCTCTTGTGCGAGGGTCTCCGAACATAACTCCAACTTTACTACGAACTTGGTTAATAATAATCAATCCCGCCTTGTACTTACGTAGTAGGGGATTAATTCTTCGTAAACATTGACCTGCTACTTTAGCCCTAAGAGCTCCACCCATTTCTGAATTTTTACCGAAATCGTCTTCCATCTCCTTCTTAGTGGGGGAAGTACCGATGGAGTCGTATCCAATTAGGATAGGGGTGTCAGAGTCCTTCTTGCGAATTGCTCTGATAACTTTCTCAATTGTCTCGAAGCAATCTTCGATGGTTTCGGGTTGAGCGTAAATTAGTTTCTCGGAATCGAGTCCGAGCTTTTCGGCGAAGGATGGTGAGTAAGCATGTTCGTTATCCACCATAACAGTGTGGAACCCTTCTCGTTGAGCTCCGATGAACGCGTGTGTAAGAAACACCGTCTTTGCGCTCGAGCTCTCTCCGTAGATTTCTGTAATCGAGCCGATGGGGTAACCGCCATTATAATCTCCTGAAATTACTTTGTTTAATGCATATGAGCCTGAGTCTACATAACCGTAAATCTGGCTTTCTTCTGATAATATAGAAGCATTATCTAATTCTTTACATATATCGTCTAAAAATGATGTCATGTTCTATTATAGTAGTAAAATAATTATTTTACACAGTTCTTAAATCATCGCTACAAATAGCGTGTAAGTCTCCTTCTGAATTGTAAACTTCAGGATATGCCCAAATATAATCATGTGAAGTTCTAGCAGGGTATCCTTTTTTCCATGCTGATTCTGTATGCATGAAAATATTAAGTTCTTTATGTTTACTAAGCTCGTTAAAGGTTATACGGTCTTTACAGTGTATCCATAATCCTTTTTGGAAAAGAAAATCTAAATCTATGGAGTGGTCAGGGGAATCGTGTCCTAAAAAATATCCAGTATCATCAATAGGCTCAATGAAAACATATCTGACATCAATCTCTACATCATAACCTCTAAGTAAAGCTTCTTTAATGTATTGAGGATGATTTTCCCTGTAAGTTTTACCTTCGGTGTTTCCTCGATGTGCAATTTTAATCATCGGTCTAAGTAAACTTTTAAATCTTCGGGTGTTCCAATTCCCCACATTTTGTTTACATCTACTGTGATAACTTTTCTACCTGCTTCAATAGCTTCGTTAAATACAGGACAAACATAGAATTCATTATTAACTCTTATATTCTTCTCAATCATCTGCTCAGCAAACTCAACATAATCACTACCTTTAGACCAATAATAGATGCCTACAGTAGCGATATCACTAATAGGTTTTTTCTCGGCTACTTCTGTAACAAAACCGTCTTCGCCAACCTTGGCAAAACTCCATTTAGGGTGGGTAGCTCTAAACGTATATATCGCAGCATCAAAATCTTTTTTCTTAGGTATACCCATACCCCATTCAATAACTTGGTCTGAGTTTGCTATAATAAGAGGTTCATCATTATCGATGTATTCTTTTGCTAGTAAGGTTGTACACGCAGCTCCTTCTGTAACATTCTCAACTTGGACAATCTCACAGTTAGGGGTTATAAGGGGAAGCAAATAGTTCAAAGCAAATCTGTCATAATGTTCTTTCTGAACTATGTAAACGTGCTTTTCATCTTTTAGGTTTAGGTTATCCACAACAACCTGAATCATTGGCTTTCCATTAACCTCAATCAGGGGTTTAGGGAATGTGTATCCTGCTTTTTCGAATCGAGAGCCTGCTCCCGCCATAGGTATGAGTACTGTCATTATATAATATCTTTAAATAGGTCTAGGTTTACTTCGGTTGCATCAGCAACTTCAAGAACTTTAGCTCCGGAATCTTTTCCGGCTTTTATTCCTTTTGGTGAGTCCTCTACTATTATAGTCTTACCATGTGAAGAATTTAATAAATGTATTGCAATAACATAGGGGTCTGCAAAAGGTTTGTTTCTATCTGTATCTTCATTAGATAAAATTAAATCTACAAAAGGAAGAACACCTGTATTAGAGAGCATTAGCATAGCTGTCTTTCTAATGCTGTTAGTTACTACTGCTATCTCATATCCACTGGATTTCAAAGCTTTCATTAGTTCTACTTTAGAGTCGTCTATTACACACAGCTCTTCTATAACCTTAACTGTATGAACTTGCTTTACATTCGATATTTTTTGTATGTCCCCTTCTGTTACTATTCCCATATCTTTCAACATGTCTAGCTTAGTAAGAGTAGGTAATCCATTATACTTTTCATAATGGTCTTGGTGAGATATTTCGTAATCAGCAACTTCTTTAAGTGCTCGGTTTAAAGCTTGAAAATGCCAATCACAAGCATCTACTAAAACTCCATCTAAATCAAATAATACACATTTCTTTTTCATGCTTCGCCTCTCTCTGAGATTTCTATCTTATAAGTTTTCAATAACTCTTTTATTTCAGGATAGTCTGATGTATACCACTTACCTTTAACAATTGCGGTTGCTATGTAAGGGTATGTTGAGGAATCGTAGTGATGCATCCCTCTTTTCTTGTCAATGCTCTTATAAGCCATTCTCCCTTCGAAATTATGAGAATTAGTAGTATGAACGGTATTAGCCTCAAACTCCCATATAGAGCTTCCAGGGGTCTCCTCGTACATCGTTACTAGCTTATCTTTTTTACATATTGTGGGTTGAATAGTGAAAACCATGTTAGATGGACAGTCCACCAAGTAATCATGTTCACTACTTTGAGGATGGTCATCCGTATACCCCCCTCTTAAAAGTTTTATAAAATCTACAGAGTCCTCTTTAATAAGTTCTTCAAACTCTCCTAAAGTTTTGAAATCTATGTCATCATATGGAAGCATATCTTCATGACTAAAAACTACAATCTCATCATCTATTTGAGATAAGCATGAAGTCACTCGTTCTTGGTAAGGAAGGCTATCATCATAGTATATTACGTCCCAATCTTCGGGAGCATCTCCCTTATCTGTAAATAAAACTTTACGCTGACCTTTTAAGTACTTATCGCACTGTCCAAATAGCACTTCCCAAATATCAGAATAATCACTATGGCTGTAAAATATAAATTTCATTCCCACTCCGTGTCTAAAGGATTTTTAACATCCCACAATCCATTCTGCTCCATCCACCACTTGTAAAGCCTTACTGCATTTACATTAGTTTCATCCATGTGTTCTTTTACATCTAAGTACAATGTCGTAAAATTCTTCATTAAATCTGACCCTCCATAAAACCACATATCAGCTGGACCGTCAAAAAAGAACTCCCAATTAGCCATATGTAATTTATCCATAGGAAGCTCAGGGTCAAAGTTAATACATTGAACAGGGTAAGGATTCATTAATCCTGGACCAGCGTAATTTCTGTTAATACGTCCAAGGTCGAACCTTGCTTTTATTACTATATCATAATCCTCAAAAGGAACTTGTTCCATACATTTCTGAACAGAGTAAAAATGAGATAGAACTGTAAAAGGGCTTCTTCCAGCAGCGCTATCTGAGGGTAAATGGTCTAGCCCAAGCTTTCTAACTACATGACTAAAATCTTTCTGATACTCAAATACAAAACCTTTAGGACGGTATAAAGAAATAATTTCATCCTTTAACTCTGGTTGCCAACTGTGTACATAAACATCCACATCAGCCTTATCTAATATATTTGATTTAATGTGGTTATACCCATCTGAACCTTTAGAAGTTTCGTCCATTTTGGAATCAAAATACCCATGTAAACAAAGAGCTACTTTCAAGTTATTACTACAGGTGCTTCAGTTTCAATCCATACCTTTGCACCACAAGATAATGGTTTGTTGGGAGAATAAACTACTCTGCTCTCTCCTAGAATCTGAACATCATGTCCGTATTCATTAGATTTATATGTTTTCACAGTAATCACAGGTTCGTTCGTATTGTGCTTCTTATTAGCACGAATCTTATGCTGGTTAATGTGTATTCTTCTTTTCATTACTTCTTCTCCTCAAACTCTCCGAGTTCTTCATGATACTCTTTCAGTATCATCATGGCTTCATATACCTTTTCATCAGCCATGAAACCATCAAGGTTAGTCTTGGGTAATCTCTCGTTAAGTTCTGCTAGAACTATTTTCATTGCTTCGTTTAATGACATTAGTTTAATTTATTTTTCATGAGTTTACTATAATTTTACAATTTTTAAATACGTCGAATTCGGTTAAATCTCTATAACCATTATTCTCTCCTAAATCTTTAACATGTTCCGGGTAGTTCTGCATAAGAGCTAATCCATGGGAAGCTTGTTGAGGTGTCATGTACATATTCCATCCTAACATTTGAATGTTATCGTCTTTATAATTAACCTCAGACCTTCCTTCGTACCTAGCTTTCTTTAACCACTTCACCATCTCCTCATTGTCTGTAAGTATCATCCCTCCTTTACCTATAGATAAAGTTTTCTTAATATGGAACGATAAGCACATGGCTGTTCCGGAGATATACATGTCGGAAGTTAATCTTTTAGCGGAATCGAATATTGGATAGGGAGATAACTGATATGCTCCCGACCACTTCCTATCTTCAAACACTACCTCAGCTCCGGAATGGATTATAGACATCGGTACTGATAAGTAAGTTTCTTTAGGTATTGTAACCTTCTCAGCATTGAAGAATTTACAACATAAAAATAGAGCGTTAGTACAACTATCAACAGCTACTGCGTAAGGAGCTCCTGTATAATTAGCGACTTCCTCTTCAAACATCTTTACGATTTTGTACGGATTGTGTTTGATAGTTTTCATATAATCTTGTAAGGTACGTTAGCCTTTTCAAATGCTTTTTGGCTAGCGATATTGAACTTTAATATTTGACCTGTAGCGTTTGGGTACATTTTAACAATCTCTTTTAACATAAAAGTTCCCACTCCCTTCTCCCGTGTTGACGGGTGTGTGCATAGTCTAATATCATCATCAACAACACCAATAAACCCAACAGGCTTTTTATATAATAGACAAATGTAGTAATTTTTACCGTATTTATTCATGTATACTTCTTGATGTTCTCTGGTTATATTTGCATCAACTAAAAATCCAGGTTGTGTGTTTCTTAACACTCTAACAAACTCGTAGTACTCTTCGGTGATGGGAACTAGCTCCATGTGTCTACCTGTGTTCCATACTTATTGTGTTGCCCTAGAATCCAATGTACTAAATAAGCTCTAGTGAATTTCCACCCATCTAATCCTAGCCAAGGGTTTAGAGAACTTCCTATGTCTATGTAAGTATTGTTAGGGTTTTGAAAAAAACAATCTTTGATAATGAAATTAGAGAGCGTTGACGCTGCAACTAAAAAAATTGTATTTTCAATATCATTATCTTCAATCCATTTATTTATCTCTTCGGGTAAATTGTAGTCATTAACAATACAATTTGAACCTATGTTAAACACTTTTATGATGTTATTAAACGCTGGGTTGGTAACAAGTGTATCATAAGTACAGTTCTCATTAACTATAAGTACTAGTGGTTTATCTTGGAAAGTTGGAACTACCTCATTGAGGAATCTAGGATAATTAGCATTTATAAAAAGGGTAGAAAAGGTATGGTATTCTTCATCTTTTCCAGATATCCCCTGCTGGTACAGTAATACATCATCCTCTAGGCAGATATCGGCATCTTCGTTACATGATAGAGCTTTAAAATAATTGTTCCTAGAACTACTTAAGCAATCATGTAATCTTTCTGAGATGTATTCGTGTTTTTGAGGGTCAAAATCTTTTCTCTCCTCGTTAGTGTATATCCCATGACCTGACCTTGCCCCTGTTACATAGCTATTCTCTGCCAAAATTAATCTCTCGTTCTTTAATATGAAAATTTCCCCGTCGGAAAACCTTGAGAACGCAAAGTTCTCCCCCTCTTCAAGCATACCTTTAAACTTATCAAACTCTTTAGTGTAATCTTTCATCGTACATATAACCCATCTACAGTTTCAAGTAAAGCTCTCCATCGGTCATTATTATAGACCTTAAAACATGATGTAATATTCATAGTATCAGCTCCCCATGGATGCTTAAACATCTCTATAAGGTCATATAAGGTAACCTTAGCTATAGGATTTGCAGGAGCTTCACAATCAACTACTTTACGGTCAAAATCTATATTGCAATACTTCTCACTATCATAAAGTTCAAATGATATGGAACCTGTAGCACCGCATTTATTAGCAAACTCAGTAATAGTAGATTTAAGTTCTTCTATACTTCCTTTGGGATTTTCCATAGGTAGGTCCTCTTTAAAATGCTTCTCCCATTTTAAAATATTTTCTAAACTTCTCTCCTCATGCCCCTCAAACATAACCTCATCACCTTTGTAAAGAACTTGGGTTCCAGGATTATTGTCATATATGGTAGACAATGGAACTCTATACTTATTAAGTTCTTTATTTTCATCTCTGCAAAAATAAACAAAACTAGCAAAAGGAATAGCTATTACAGGGTTAAAAATCTCTTTATACCTTTGATAATGGGACTCATGTAATTTTTGAGCGTCTCGTAACGCTTTTACATGGTCTTGATTTCCGTAATACCCAGCTAAAGAGAATTGCATCCACCAAATATCAATATGGGGATATTTTGTTTTAATTTCACTCGCTACGTACTCTTGTAAATAGCAGTCATTTTGGTTTAGTATTACCAAATCTTTAGTTTTAAAAACTATCGCGTTATCGTGACCAGTGTTGAAAAACTCTGCCTCGAACCTCTTAAACTTTTTACTAACTCCATTATAACACTCTACAACCTTATATCCGAATCTCTTTAAGTTATCTTTTACATTTGAGTTCCTTCTTTTAGGTATACATATAGTTATATTTTTATCTGCCAAAGACTTCAAGGTTGGCCAATGCAAATGGTCAGGATGTTCATGAGTTATAAATATATACTTTAAATTATCCGGAACTTCCCCACCTTCACTTACCAATCTCCACGAATTATTAAATATAGAACCTTCAAACCATGGGTCTACCAATACAGATTCACCGCCTAACTCAAAAGAGAAACAAGCATGATTTATAAATTTAACTGAGGTCGATATCGTCATTCCACAAATTCTCTAATACTTTAACAACGCGGTCTGCTGAATTACCATCTCCGTAAGGACACTTCGTGGTTTTAGGCTTATAATCATTTATATATGATTGGGCTTTTATAGCTAAATCGTGGGGGAATCTACACAATGTAGAAAACTCTCCAACGCCTTCAACTCTTTCAGTATACTCTCGGCATACTAAACATCTCTTACCTAAGAATGCTGACTCCTCTTGAATACCTCCACTATCTGAAATCACAAGTCTACACTTACTTAAACGTTCTATAAATTCTTCGTAGGGAATCGGGTCTACTACATTTACATGCTTTAAAATATGTTTATGCTTAGACACATTAGGATTAGGGTGTAGAGGTAACGTAAAAGTAAGTTCTGGATTATTAGCAGCTATACCATCTAAAGCAGTAAACCACTGCTCCATTTTAAAATGATTTTCTCTCCTATGAAGGGTTACTAAAACCTCATCACCATATTCAGGTGTTAACTTTTTTAAATTATCACACACAGTATTTCCTACAACCTGTACATGTACTTTATTAAAGGTATTTCGTTCTGCTATAATATTGTCGGCATTTTCCTTAGTGGGGCATAAATGTACATCAGCAAAACTAGAAATAGTCTTTCTATAAAACTCTTCAGGATAAGGGTGTTGTAAATTGAATGACCTTAACCCTGCTTCCAAATGAATAACTTTTATACCCCTATGAAATGCTGCTAATGCAACTGCGAATGCAGAGGCGGTATCTCCTTGAACTAGAACATATTTAATATCATGAAATAGAAACTCTGTATTTGCTATAGCCGCAAAAGCAGCGTCTAATCTATTCTCACATTCTGGAAACTTCAACCTAAAATCATACTCACCTTGGGCTAAGTCTTCATGTTGACCAGTAAATAAAATCCTATGAGGAAGTTGAAGCTTATCTACTATAGGTTTTAGTTTAATCCACTCAGGTCTAGTTCCGTAGCTTAGCAATATCATTTACTGTCTCCCATCCGTTATCTAATCCATGTTTAATACATTCATCCCTCTGTTGATAAAATAAAGGGATTGACATCAAGCTTCCATTAGAGCTTGCTTTATTGTCTGTGCCGTATTGCCAACCTCTAGTTGAGCAATGCAGGTATGAGGCATGTGCCGGGTGTTGGGGTACAAATGTTTTAATACCTCCATACCTCTTAGCGCAATAACCAAATTGTATATCCTCCCCGTTATCCCAAGTAAAGGGTTTTTCTATCCATAAATACTTAAGCCATTCCCTTTCAAAAAACCAAGCATGTCCTACTAAGTCTACTTCTTCTACAGTTTCATTTGGGGGTTCTCCATTCCATCCTACCCTCTCGTGATTAACGTATTGGGGAGACTGAAGTTTAACTCCTGCCCCTCCAAGTATACCGTTGTAATCTCCTTCTATGCAATCCATGCAGTTATTAAACCACCCTGCAGCAGGAATAGTGTCATCATCAAACATTGCTATGTATTTGGTATCCGCAAGCAATGCAGCTGCAAACCTTCCATAATATTTCCAATTATGGTCGTTCTTGAAAACTTTATCTATATCATACTTACTGGCATCAAAGTCTTTATTATCTTCATGCGCATTAATCCACAACCATATTTCCTTAGGCTGTACCCATTGCTCTCTTATAGCTTTAATCTGCTCTTCAAGATATTCTTCTCTCCGATATAGATTAAGTATGACTGTTATATCTCCAGTAGATTTTTCCATTTTAATAATATTTCTTGAGGTTCTAAGTACTCTGCTCCTGACTCAGCAGAATCTAATCCATGATAATGTGTGCCTGTAGCTTCACATTCAGCTTTAATCAAATTAAAAGTTTCACTTAAGGAGCTGTGATATACATCTGTGATGTTGTCGTACATTTTCTGAGTATCTGATTCATACCCTTTGATAATTGCTTTATCATCGTCTACAAAAGATTGAACCTTTTCTTTATAGTACTCCTGGTCCGTAACTATCCCATACAGCGACACCTCCTTAAACCCATCCGCTAATGCTCTTTGAATAGCTTCGTGAGTATTTTTATTTCTGTCTATGCTACCGATAACCGCTGCTTTTTTACCGGGATGGGATTCGGTCTTATTTAAATCAGTAATAATATTAGGTATAACCTTTCCAGTAACACCTTGCCAGAACATTTGTGAATTTGAAACGTATACAATGTCATCCCAAAAAGGTTTAACATCTTTAACTCTATACACATCTTTCTCATGACATGCTAATATTACTTTACCTGAAGCTTCAGGTCTTTCAGGAAACTTTAAATAATGTATAATTAAAATCTCATCTTTTTGATTCACTTGTGCCTCTGATATATGCCCCGACTTGCACTTATCCCTATGATAGTCATGGGGACCATAAAAGGTGCAATCCATACCATTAGAGTTCATGTAGTTACATAAGTTTATGAATGAGGTTGTCGAGCCTCCAGGGTTAGACCATCCTGATAGTATTTTAATTTTCTTCATTCTTAATATTTAAAACTTGTTTATATAAATCTAATCGGTGATGTACAACTTTATTAATATCGTATTTTTGGTTTACAACCTCTTTTAAATTTTTACCCATCTCTAAAGTATGTTTCGGGTCTTTAATACACTTGGATAATACTTTTACCCAATCATTAATTCTATTTTCCTTAGAGATTAGATACCCTGTAACCCCATCTTCAATAACCTCATCATAACACCCACAATCAGTAGCAATCAAAGGTATCCCGTATCTTCCTGCTTCCATAAGCTTAATCTCGGATTTGGAATCATTAAAATCATTCCACTCTAATGGGGCTATAGCTACATCAATCCCTGTATAAAAAGCTCCGTACCTATCAGATGACATGGCATTGTATACAGCCCAATTTTTATGCTTAGTACCTCCTGTAAGAAGTCTTTGATATTCATCCCATACACTTTGTTGCCAATCATCCGGGTCTGTATCAGGAGACATAGGAGGTCTTCCATAAAATCCCCAATGTATTTTTTCAGGACCTACTTTACCATTAATACTTAGCCCTAGTCCGGTAATTTGCTTTACATCTTGTTCGTGATGGATACCTCCTACCCACCCAATTCTGCATGGCTGTTTTTGTTTCTTACGGTATTCTTTAGGAAGATTCCAACAAGGTAATTCGAAATCAATAGCGTTCTTTATCACAGCTAAAGTTCCTGTACAAAACTCCGCTATCCTGTGAGCGAACTTGTGTTGCGTAACAGTTACTAAGTCTGCATTATGGTATAGAACTTTAGTCAGTTCATCTAACTTACGTTCTTGATAAACATCATAAAGACGATGACCTTTGTATAGATTTGTAAGTAAATCGTCAGTATCGTAATGAATAAAGCAATCATATTCTTTAGCTTTTTGATATAGCTCTATCATAAACTGAGGACCAAAATTAGAGATATTCTGAGTCATAACAATATCTGCCCATTTAATATCTTCATAATCTACATTCTCGTCTATTCCTCCCTGTCCATCATACCCTAAAGGGTTTTGATTAAAGCGAACATCGACCTCATCAGGACAATGCTGTTGAAGTTTTGCGAAAGGCATTAATGCGCGGTAATAACTACATCCCCCGTCATTAGCTGCAACTACCAATATTTTTAATTTCTTTTCCATAATAAAAAAAGGGGCTACTCTAAGAATCTCGATTTAGTACACGCGATGCACTAGGATAATATTCGAAGAGTAACCCCCCAACAAAAAATGTTTCTACTTAAGTCCCTTTAAGTGCGAGAGATAATCGTCACCCTCTTCTGAAGATGAAGTTACTACATCAGCAGCTTGTTTGGTTTGTTCTACAATATCATCACCTGTAATTTGCATTGCCAATTGTTTTAAATCTTCATATGACGCTGGCTTTACAAGACCTTGAATATCGTGGAGTTGGTCCATCCACACTGCTACTTCTTGGTCTGTTCCCGCCACAGACTTCGAAGGTTTTGGAGAAGACTTATCGTAATTTGGCCATTCTCCTGATTTATCTTTAACAATTTTGAAATCATTACCTGTTTGTAAATTAGTAATGTCTCCATAATCATCATCAAAGAAGCAATCTAAAATCTTACTGAATAGTTTTATACCTACAGATAGGATTTTAACATCGCCTGTTTCTCTTTCTACTGCATTTAGATAAAAACGCTTACGAGCTTTAATTTGACGTGCAATGTCCATATTACCTTTGTCTTTAGTATTCCAAAGCTTAAAGCTTAGGTCACATACAGGACATTCATTGCCTTGTACTTTAGGACAGTGGTGATTCTTATCATTGATTCGGTGAATCCCTGTCTCTGCATAGAAATTATCATCTTCAGTCTTTCCGGGGAGTACTCGTACTTGGGTAGTACCTTCCTCCATCATTAGGAATTTCTTCAGAAAATCAGCGCTATCAGCGTCAGGAGTTCTGTTAATTTGATTATACTTTTTACGTAATTCTTCGATGTTTACCATGTTATTATTAGTTGTTTAATTAGTTGAAAATAGTTTTGCTTCAGCTCTTTTATTGGCTGAGATTTGCACTAGACAATCTTTCTGATGGTCAAGTGCGTTAACTAGACTTTTAGCTAGAGAGTATTTACTATCTGCCTTTGCTAGTTTATTTTTTAGTTCCACAATTTCAGGAACTGAAAGAACATAAGAGTTTAATGCTGTCTGTGAAACTTTCTTGCCTGCAGATGTCATTTCCGAAGTTCTTTTCTTCATTGTTAAAGATTCTTGCTTATCTAACTCAATAGCTAAGTCATCCCTTACGTTTTTTGAATAAGACAGCAATGCTGCAAAGTATGCATATATTGCGGAATGATTCATTAAAGTAGTATCAATCTCTAACTCACTAATCTGTAAGTACTTCTTAGAAATTGAAAGGTAATCACCTTCAAAAGTTTCGTAAAGCTCTGCAATTTCATTATTCATAGTTCAATATATTATAGAAAATTGGTATGATAAAATAAGACTATTATTACTAAAATTTAATCTTCGTAAGGTTTTTCAAACAGATAGAAGAAAAGTTCAGGATTTAAAGCCGCAAACAGTTGAAACATATTTGAAGTTATAGTGGTTAAAAACTCATTCCTAATTCCGGGCATTTCATCGTCGTCTCCAAGACCAAACATTTGAAAAGCTACGTGGGTAATCTCATGTAATAAAGTTCCTCTATAATCACTATCAGATTGATTAGGGTCTACGTAGATTACATTAGTTGTAAGGTCCACGTAACCGTGTAAATCATCCTCAGATAAATCTTTATGCTCTATTTTATATGTCTTAAACCCTATGCGTAAATCCATAGGGTGTACAGGTGTTTCTTTTTTATTTTTTGTCATTGTCCTTGTGATATTACTAATCTTTCATAATCCATTCTAGCTGGAATAATAAATCTCGCTCTTCCGTTCCTAGATTTAATAACGTATACCCTGGATTTACCTTTATCAAATTCTTCTTCATTTTGATTAATTGATAATACTAAATCACAAACTCTAGTTTTTCCATAAGAGTCAGCAAGTTCGGTGTCTGTAATAAGATTAACCTTTTTACCCTCCCTATTAGTTTGTGTTGCGGTCCATACTAAGCTTCTATATTCAATAGCCATACCTCTTAATTCTTGGGCTAATCTTTCCTGCGCTTGATATTCAGGTGTCTGAGAATCAGTAGCTAATAATTCTAAATAGTCTATAATAATTACATCAGGCTTAAAGGACTCATAGTTAAAAAGCTGTTGTAAATAAGCTCTTAGTTGATTTACGCTAGCTCTTTTAGTTGGGAATTCTTTAATCTTTAAATCTCCCCTATTAGGCACAGCTTGTGTAACTTTATCTAATCTCTCTTTTAAATCATCGCATCTATCTTTAAGCTGATTCTGTCGAATTCTAGAAAATATACTGTCCAACCTTTGAGCAACTCTATCTTCGGACATTTCTAGAGAGATGTAAAGAACGTTAGAACCATCTAAACAAGACCTTACGGCTTGGTTAGCTAGATACAGAGATTTGCCTACTCCAGGAGGGGCGACTACCATTGCCAACTCCTTATCTGCTAACCCTCCTTCTAAAGCTTCATTCAAGGATTCAAATATCGTCCTATGACTAGCTTCAGTAGTATCATTCATTAAACGGTCCCAACGTCCATCTACATCTGAGAAGTAATCTAATCCTAAATCAACATTTCTGCTAACCGTCAGAGCATCTCTCATAATCGGCTCTATTTCGGAATACTTCTTATCTTTAACCATCGCTGCAGAACGGATAATAGCGTCCTTTAGGGATTGTTCTTTTGCAAAACTTTCTACCAAATCCAAAAGGTAGTCTTCATTATTTAAAGAGTTTTGGTCTAAACTGTTTACCGCATCTAACTCCTCTTTGTAATCAGATATTAACTCATTAGGAGTCTTTATCTTCTTTATATCTTCTAGTATAAAATCATCAGAAGGTAGCTTTTGGTACTTTAAATAGTACTCTACAATAATGCGGTAAATCTTCTGATGGGAGGGGAATTCAAAGTACTCAGCCTTAACCATAGGCATTGCCTGCGTTAAGAAATTACTATCTGATTTTGACAGATAGATAATGCCTCGTTGGATATTCTCCGAAAGTTCGTAAGTGGTAGTCATTAGAATATAAAAGGGCTCTACTTAGTAAAAATAAAAGAAAAAAAAGTATTACTATCGGTTACCAGTTGAACCGAAGCCACCTTCATCTCTAGAAGTTTTTTCTTTAAAAAAAGTATCCTTATCTACCGGATTTAATATTACACTAGGAATCTTCCCAATGACCATCTGTGCAAATCTCTCACCTTTTTCAATAATAAAAGGTTGCACTGCGTTTAGATTTCTAACGGCTACCATAACAGGACCTTTATATCCACTGTCAATAGTTCCAGGGGCATTTGGAATTACTATCCCAAGTTTAGCGTACGAACTTCTTAATCTAATTTGACCTTCAAATCCAGGAGGTATATCTACCCTTAATCCTACATCTACGAGTACTGTTTCCCCTTCTCCGATAGTCATATTTTCATTTGAGTATAAATCAAATCCTGCATCGTTCTCATGTTTATATTCAGGGTCAGGATTGGTTGAAGTATTTAAAATATTTATTGTTACCATGTTTAATGTGTTCTGTTTGAGTTTCCTACTTTAGTGTAGTGGATATCCTTATCTGACATTCCTTCTGCTAAGGTAGTCATTGCTTTTTTTCTATCCTTATCACGTGACTGTTTTTCTTTCTCTGTTATATTTTTACAGAGACCTTGTTCTTTAGCAACTTCGTGATTAATTTTATATTCAGTATAGGGAGATACTCCTTTTTCTGATTTAATAGCTTCCTCGGTGTTTTTTATCTCGTCTTCCATCCATCGATGTTCTGTTTTAGCTTTATCACCGTCACCTCTGCCTTCTGTTAAGCCTATACCATGTGCAACTATTTTTTGACCACGTGCCGTTCTCTCAGAAAGATTCCCACAGGAAGGGCATTCCTGCGGGTTTTGATACTCTTCACCGCTTACGAGCTCGTCAAAAACTTCTTCACAAGGTCCACACCAATAATTATAAAAAGGCATTATATCTCACATACTCCATCCACGCAAGCGTCTATAGAGGATGAAAGTTCTTCTAACTCTCCTTCTTGTATTAGCTTATCCACGTTAATAGTTCTGTGGTCTAAAACAGCTAAAGGCTCGTTACCTCTAGAACCTGCTCGGTAAAAGGTAACACCTTTCAAGTCATGAGCATACGAGAGTAAATCTTCATACAGGACAGATGATTTGAAGTCACTAGGTAGATTACAAGTTTTAGATACTGCGGAATCTATATGTGCTTGCACTACTGATTGTACTTTCATATGCTCCTCAGGAGTTACGTCATAAGCTCCTACGCAGTGACTTAAATCTCTACCTCGTAAATACATCTCCTTAAATAAAGGGTCTATAACTACATTCTCATTATACACTCCAGGAGTTGTTGTTTTCCATTTTCGAGTATACATTGGAGAGAAAATTGGTTCTAGTCCCGTCGATACCCCCAGAACCATACTTATAGTTCCAGTAGGAGCTACGGTAAGCATTACAGCGTTACGTAATCCGTTCTTTTTAATATCCGCACGAATTCTCGCAGGAATTGTCTTCATAAACTTTTCATTTTTAAGTTTACTAAAGTCATATTTTTCGAAACTTCCTTTCTCACGTGCAAGGTACATAGAAGCCTTGTAAGCCTCGTTCCTAATCGTGGAGAATAACCTTTCAAGAAACTCCAAACAAGCGTCAGAACCATACTTAAAACCAGCCTTGATGAGGAAATAGTGAAGACCCGTAACGCCTAAACCAATTCTTCGGCTACGCAATCCAACTTCTTCACATTCTTTGATAGGGAAGGTGTTAGCTGTAAGAACATTATCTAGAAATCTAACGCCAACTCTAATAGTCCGTGCAAGTCTACGATAATCAATCTTACCATCCATATCTACCATATTAGCCAAGTTAACATGACCCAAACAGCAGTTACCGTAGGCAGGAAGAGTAATCTCCCCACAAGGATTTGTAGCAGGCATTTCTTCAAAGTAAGATACGTTAGTATAATCGTTAGCTAAATCAACATTGAACACTCCAGGTTCACCAGATTCAACTGCGTTATCTAAAAGTCTTTCCCAAATATCTTTTGCTTTAATAGGGGATAGGACAGCATTTGAGAAAGTATCAGACCATCCAACTTTGTGGTTTTGGTCAGCTCTTCCAATTGCGTCTTCTTCATCTTTAGCTACTACAGTTACGGTATCAGTTATACCTTCTTCATTTGTACGGTCTACTGTATAGCAGAAATACTTATTATGGCGACCTCCGAACGTAAAGTGCCAATCTTCATTGTTTTCTACAGCCTCAATAAATCTGTTATTTATGGCAACTGAGATATTGAAATTAGTAAGTTCTTTACGGTCTAACTTAACCTCTAAAAACTCTAAGAAGTCTGGATGGCTAACTTCAAGAATTGACATCAAAGCGGTTCGGCGGTTTTTACCTGCTCGAACATGTTCTCCAATCTCATTAATCATTTTCATAACAGAGATAGAGCCGGGAGCTGACCATTTAATGTTTTGAATATCGTCTCCTTTAGGTCTAATCTTTGAGAAATTAAACCCTACACCTCCACCCGCACAGGAAATCTTATACATATCTGCGATGGTCTTACCAATACTTTCTACTGAATCTTCAGGGTCAAGAACATAGCAGTTAAGCATATTATACTTATTACGACCTGCTCCGAATAGAATACGTCCACCTGGACAGAAGTCTGCTGAGTTAATAGCCTCAAAGAATTTCTTTTCTATTTGCTCTCTAACTTCCTCTTTTTCGGGGAGTGCTACAGCTTTAGAAACTCTTTTAGCAAGCTGCTTCCACTTAGTCTCTCCTGGATATGCATACTTATCCATGAAGATGGATTCTTGGAGGGAGTCTTCAGGTATATCATAACCCATTATTCGTCCTCCATCTCTAGACAGAGAACATCCTCTTCTAGAATTAGCAGTAACTGTTCCCCGCCTTGAGAAACTTCATGACCTGTAAAATCGCTGAACATGACATAGTCGCCTGCTACAATCTTACAATCGTCTGCAGCGCTTACTACCTCTCCTTCATTAAATTTCTGATTTATTACCTCTTCAGGCATCAGGATTCCTCCCGCAGATTGTGTCTCGGCTTTCTTACGCCGAATGAGTAGTCGTTTTCCGAATGGTTTAATCATTTTCCAGTTTTATATAGTATTTATGTATTAATTATGCGAAAGTTGTAGTTCCTTTATTCTTTTTTACTACAATTTCTTGCGCTTGGTCTTCTATTAAAGACAGTAAATATTCATTATGAGAGATAATAAAGATTTTTTTATCCTCTGCAAGCTCATCCATAAGCTCGCATAATCCTTTCACCCCTTCCCGGTCTAGAGAGTCTGCTATTTCATCAAAAAATATAATATTAGACTTGTCCATTCCGGATAACCTAAGAAGGTCATTTAAAGAAAGCATAACCGCTAATGATACTTTTTTCTTCTCTCCTCCGGACATAGTATCAAATGCAACCTCAGCCCTCCCATTAGAGATATACTCCTTTAATACTTCGTCAAATTTAATAGCAAAGTTACCTTGAGTTAGAATGCTTAGATAATAGTTAGACCTTTCATTGAAAAATTCTAAAATGTTCCTAATAATATATTTAATTAATCCTTGCTCAGAGAAAGCCTGTTCCCAAAACCTCATAAGGTCATACATTTTTTGAGACTCAGACATCTCTTGGGAATACTTCTTAGATAGCTTTTGCTGACTTCTTACCTGTCTCTGAAGTACTTTAATCTCTACTTCAATCTTTTTTAAATTTTCTATAAGTTCAAAATCACTAGCACTAATAGGAAGATGGAATTTATCAATCTCAGTATTATTCGATTTAATCTTCTTACGAAGAGATGTTCTATTAAGATACTCCCCTTCTAAAGAACTTTTATATTCTTTAAGTTGATTGTATATTACTAAGGGCTTTTTACCACAATGTTCACAATTAGTATTATCCTCATATTTCCCTATATCACTCTTAAGCCTTGTAATTTTATTATTACAGTAAGTAAGTGCATCTTCATCGCTCCGACACTCTAATATTAAAGAATTTCTCTTGGTTTCTATTTCTTGAAGTTCTGAAAGAGAAAATTTCTTAAATAACTTCGGGTCTCCCCCTTCTAAAGTAGCAGCTCCTTTCTTTTGAGCCTTACGAAGTTTAGTTATAGTTTCTTTTAAGCTCTTACACTTTTGCAAAGACTCTGATTGTAACGTAGCCGATATTTTCTTCTCATTATTAAACTTAGTCTTTAGAGACCTAATTTTAGAACGGTGTTTAAATAAATCAGATATGTTTAGAAAATTCTGTATAATAGACCTTTTCTCATCAGGGGTAGCTGATAAGAAGTTCATAGAATTCTGCTGTCCAAATACCATAGATGCTAAAAACACATTATAATTAATATTTAAAGATTTCTCTAAGTACTCTTGAGTTTGCTGTATACCTTCTTTAGTAAAAGACTTACCTTCAATCTCTAGTACTAAAGATGGAGGTTTCTTAGTTCGAGTAATGACTACGTTGTCATTTACTGTGAGAGTTACTTTACATGGTACTTTAGCTCGGTTGTACCCTAAACTCTTTTCAGTGGTCTTCCTAATAGTCTTCCCGAACAATGCAAATGATACTGCTTCAATGATAGTAGACTTTCCAGCCCCATTAGAAGATAGTGTTTTAGTATCCAGGTTCTGTCCTGCTATATGGGTAATCCCATTGTAATTTTCGAAATTGACTTCTGCATCTTTAACAGATAGAAATCCTTCTATTTTAACTTTATTTATCTTCATCTTTAATCATCTTAAGAGCGCTTAGCAACTCTTCTTTTTCAAATATAGAATCTTTAGAGTCTATGTAATCGTTAATCACTCCGGAGTCTAATGTAAACAATTTCTTATCGGGTGAATAATCTGATACAAATTTAGGAAGTATATCCTCAAAAGAAATGTCTAAGTAATCTACGTTATAATCTTTAACTATTTTCTCATGTAATTGCCGTTCGACATACTCATCTAGTCTATCAATCTTCAACCTTAAAATAATAAAATAATCTTTAAAATTTACTTTCTTGGCAATTCCGTCTAATTCATCCAAAGTACACGCTATATGTTTAATTCCATATTGTATAGGAGTACGAACAACCTTAACAGTTTTATCTTTTCTAATTACTAATGTGTGTAAGTACTTAGAAGAGTTTGCTTCCCCGAAAGAGTTAGAGTATTGAGTACCTAAGACATGAATTCGACCATCATAAATTTTAGGTTTATGGATATGTCCTAGAAACGAGAATTTATTCTTAGGGAAATGCCATCTCTTTAACTTAGCTTCGTACAGGTAATTTCCATTAGACACACACCCTTCAAATCCAAAATGTCCGAATAAGTGGTTCTTTGATGCTTTAACCATTTTTACTATCTTACCTTCATCCTCGTAATGGGGGATAAAATCAAAATTAACCCCTGCTATATTAACTGTTTCCGTATCGTTTATAATCTTGGCTCGGTCTTCAAATAGTGTTAAGGTTGAATCTGAACTTCCATCTTTTCTAATGGTATCATGATTACCCCTTAATACATAAATATTCTGGCATTCTAAGCTATCAAGTAATTTTCGAAAAGCCAATAATTCAGCCCCTCCAGGATTCCTACGGTGGAAGATATCTCCAGAAATTACAACTGATTGGGGAGGTTTAGCATTTACCAAACGAATAAGGGTTTCAATCTGCTTATCTAGAAACCCTGGCATATAATCACTTCTTAAATGAATATCTGTTAATAGTACTACTTTATGAGTATTGGACATTATATTAAATCTGCTACGTTAGTAGGCTGTCTGTTGCTGTCAAAATGAACTTCTTCTACACTTCCAAAGGAATCTCCAACTTCTACGTCTACTTTCATAGGGACTTTAAAATCCATATTATACTTAGTCTTTAGGTAGGATATGTCTTCCATTACATCTTTAATCAGCTTTGCAACTACTTCTGTATTTTCCTTATCGCATTGAACTTCAATACTATCATGAACGGTTGCTAATATCTCAACATCCTCCATACCTAATTCTTTTATTTTCTTTTGCATGTTTAGCAACGAATTTAAAACCATATCAGAGGTGGAACTTTGAATTACAAAGTTTAACCCTTGTCGTAAAGCTCTATATTGATACTTAGTAATTGGACTATTTACATTTGGAAGATTACGTCTACGACCAAAGAGACTCATAGAGTACCCATTTGCTTTTGTGTATTTGTTAACCACCTTCATAAATTTAAATATTCCAGGAAACTGAGCTTGGAATCGTGCAAAGATGTCTTTAGCGTATCCGTCAGATTTTCCAATTTGCTCAGCTAACTTCTTATAAGAACCTCCATATACAATCAAGAATATACAAGACTTAGCTACTTGCCTTTCTTCTTTAGTAACCTCTTCCAAATCTTTCCCAAAAACCAAAGAGGCAGTATACGTATGCAAGTCTTCTCCAGATTTAAACGCATCTATAAGATTAGCGTCACTGCTGCAATGAGCTAACACTCTAAGTTCAGCCTGAGAGAAGTCAGCAGCTATAAAAGATTTTCCTGAATCAGAAAGCATTAGCTTACGTAGATTTACTCCATCTGCAGTTGTTCTAGGTAAGGTGTGAAATGATACTCCTTTACTTTGCTCTTTTTTCCGACCTGCAGAATATTTAGAACAGCTAAGTCTACCTGTTACCGTAGCTGCAAAGTTATACTGAGAATAAATCCTACCATTTCCATTATTCTCTAAAGCAGCTTCTACCCCTTTAACATATGTTTTATACTGCTTAGATAAAGTTTTATAAGCAAGTAGCTTTTCTATAAAAACCTTAGCAGGGTGAGAGGCAGCTAAGCCTTTAATAACAAAGTTTAGATGCTCTTCTGTAATGGAAGGGGCTTTAGTTTTTTCTGATACCATGGTAGGAGTTAACCCAAAACCTTCCTTAGTAAATAACAAGTCTGCAATCTCTTTAGTTGAATTAGGATTTAACTCCTTATCAAACTTAGATAAATTATTTAATTCTTTTGCAGATTCTTCTAGCTTATTTCCTAAAGTCTCATCAAGCTCTTTAAGGTATTCAATATCAACCTTCATACCTCTATTTTCTACTTCTCCTAAAGCTACAGTTACCTCTTTCAAAAGCTTATCGTAAATAGGGGATACGTTTAAAGGTTTCATCTGATTACGCATCTTCCTCCAACAGCGCAAGGTTAAATCACAGTCAGCTGCATTACCTATTGCCATTTCATGTAAAGGCATATTAGCCCAGTCGTGCTCTGCTCCGTTAGTTACTGTAAGCATTTTCTATACAAGTTGTTTCTAGAATTACGGAAGCTACCTTATAAGGGTCGCAATTAGCAGCGGGTCTTCGGTCTTCTAAATAACCATAACCTTTTTGGCATACATGATTTGGTATTCTTACACTACACCCCCTATTAGACTCTCCGGAAGAGAATTTATTATAATCAGAAGTCTCGCAATCTCCTGTCATTCGTGATTGGTTACCTTCCCCATAAACTTGCATGTGCCTAGAATGATGCTTAGATAGTTTACCTATAGCGTCAAATATATCTATAATGCCGCTATCCTCTCTCATAGAAATAGTAGAGAAGTTAGTATGACATCCCGCTCCATTCTCTGTAGCAGATGGCTTTGGGTTATAAGTAACTTGATATGGATAATCATCTCCCTCTGTTAATCTTTGAAGGATATACCTTGCCATCCATAAATCATCACAAGCGTTTAAAGGGTCTAGAGCATTAGTTTGAAACTCCCACTGACCATACATAACTTCAGCGTTTATACCATAAATACCTACGCCTGCGTATAAGCACATTTCTAAATGAGCTTCTGCTAAATCTCTGCCTTTTACATTACCTCTCCCTACTCCGCAGTATGCCTGCCCTGGAACTCCTCCCCTGAAATACTGAGCACTCAATTTATAAAGCAACGTATACTCCTGCTCAAATCCAAACCAAGGACTATTGTTTTTCACTTCCTCAGATTGAGTAATACCTTCTAATGAACTTCGACTATTGCTCGGATGAGGTTGACCATCGGCAGTCATAACTTCACATAGGACTATAGAACTATTCGGGTTCTTTTTAAAAGGGTCTTTATAAGCTCTTACAGGTTTTAAGATAGTGTCTGAATTATCTAGAGATGCTTGATTAGTACTTCCCCCATCAAAGTTCCAATCAGCAAGCAATTCCTCCTCGTAAGAGTGCAACACCTTTGTCTTACTTCTAAGTTGAGGCATTCCGGTACTACCGTCAAGCCATACATATTCTACAGTTTTTTTCATTTTAATATACGTCTAATTCGTTTGGATAGTATTCCTTAGTTAAATCTTTCAAGGAGTGTGGTTTGTTTTCATCTATAAGAGAGTGTATAATTTGGCTATCCTCAATATTATTAAAGTCGGTCAATCCCCATTGTCTTAAAAACTTGTAATCAAATTTCATATTGTGAGCTATTTTAACTATATTAGGGTCAGCCATTAAATCTCCACACCTTTTTTGTATATGCTCTAACTCTGAAGGAGTCCATTCAGATTCTTTATGGAATACAGGAAATACAAAAGAATGGTTATCTTTAAATGCGAAGCCACATGTAAGCAATTTATGCTTTTGAAAATCTAGACCTTCTGTCTCAAGGTCGAACGCAACTGCTTCAGAATTAAAACACTCATCCATGAGTAAATCAAATTTATCAATATCTCCGTTAATTAATTCATAAGGGGATTCATCAAATTTATTTACCTTCAGTATAAACTTAGCGTAAGAGTTATTTAAATCTTGTAAAAACAAACTCCTAAGCTTAGGCTCCGCATAAATAGAAAACGGATGGTATGACGGTACGATATGTACTGTAGTCTCATCTTCATCTGCTAATTTAACGGTAAACTCTTTACCTCTTTTATTACCTATCCCGGACTTCTTGGTAAGGGTTTTCAAGGCTAAATTTCCTAAAGGTATTACTAAATCAGGCTGGATATTCATCAGGTCCTCTTCTAAAAGTTCTCTATGCTCAGCGAACATCTCTTTAGTCATGTCCTCCTCCTTTACGTTAAAATCCTTAACGGCTGCTACAAACTGGTATGAATTATCAGGTAGTTCGCTTTTTCTAATAAGCTCGGTAAGTACCTTGTACTCCTCATCACTGAATTCATAAACCCTCCCGTATTTCTTTTGGTAAGAGTCATGTATAAATACAATCTTTTCATCCCCTACAGGATTCCTGTGAATGTTTGAACATTTTTCTTCCTTTTCAAAAGAATTAAATATATTATCTAAATTGTTCATCTATCATATGTTATGGCTAAAAGTAAAAAGAAAAAATCCCATTATCTTAATAATAAGGATTTCGAAAAATTAATAAAGGATTATTTAAACGACCCCACTACTTATGAAAGCGAATTGGTGGAGAAACTGGACCTTTTAATTACAAATATTTTGCACACTTTCAAATTCCGAGTAGACCCTGATGATGCTAAGCAGGAGTGTTTTGGGTTGGCATTTAAAGTTCTCAAGAACTTTGACCCTAATCATGGGTCAGCTTTTAATTATTTCACTACAGTATTCGTTAATAATTTAAAATTAATGTATACTAAGAATAAGAAGTATCAGGAAAAAATTAGAAAGTACCAAGATATTCACACTCCCGAGTATCTTAAGCGTTACGACCTCGATTAGATTTCTTATTCCTTGGAAGTAGTGCTTTATAAATATAAGGCAAGTATTCAGTCTTCCTGATTTTACCTTTTATACCTTGTATTAGACATGGTACTTGAGTTACACTATACGCTAGAAATGAGTGAGGTAAGTCGAAACTATTTACAACGTGTATAGTCTCCTCTCCTTCTTCGTTAGCCCACGTATCCAATAAGTAATCTAGTAATGCTAAACATTTGTCATCCCACTTAGAGTAATAAAGAACTGTAAAATCGTTCTCCCTTTTACGTCTGAAGATGTTGTTTAAGAAACTTTCCTTCTTTACAAAATTAACTTTCCGAGTCATCAGATTCAAAAGGTTTTTTACCTAGAGCAGCCAGGTCTTCTCGTGTAGGGTCTGGTTTAGTGGTTTCTCCTTTTGCTTCCGCTACCAATTTATCTTTCTCCTCCTGAGGCAACTTCTCAATATGCTCTGTCAACTGAGACATAAAGCTATCGATACCTTTATAGAATAGGATTTTCGCAAATTGGTCATTGCTCATTTCCGGAGGCTTAGCTGCACTCGACAATTCTTCATATTGCGCAGTTTCAGCTTTAGTCATTTTAATGTATAGTTTCATTCTTCTATTACTTTTGATTACTTTAAATTTCCAATTAATCTCTTCAGGATTAAAATTATATAAAATTGCCTTATTGCTAGACATACTATACTATTATAGTGCATGGCTCCTAAAAAAAATCCAAATGATTTACTTAAATTAGAAAATGATTTCTACGTCAAACCACGTATCAACGGTAGACGTAAGGGAAATACTTTCGAACGTCAGCTCGCTAAGAAACTCAACGTCCGCTTCAATACAGATGAATTCAGCAGAACTCCCGGAAGTGGAGCTTTTGCCACTACTCATAAATTGCCAGAACATTTACAGATACATGGAGATTTGATTACTCCTCAAAATTTTAAATTTGTGATAGAAGCTAAACGAGGTTATAATCTCCAACTTGAAGACCTTTGGAAACCTAAGAGTAAGTTCTATGAATTTATAAAACAAGCTTCTAGAGATGGTAAAGCAGCCAAGAAACCATGGCTACTAATATATAAAAGAGATAGACAGAAAGAAATAGTAATATGTTCTTGTAAATTTAGTATTAATGAGAAAGCTTTAGTTAGAGGAAAATATTATATTTATCTATTAGAAGACTTATTAGCTCTTAACGATTTAGAATTCTTAGTTTAATATTTTGAGGCTTCACTAGTAGAAATGTGAGAGTTAGTGGTCTGACTCCCTTTTCTATTTCTAATTTTACTAGAAAGAAGCTTTTTAAATCCCTTAACTACATTAACAGTGAATCCAGTTGCACTGCCTCTCTCTACTTTAAGTTCTCCTCTAGAAACACTTGCTATGATTTTTCTAATTTGGGAAGATGTGACTTGTGTAGCCTCCATGTCAGAGTAGTTCTTAGCATTCAAAACGCTAAACGGATTAGTATCTAAACCTGCTAAAGAAGTCATTATAGAAAAGGCTCTGTCCTCTTTCTCTCTCTGAGGTTTTGAAAGTTTATCTAAGTAATCCATCTCATCCATGTGCATCATCTTAGTTACTATATCTCTTTTTGCTGCACTGTACTTTCTTTTTTCGTACTTATCCATTTCTCCAGGGTTTACCCCTTTATACTCATTATTAAATTTATCCATTAATTCCAAGGTTATATCAGCCATTTTCTTAATAGGGTGATTAGCTCCATATTTCTCTTGAGAGTATTCGCGAGCCTTTCCTTTTAACGTGCCTCTAGTGTTATGAAATTCATAAGCTCCAGCATTGTCAGGTGCTCTATCACTAGGAGCGTCCTTATCCATTGATGCTGAATGTTCACGTTGTGAAGCTTGGAGTCTTTTAGCAGTAGCATGAGCCATGTCTACTACCCCCTCATCTGCACCATGGTCTAATAGTAAATCTTTATGTAACCCGAATGTAAAGTCATCAGCTATGGTATCCAAAGATTGATTTCCCAAATCTGAATCTTCTCCGGAAGTAGTTGAAAATTTATCTGAAATTGGAAGAAGACCGGTCTGCATAATCCTAGCTCTCTCCCTCTCTGTTAAGTTTAAATAATTACAAATATCCTGTCTTGCTCTTACCGAGTCTATCTTCAGGAAAGTGTCTGCTTTATTAGTGTCACCTTTTCCACCTCCTATAGCATTAGCTGCATCTAGGTCTAAAGGTCCGGTCATCTGATTTGCTGTAAACCCTGAAATTTCCGTAACAGGTTTAACGTTCCCTAAGTTCCCCGTATCAATTACAGCTTTCCATTGAATAGAGTTAATATCCTTTTCAACCATAGAGAAAACAACTTTAAGTAGGTCAGGTGCATCTGAAAATGTTGTTCCATAATTCTCAACATCCTCTATAGCGTGGTCCATTATAGGATTGTTAAAGCCTTCCCCGTTAATATTAGCATCTAACCTTACGGACATTTCTGCTAATTTATTTAAAGTTTCTCTCTTAACATCTATAACTTTGCCAATACCTGTTAATACCTTTGCAAGACCTCCTAGAATTTGATTATATTCCCCAGACCCTGGAGAGAATTGCATAGCTCTTAAAAACAAATGGGTTAATTTAATTGAATGCTCATTAAGTTCACCTCTTACTTTAAAAAATCCTCCTTCAGGAGATACAACTGTTTGGGTTTTTAGGAAAGGCTCATCAGAATCGCACATCTTCATATTAGATAATGCCACTCCAAGATGCCTAAGACCACTTTGTTTTCCAGGTCCTACCAACACTCCTTGGTAATTTTCGTACGCTTTCGAACCCTGAATATCTAATCCCATATCACCCTCGTACCCTTCCATTTGTTGAAGAATTAAAGGTTGGTTATCTACGGTACCATCCGAAGAATCATCCGAGAGACTGCCATACATTAATGAGTTTCTAGCTTTGCCTGGACTTCCAACAAAAAATCTATCTCTCAAAGCTTCAGACTTTGCATTGTTCGGAATACATCCAGTCTCCTCTGAATCGGCAGCTAAATCACATAAAGATTCTAAATCATCTAGAAATTCTCCTGTAGCCTCTGTATCAGGAACACCTCCATTTGTACCTAGAACAAGGTTCATAACCCTCTGCATATCAGTTGTAGACTTCTTACCTATTCCATGCATAAAATCTATTTTATTCATAGCTTGTTGTATATTAACATTACGGTCTAATCCTAAAGTATCAATAGCTTTTTTGAATTTAGCGCCAACCTGTGTCATCTTTACAGTATGAGCTGCAATAGCAGGGTCCATCTCCGGGGTATCGGTACCCATAGTTCCATCAGATTTACTTAACTTCCACTTTAGAAATTCGCTAAAGTCATTAGCCTCTGATGCTAGTATTTTTGTGGTGGAACCTTTACTGTGAAGTATTATCTCATTTGGATTATTACTTCTAATTTCAGCCTCTCCGGGCTGAACTTGGGACGCATCCCCTTTTTTGGTTGTCTTAGGTGAAGTTACAGACTTAGCCCAGCGCTCCCACTCATTCCTAGCTACATAACTAATTTTATTCTCGTAATAAGATAGGCGGGTTTTATCAAAAGGTACGTTACCTATGTTAACTTCACTCAACAGGTTGTCTACAGAAAGAGAATATGTTTGTTTCCTCAACTTTCCGTATGATTCGAGTAAAGAGTGAAATGAGTTCATTTTCATAAAGAATAGGATAGTTTCGAAGGTTAGAAACTATCCTATTATTACAGTCGGTTATTTATAAAAAATTAATCAAGACCTGCGTATTGTACTGCAAAGTCGTAACGAATGTCAACTTCAATAGTATGGAACTCATTTGTGCCGTAATTGAAGTCAGCTAACTTCCAAGCCTTAGGATAAGCTCCATATAGATTAATATGTTTCACAGGGAACATAGCATTATCTAATTGGAAAATCTTAATGTGAGACTTGAAGTTTCCGTTTCCTTGCATGAACTGAGGAGTGAAAACACCATTTACTGGGTCATAAGTATTAGACATCCAGTCGTATAGTTTTTCAGCTACATTACCTTTAACTAAGTTGTCAAAAGTAATAGTAACGGCTTCAGGTGTAACTTTACCAGGGTAGTAGAATTTATCATTAACACGGTCTGCAACAATATCTTCAGAAGTAAATGAAATCTGAGATACTTTTTTAGCTGCTAGTGTTAGTGTTTCAGCTCCATCGAATCCAGTAGGAAGGTTAATTTCTACCTCCCATTGGTATGCGCGGAACGATTCTAGAGAATGTGATAAAGTTGGAAGCTCCCCATCATTCAGGGTTCTTGAGGTTTGTGTTGCGTAGTATGCGTTTGCCATTTAAAGGGTCTCCGTATTATATAGCCTTAGACGCCGAGGTCTGAAGATTGGTTAGTGAGATTAAGTTCAAAGACAAGAACTTCAGCGGTCTTAGTAGGTTTGATTAAAACACGACACCATAATTCATTTCTATCGATTCGAATTGGAGTGTTAGTTGTTTCATCACAGATTACTCTAAACTCTGTTATACCTCTACGACGACGGATGTCATCAAGGGCAGGAGCTAAGAGACCTGTTACACGAGACCATGTTAGTGGGTCATTTGGTTCGAAGATGATGCTACGGGTAGCAGCAAGAATCATCTTTCTGATTGTAATCATCATGCGGCGAACATTCACCCTATCAAGAGCACTTGGTGTTCTTTGTGCTGTTCTTTGTCCCCAGATGCAAATTCCATCTTGAGCAAATTTAGCTATAGGATTGACTGCGTTGCCTGGCTGATAAAGTTGGTCTCTGTCACCCTGATTTAGAATAACTTCTACATCTGTAGGTTTCGTTAGACGTCCTCTTGTTAAACCCGCTGGAGCGAACCAAGGGTCTGCGACTGCGTCAGTATGACACATGATTGAGATAGCATAAGCTGCAGGGTCTACGAAAATATCAGTATTAGTATTTACATCATAAACTTTTAGCCATGGCCAATATATTGCAGCATAGCTAGTGTTAATAGCAGCTGAGCGACCATCGCCATTACCGTTATGCCAGTTAATTGCCTTTTGAGCAGTGGTTAAACCTTCAGGAGGTGAAACTACCGCTAAGAAGTTTTGAGATGATTCTGCAAGAGTTATAAGTTCATTCTGAACACTTTGCTCCGTAATTCCAGGAACACATGCCATTGAGATGTTCAAAGAATCATCATCTAGAGCATGAATGCCTGTCTTAGTTGCTTTAGCTCCCATTAACGCAGTCTTAACAGTACCTGTGATAGTTCCGGCGGCTTGAGCGTCACCGTTAGTACCTCCGGATAAATCATAAGTACCCGTTATCAGTTTCATCCATTTTGGACTTTGATTAGCCCAAACACCACCGTCATAAGTCTCTAGGTCAATATTGCCAGCAGCAAAAGTGCCTGAGAAGTTTGTAGCGGGAGTCCAGTCCTTGTCAGTCCTGGCTCCTAATTCTGCTAAGAATTGAGCTTTAACATACTCTGAAGTTAAATCTACTTCGGCTGTATTAATTAAATCTTCTAGGAAGTTTCCAGCTGAAGCTCCATCTTTCGACATACTTACTTGCCAACCTTCTGTCTTAACTCCGTCTTTAACAATGTCTAGTTGGGAGTTCTTTCCAGAGTATTGAGTAACTTGAACTTTAAGTCCATGATTCTTAACACCTGTAGCTAAAGATTGTGCTGAAGCGTTATACCCGCTTCCTGAGTAAAGTGACTCAACTAGATAAACTCCACCATTGTCCTGTCTTTCAGCTGTGCCTCCAAAGGCTCCTGCTGAGCAGGAAGTGGCTGCGAGTCCAGAAGCAAGTGCGGTTTGAGCGTCAATTCCTCTTACCCATTGCTGACCTCCGATAGCTGCACCGATGTCTGCTGCTTTAGTGGCTGATACAGCGAGGGTTGCACCTTTACCGGCGTGGCTTCCTACAACCGTTATACCTGATGGTTCTGTAGCACTTGCTGCTATACCT
>TARA_R110002020_G_scaffold26460_30_pt1 | contig 34837 bp, 29 predicted proteins | sample TARA_R110002020 | Tara Oceans TARA_R110002020 (sample SAMEA4396489) | marine metagenome | biome: Westerlies Biome; feature: [MES] marine water layer (ENVO:01000295) within the mesopelagic zone...; material: water (ENVO:00002006), including particulate matter (ENVO:01000060) such... | reverse complement strand
GAGTGGATCGTGTGCAATCCGATCGCCAGCGAGCCGGACGTCTTCGCCTATCCCGCGGCGCTCGCCGAAGGGCACTGGCCCAACCGGCACGACCTCGACCGCGCTGCGCCGGACAATCCGGTCTATATCGAGCCGGAGGCGCTGACCGCGCCGGGCGTGGCCATCGTCAATTCGCGCGCGCTGAAGATCGCCGGCATCACGGCCGAGACCGAGGTGCCCGACGGCGTGCGGATCCTCGTCGACGCCGATGGCCAGCCGACTGGCGTCATCGAGGACGACAATTTCCCCAAGCGCCTTCCCGACCAGTACGGAACGATGCGCCCGAATTGCGCCCTGTTCCCGATGATCCCGCCGCTCACCCACGACGACATGGTGGATGCCGTCCGCACCGGCATGCGCGCCTTCAACCAGCGCGGCGTGACGGCGATCTACGAGGGCCACGGCATCCCGAAGCCGCAGCAGCGCGCCTATCTGGACCTCTACCATCGCGGTGAGCTCAGCATCCGGACCTATTTCGTGGTGTCGTTTCCGGTCCCGCTCTACCGCGATGAGACCGCAGCCCGGGCGCTGATCGCGGAAACCTCGCTCTATGCCGGCGGCAACGGCTTCGGCGACGATCTCCTCAAGCTCGGCGGGCTCGGCTTCTCCTTCGACAGTGCGACGGCGATCGGCGCCTCGCTCATGCGCGAGCCCTATGTGGGTGCACGCGGGGTGCCATGGCACGGCGTCCAGCACGTCGACGAGGCGATTTTCGAGCAGATCGCGCTCGATGCGGCCAGAGCCGGCCTCCGGGTCCAGGTCCAGTGCTCCGGCGGGCTCGCCATCGACAAGGTTCTGGCCGCCTTCGAGGCCGTCGACCGGCAGGTGCCGCTGGCCGGCAAGCGCTGGGCGATCGAGCACTGCCAGTTTCCGTCGCCGGAAAACATGGCCGTGTGCCGGAAGCTTGGCCTCGTGGCGACCAGCACCGCGAACTTCCTGTGGAACTACGGCGACATCTATAGGCGGTCGCTCGGGCAGCAGCTCTCCGACGACGCCGTGCCCTATCGCGACTGGATCGACGCGGGCGTGATGATCGCTCAGTCGACCGACGGGCGACCCTCCGATCCGCTGTTCGCCATCTGGCAGATGCTCGCCCGCCAGGACGGCATCGCCGGCGGCTCGTTCGGGCTGCCGAGGCAGAAGATCACCCGGCAGGAGGCGCTGCGCCTCTACACCTACAACGCCGCCTACTGCGCCTTCTGGGAGAACGATGTCGGCTCCATCGAGCCCGGCAAGTACGCCGATCTCGCCATCCTCTCCGACGACATCATGACCATCCCCGAGGATGCCATCCCGGACGTGGCGGTGGAGGCGACCCTGCTCGGCGGAGAGATCATCCACGATGCCGGCGTGTTCGGTGAGGGCGGCGCGGCGTCGTGAAGGGGGACCAATGAGCGAAACCAGCTGGGCGGAGCAGGGCGGCCTGTTCGAGAACCTGACGGCCGACGACCGGGCGATGCTGCACGAGATCCGCAGCGGATGGAATTCAGGCGTCGACGCGCGCCGGGCGAAGGTGATGGGCATCTACGCGCCGCTCGCCGCAGCCCGCTCGAAGGACGGCATCCGGATCCACCGCGACGTCTCCTATGGCGATCACGACCGCCAGATCCTCGACGTCTTCGCGCCGGAGGGCGCCCGCAACGCGCCGGTGCTCGTCTACGTCCATGGCGGCGCGTTCGTGCTCGGCAACAAGAGCGCCGACGGCGTCATCTACGACAACGTGCTCGCCTGGTTCGCGCGGCAGGGCTTCGTGGGCGTCAACGTCGAGTATCGCCTGGCGCCGGGAGCGGGGTATCCGGGCGGCGCCTACGACACCGGCCTGGCAGTGCGCTGGATCGCCGAGAGGATCGCGGAGTATGGCGGCGATCCGGACCGGATTGTGGTGATGGGCCACTCCGCCGGAGGCACCCATGTCGCGTCCTATCTCCTCGATCCGGACGTCGGCATCGAGGTCCCCGCCGGGGTGAAGGCGGCCGTCCTGGTCAGCGCGCGGCTGAAGGCGGACATGGATCCGGAGAACCCGATGCGCGAGAACGTCGCCGCCTATTTCGGCGACGATCCGGAGTTCCTGGCGGCGCATTCGCCGACCGCGCTCGCCGCGAACGCCCGCTGGCCGATGCTGGTGGCCTTCGGTGGCTGCGAGAACCGCTATCTCGACCTCTACGGCCTCGAGTTCGCCTCGCGGGTCGGGGCGGCGACGGGGGTGGCGCCGCGCGTGATCCAACTCCCCGAGCACAACCACTTCTCGATCGTGGCGCACTTCGACACGGGCGAGGAGGTGCTGGGCCGCGAGATCCTGAGCTTTCTGGAGCGGGAGGCAGGGATTACGGCGCCGGCTTGCTTCCGGCCTTAAGCGGGGCCGAGCGACGCGGAGAAACTCTCTTTGCAGAGTTCTCTGCCCAGTCAGCCCGCCTTCTTCTGCCGAATGCTCCCATAGAGGCCCCACAGGACTGCGACGGCGGTCAGTGTCATGACGGTGGCACTGATCGGGCGTTCCACGAAGACCATGGGGTCGCCGCGTCCCAGGAGCATGGCCCTGCGAAAATGCTCTTCCATCATCGGTCCCAGCACGAACCCGAGGAGGAGCGGCGCGGCCGGAAATCCGAACTTCCGCATCAGATAGCCGAGAAATCCAAAGAATGCGACGAGCCAGATCTCGAACGAGCTGTTGTTGACCGAGTAGGTGCCTATGCAGATGAACACAAGCACCGACGGGAAGAGCAGATGATAAGGGAGGGTCAGCAGCCTGACCCAGAGACCGATCAGGGGCACGTTGAGAATGATCAGCATCAGGTTGCCGATCCAGAAGCTCATCACGAGGCCCCAGAACATCTCGGGTTGGTCTGTGACAAGGCTGGGTCCCGGGGCGATGCCATGAATCATCAGGGCGCCAAGCATCAGGGCCATGGTCGGGCTGCCGGGAATGCCGAGGGACAGGGTCGGAATGAAGGCGGTCTGTTCGCCCGCATTGTTGGCTGACTCTGGGCCCATGATGCCCTCGACAGCTCCCTTCCCAAACTGATCGGGATGCTTCGAGACGCGCTTTTCGACCGCATAGGCCAGGAAAGCCGCGACGGCGGGGCCCGTCCCCGGCAATGTGCCGAAGAACGATCCGATGGACGATCCGCGTACCATGGGCAGCCAGGCGCGCCGAAGCTCCTCGCGCGTCGGCTTCATTGCGCGAAAGGTGAGCTGAGATCGATCGATCCTGTGCGCGTCGGTCTTGTTGATCGAGCTGATGATTTCGGCGATGCCGAAGATGCCCATTGCCAACGCCACGAGACTGATGGACCCACTCAACTCGAGCACCCCGAACGAGAACCGGGGCGTCCCTGTTGCGACGTCGGCGCCAACGCAGCCGAACATGATGCCGAGTACGACCATCGCATACGCCCTGACCGCCGATCCCTCGGCGATTGAGGACGCGGCGACCAATCCGAGCAGCATCAGACCGAAATATTCGGCAGAGCCGAACCGCAATGCGTAGGCGGCGATCGCCGGGGCGAACAGCATCAGCAGGAGAATGCCAACGGACCCGCCAACGAAGGAGGCAACGGCCGTCATGAACAGCGCCATCGCGCCCCGGCCTTTTCGGGCCAGGGGGTACCCGTCGATGCAGGTGACGGCTGTTGCAGGCGTGCCGGGAATGTTGAGCAGGATGGACGCCGTGCTTCCACCGTACGAGGTGCCGTACCAGATTCCGGCGAGCATGATCAGCGCGGTGGTCGGGTCGAGGTAGAACGTCAAAGGCAACAGCATCGCGATGGCGGTCAGCGAGCCGAGACCGGGTATTACCCCGATAACGGTACCGAGGAAGACCCCCAGAAAGCAGTAGAGCAGATTGTTGACAGACAGGGCCGTGTTCAGACCGAGGATGATGTTGTCGAACATGGCTTCTCTTTCAGAACCAGCCGGGTAGGCGGAGCATGGGAACCGACAGTCCGAGCCCGAGACCGAACACCAGCCAGGAAAACGCCGCCAGGGCCACGCAGAGCAGTGCGGTACTGAGCAGGCGGAACCGTAGCTCGGCGAGCGAGGAGATGATCGTAGTCGCGATGACTGCAGGAATGAGTCCGAACGGTCGGATCAACAGCGCGAAGGCAGCGACGGCGAGGAGGATCAGCAGCGGGGTTGCGACGCTGAGCGCCGGTGTGCGGCCCGTGCTGAAAAGAGCCGTGACGAAGATCAGTAGCCCGAGGCCGGCCAGGATAACGCCGAGTGCAACCGGAAACAGACCCGGTCCGATCTGACGAATGCTTCCCGTTGGGTATTCCGCGTAGGCATATAAGCAGTAAAAAATGCCCACAGCCGTGAGTACGGAGCCACTCAACATATTGCCGACATCACGTTGCATCACGCTGAGGCCTCTCTTCCAAGAATCCGGCACTACCTGAAGTCCATGCCTCGGACCTGACAGCGGTCTTCCGCATTCTCCTGCCGCCGCGGGTTCCGCATGAGCCTTGTCTCGGCTCACGCAAAGGACCGGGGATACGCGTCGAGGCTCGTCCCATGCGGCGAGGATCTGGCTCCGCCCCTCGGTTGAGCGGGGAGGCGCTCGCCGCCACCCGGCGTGGTCTCAGCTCACAATAGGCAGCCTTGCCAGACCGATCATACCCGCCAAACGGCAGAGGCACGCACCTCTCCGTGTCAGTGTTTCCGGGGTCCCCTTGGGTATCGCGCGCCGCTCGATCAGTCTGGCGGCGCGTGATCTTGCTTTCCCTTGATCGCAATGCGGATCCGTCCCGCCGCTGATGAGCGGAACGGATCCAGCCCATGTCATCAGGCCACGTGAGAAGAGGCGTGCAGCGGGAATCGCTCGGCATAGGAGCGCTCCCTGGTGCCCTCTTTTCGGACAGCAAGTGCGAGCTCGTCGTGCCGTGGCATCCAGACGCCATCGTGGGAGCGGATGTAGGTCAAGAGCTTGTGGAGCTGGGCTGCCATCAGCGGGCGACCGCCGAAATTACCGTGCATCGTGATGTTGATGAACGAACCGGGCTCCATGCGATACTGGTAGTCGAACATGTCCCGGTAGCATGTAAACCATGATTCCGGCGCGCCTCTCAGGACGCGGTTGTCGGCATAGTCGCTGTGGGGAATGGCGATGATCGGTCCGCCGGGGGTGTCGGTGCACACCGGAAGATCGATGTCGTTGTAGTCGCCGTGCCACAGCAGGCCTTCGTCGGCGAGAATGGCCGCCGTGTTGTCCGTTGTGGCGATCGTTGAGCTTAACCAGCCCACCGGTGCGATGCCGGAGGTGTCCGTCAGGATCTTCAGGCTTTTCTGGATGAGGTTGCGTTCCTCATCGGGATCGAGCCCGGACAGGACGCCGTCCTGCGAATAGTTGTGGCCAGCCAGTTCAAAGCCGGCCGCAATGATGTCGCGGATGGTTTCGGGAAACAGCTCCGCCGACCGAGCATTTGCGCAGACGGTTGCCGGGACACCGTGGGCCTGGGCCAGGCGCAGAAGTCGCGTCATGCCGTTTCGCCCGCCATAGTTGGACCATGTGATGCCGGCGCGGTCGACGGCACCGGCTTTCGGCGGGCTCGTCATCGGTGAATAAGGAGGCGCCTTTCCTTCGGACCAGTTCTCCATAAGGAAAGTCAGCACGACTGTAATCCTCGGGTCTGCCGACACCGCCGCTCGCGAGTTTTGGTTCATTCAGATTTCGCCTTTCTCGTCTGATTTGCATTGCATGCACCTTGTGCGATCGTCCGGTTTATTCGGATTGGGTGCACAAGGCTGATTTGCAGATGGATCGCTTAAGAACTTTAGGGTGAGTAAACCGGTCGTGGTGCGTAGAGGAATCGTGCCGGCGTTCGCAAACGGTGGCGCGGCCGCCGGCCCCGCTGTCGTTCAAGTTCCGCCTGTTGAATATTTCGGGCGGAGTAGATGACGCCCAGGCGTTTCACTGGAATTTAGGCAGACCGGTCGGCTCGAGCCGGTTTCTCTTTGAAACCCAGATTCAATCGATCTGAAGCCTTGGAGCGTCAGACGGAAAAACGTGGTTCGCTTCCCGTCCGACAAATTTAAGTCTACTTGCTCGTCTTGGAAACGAGCCGGCGATACATCTCTTCGGAACTTTTCAACTGCTCGGAAAACTCCTCAGAGGTGGCCGAGCGCGGCTCGTATCCCGCGTTCTCCAGGAGCTTGATGGTTTCCTCCTGTTCGAGCGCCGCGTTGATGTCGTCGTGCAGCCGCGCGGTGATGTCATCTGGCAGACCCGCCGGGCCGAGGACACCCACCCAGGTTTCCGGCACGGAGAAGTCGTTGCCGAGCGCCTCACCAATCGTCGGAATGTCGGGTGCATTCGCGGCCCGTGAGTCTTCCAGGACGGCGAGCGCCTTCAACTGACCGGATTTGATGTAGGGAACGACATTCGACAGCACGACGATGCCGGCATCGGTCTGCTCCCCCAGGAGGGCTGCAAGGGCTTCGGACCCGCCTCGATACGCGATGTGGATGAGCTGCGTGCCTTCGGCTTCATTCAACAGGAGGCCGCCAAGATGCTGGGAAGTGCCGATGCCGGAAGACCCGAAGGTCAGCTCCTGTTCGCGGGCGGCTTCAATGAACTCCGCCGCCGTGTCGTAGGGGGAGGACGCTGGCACGGCGAGGACCTGAGGTGCTTTGGCCACCATCGCGATGGCTGTGAAGTCGTTCACAGGATCGTACTTCACAGCTTCGTTGAACAAGTGCACCGTTTGGTGCGGCGGACCGAGGTTCAACAGTAGTGTCAGCCCATCCGGCTCGGCGCTCGCGACCGACGCGGATCCGATCGAGCCGCCGGCACCGGCTTTGTTCTCGACAACCACCGGCTGCCCGAGGCTCTCGGAGAGCGGAGCGGAGATGATCCGTGCCACGGTGTCGGCAGCGCCGCCCGGGGAGAACGGCGCGACCAAATGAACCGGTTCTGACGGGTAGTCTGTCTGCGCAACCGCCGCTGGGGCCCAGCAACTTACCAGTGTAACCGCAAGCCAACGCCAACGATTCAAAGCTTTCATCACACAAAACCTCCCTGCATCTTTTTTTGAATGTCAGGAGCCTAAGGCGATGCGCGTTGGGTTGTCGAATGCATTTGAAGTGCCTAAAGAATGCAAAAAAGGTATCAATGATGGAGCTGCGCCAACTCGCCTGTTTTGTAGCCGCGGCCGAAGAGCTGAACTTCAGCCGCGCGGCAGACCGCATGCATATCTCGCAACCGCCGTTCAGCCGACAGATCGCGAATCTTGAACGGGAGCTTGGAGCACGCCTGCTTGAGCGCTCCTCGCGGACCGTCTCGCTGACCCCTGCCGGAGCCAATCTTCTCGTGGAAGCACGACAGATACTTGCGATGGCGGCAAAGGCAGCGGAGGTGGTCCGTCGGACGCAGGACGGTGAGATCGGCTACCTGCGTATCGGTTTTGTCGGCTCGACGATCTACACGTCCGTTCCGGCACGATTGCAGGCTTTCCGGAAGCTTTATCCGGACACGGAGATCACGCTCCAACAGATGACGGTCGCTCGGCAGATCAATCTTTTGCTCGCCGGAGAAATCGATCTCGGATTCATCCGACAGCCAGTTTTGAACCCAAAGCTGGAAATGCGAAGTCTGCTGAAAGAACCATTCGTGGTGGCCGTGCCGGCCAATCATCTGTTCGCCCAGCGCGAGCACATAGAGCTCAGCGCAATCGCGGACGAAGACCTCGTTTCTTTCAGCCGGGAACAGGCTCCCGCAATTCACCTGCAACTGCTGAAAATGTGTGAAGAAAGCGGGTTTGCGCCACGAATTGTTCAAGAGGTCTATCCGATGTCGACACTGGTCGGTCTCGTGGCATCTGGCATCGGGGTCGCCATCGTCCCGGAATCGATGTCCCGGCTCAATATCCTTGACGTCGTCTATGTGCCGTTGTCGGGCACCGCCGGCCGCAGCGAATTGTTGATGGTCTGGCGTGCCGGCGATCAATCATCGGTCCTTGGCAACTTCCTGGCGATGTAGATCGGGGGGAGGGACGAGAAGCCCGCCGTCTCCAATCGCGCTCCCCTACTTTCGCTCTGCGATCGAACCGGATGACCCGGTCGACGAGATCGTCACTCATCGCCTCGGGGAGGATGAGCTCTTTCATCTTGGCCGCGAAGCCGCACGCGAAGGCCCAAGTCAGAAGATAGGCAACAACATCTGGTGCGACCTTCCACAGCCTGCGCTAGACGTGATCCAGTCCATGCCGAACACCCCCGAGTTGATCTTTCCCTACTCGCCAGGGGCTATCGGACCGGCGTTCACGCGCGCCTGCAAGCTCCTCGGGATTCATGATCTCCGTTTCCACGACTTTCGCCACGAAGGCATTTCCCGGCTCCGCGATGGGCTGCTCCATTCCTCATGCGGCAGCCGTGTCAGGCCACCGCTCGTGGGCTTCCCTCAAACGCTACACCCACCTCCGGCAACCGGGAGACAAGTATGAGGATTGGCGGTGGCTGGAGGCGGTCACGTCAGCTAGTGGAAACATCAGGAGCAGCTAAGCGTTCTACGCCACCGCGCTCTGATTGATCTTCTCGATCGTCCTGAAGAGCTGCGTGACGTGGGCGTCGTCGAAGACTTGCTCGGGGCCTTGGGGCGCGATGTCTGTGAAGGGACTGTCGTAGAGGAGGGAGGGGTCCATGCTGCCGCTCTGGGTCAGCTGCTCGATCACCATGCCGACGAATTCGATCTGTTCCGCGCTTGCGGTTCCCTCGGCCAGAAAGTCGGCAAAGGCCTCCTGAACGGCTGTCTTGTCCATCCCCACGAGTGAGCGAACGAAGCGGCCAAAGCCGTCGCTCGCTTCGCGTGCGCGCTCGATCGCGGCCTCGTCGCCGATCCCCGCTTCGACAAGCATCGTCTCCAACTCGCCCAAATCGGTCGCCGTCAGGGGTTTTCCCTGGCGAAGCTTGTGGAGGGCGATGTGGTCCTCATGGCCGCGCAGGAAGGCGCGCGCCTTCTGCTTGAACCGGACGAAGTCGACCTCGCCGACCTGGGGCAGGCTCGCCTCGCTTTCCTCGCCGAGCTCGTCGGCGAAGTTGGAATAGACGATCGCGCGCTTCTCGCGCTCGATGTGCTGGATCAGGTCGCGCAGACGACGCCGCGCCCGTTCCAGGTCCGGGACTGTGACGCCCTCCCACCAGAGATCGGACTGGATCTCCTCGATCAGCGGCCGCTGGGCGGCGATGCCGGGAATGCCCGTTTGCATCTCAAGCGCCGACGCGATGGCCACAAGCTCCTTCTTCAGCTTGTCGAAGCGCTTGGATCCCTTCAGCAGCGCGAGCTCCAGCTGGAGCATCAGAAGATCGAAGCGTTTCGCCTCCTCGGTGCCGAGCCGCTGAGCGGTCGGCAGCGGTGCCACCTCGTCGACGAGCTCGCTCCGCTCTGCTTCGCTGATGTCGCGCCACGCCGCGTCCTCGCGATATTTCTCCACGAGCCGCCGCTTCTGGCGGACCAGGAAGCTGTCGAGGCTCATGCCGGCGACGGTGTCCTGCAGTGTGCGCCGGGCGTCCTCCCGCACCGTGTCCATCGTCGGCTTGTCGGCCTCCTCGTCCTCTGCCCGGTAGGATGCTGGCGGCTCGTGAAACCCGTCGGCGGGCGCCTTCTCGTCGAGGGCGCGGACCAGGTCCAGCCGTGCCGCGAACAGGCGCTCCGACAGTGACTTCGCGATGCTGACGTCCTTCAGCTCCGGATTGGCGCCGAAGAAGGCGAGATTGTCGCAATAGTCGAAGACGCGGAAGAACTCCTTGTCCGCGCCCGGGCCGAACAGATCCGGGCAGAGCCGGGTCCCGCGCCCCATCATCTGCCAGAACTTGGTCTTGGAGCGCACCAGCTTGAAGAAGACGAGATTGACCACCTCCGGCACGTCGATCCCGGTGTCGAGCATGTCGACGGAGATCGCCACGTGCGGCGCCTTGTCCTTCTCCGAGAAGTCGTCGATCAGCGTCTGGGCGTAGGCACCGCTCTGATGGGTGATGATGCGCGCGAAGTGGCCCTTCAGGTGCGGATAGGCGGCGTTGAACCGCTCTTCGATATATTCGGCGTGCTTCTGGTTCTTGGCGAACACGATGGTCTTGCCGAGCCGGTCGCCGCCCTCGACCTTTACGCCCTTCTCCATGAAGTGGGCGATCACCCGGTCGACGGTATCCTCGTTGAAGAGCCGCTTGTTGACCTCGGCAGGGTCAACGCTGTCGGGCACGTCCTCGCCGCCCCAGTCGAGCGCGTCCCACTGGTCCTTCTCCTCTTCCGTCAGATCGTCGTAGCGCAGGCCGCGCTGGATGATCTTCAGCGGCACCGAGATCGCCTGCGGCGGCACCAGATGCCCGTCGGCGATCGCCTCGTCGAGGGAGTAGGCGTCGGTTGGCACGCCATCTTCCAGGTCGAAGAGGGAATAGGTGTTGTGGTCGACGTCCTCCTTCGGCGTCGCGGTCAGGCCGACGAGGAAGCTGTCGAAATAGTCGAAAATTGCGCGGTAGCGCTGGTAGACCGAGCGGTGCGCCTCGTCGATGACGACGAGATCGAAATGGCCCGGGCCGAAGGCGCGGGTGCCTTCGGCCCTGCCGTCGATCAGGTTCATCATCGTCGGGTAGGTGGAGAGGAACACGCGCCCGTCGCTGGTCCGCTCGGTGACGAGGTTCACCGGGGCGGCATCCGGCAGATGCTGCTTGAAGGCGCCCGTCGCCTGGTTCACCAGGCTCACCCGGTCTGCCAGGAAGAGCACCCGCTTCACCCAGCCCGCCCGCATCAGGAGATCGATCAGCGCGATCACCGTGCGCGTCTTACCCGCGCCCGTCGCCATGACCAGCAGCGCCTTACGCTCGCCGTGGTCGTCGAAGGCGCGGGCGATCGAGCGGATGGCGCGCTGCTGGTAGGGCCGGCCGGAGATCTTGCGGTCGATGGTCTGGTCGGCGAGCTTCTTCCGGCTGGTGCGTCGCTGGATCGCCAGTTCCAGTTCGTCGCGCTTGTAGAACCCGCCGATCTGGCGCGGCGGCGCCACCGTGTCGTTCCAGATCCAGTGCTCGTACCCGTTGGAGAGGAAGATCACCGGCCGCTGGCCATAGCGCGCCTCCAGGCAGTCGGCGTAGAGCTTCGACTGCTGCTGGCCACGGCGGGAGTCGTGCTTGGTGGCCTTGGCCTCCACCAGCCCGAGCGGCTTCCCGTCGGCGCCCCACAGCACGTAGTCGATATAGCCGACGCCCTGGGCGTTCGGCATGCCGGTGACTTCGAACTCCACGTCCTCCGGCTTGTCGAGCGCCCAGCATCTGTGACCTCGCTGACGCGCCCACCGATAGGCGCCTCTCTGGTTCGCAGCACCGTACTCTCTATGCAAATTGTCTGGGGGCCGTTGCCTTACGGGTTGAGCGGAGGCCACGCGTCGCGCCAGAAGCTGCGGGGTTGGGCGTTTGGATTAGGCTGGCGCTACCGAGCGTCGCGTGGCGGACTGCGTCCAGCAAGCTGGCCGTAGCCGGCGAGGTCTTGCGCGCTATCAGGGGCGTCCGGCCTCGTCGTCGACCTCTCTCGATCGGGGTTCTGGCCCCCTCGGGCCGACCCCTCCCCCGGTTTGGGACCGTAGCGCGCGGGGCAGCAGCGCGGGGCCGCCGCACCCCGACATTTTCGTGTTTCTCGCAAATCTGAAACAGCGGTTTGGTTTTTATTCAGCGCTGAAGCAGTTCGGCAGCAATCCAGGGGCCGAACATGTCGAAGGCCACATCGGAGTGCGGTTCTGACGGCGAGCATGTCCCGGAATGTCCCGTATTGTCCGGTCGTTCTGTCCGGTTTGTCCCGCGCCGCGATGGAAAGGGTGTTCGGCCTGCCTAATTCGGATCGGGATACCATGCCAACTCGGTTCGGTCAGAGCCACGCAATCGGTAGTCCTGAAAGAGCCGCCAGCGGTCTGCCGGTCGGTCTCGTCGCGTGCGACGAGGATGTGGCTTCTGGTCGGCCGGACAAGACGGCTCTCGCAATGCCTGGTTTGCCGCTTTGGAATCGGATCTGCGTTCCTGGCAGATCCACGGCCGGGCCGTCCGGAGTCTTGACGGCGCTGGCCCCAACCAACTCCCCGAACCGCTTCGCGGCGTCGCCCGGATCGTCCGCTGCGACGACAACAGCCGGCATTGCCTGCGTGCCGTTCTCGTGAGTCACGAACGCGCGCCGAAGATAGTGCTCGGCGGTATGGTGGCGGACCGCGATGCAGGGAACAGGGAGGCCTGTCGGATCGACAAGAACGATCTCGAGGCGCACTTCGAGAGGCGCAGCCCCTCCGATGTCCCACTGCCGTTGCACCGCGATCGGACCGGCATGCGAGACACCGATCCGCTGGAGATGGGTGCAATAGGCGCCGGTGTCGCGAACCGCAACGACGATCGCCGCCGGGCCGGCCGCCTGGCCGAGCACGTCCAGAACGACCGAAGGTGCACTGGCGGCATTGGTGATCTGCAGGAATTCGAGGAAGCTCGTCGCACCGGGTTGAGCGTCTTCGAAGCAGATCAGCCGATTGGCCAGGCCCGGCATCTCGCTGACCGGCGTGGTCGTGAAGCCGGACTTCCCCGCTTCGCGGGAAACGGCATCGAGATCGTCCACGAGCACCATCAGGTGATCGAGGCCGATGACGGTGGGAGCGCTCTCAGGCATTCAGTTTCGGCTCCGGCCCGGAGCTTCCGCGCCGGAAGGACAGGGCCAGCATGCCGAGCACGAAAAGGCCGGTCACGAGCTTCAGGTCCGAGGGGTTTACTCCGGCGGCCAGGCCGGCCGAGATCACCTGGTAGTAGATGATCGAGCCGACAAAGGGCGCGGCCACCTGTCTTGCCACACCTCTGCGGCCGAGGACGGCCTCGCCGATGATCAGCGCTGCCAGGCCGTTGATCAGCACGCCGAACCCCATCGCCACGTCCGCGTAGCCCTGGACCTGCGCCACTGCTGCACCCGCGAAGGCGCTGAAGCCGCTTGCCGCTCCGACGCCCAGGAGGGTGACCAGCCAGGTGTTCACGCCGTTGGCACGTGCCATCGTCCTGCTCGCGCCGGTCGCGCGCAGCGCCAGTCCGCTGTCGGTGTAGAGGTACCAGACCAGGATCAGCACGACGGCGGCGACCACAGGGATCCAGATGCCGTTCTGGAGCAGGACGTTGCGGTTGAAGTCGGAAAACAGACCGTCGAAGAAGGTCGTGTGGGTGAAAAGCGGCGTGTTGGACTTGCCCATGATGCGCAGGTTCAGGCTCCACAGCATGGTGATCATCAGGATCCCGGCCAGGAGCGTGTTGATGCGCAGGTTGAGGTGGATGAAGGCCGTGGCGCAACCGGCCAGGAAGCCGGCAGCGATGGCAAGCGCGAATGCGAGGGAAGGCGGCAAGCCGGCAACGACCAGGGCGGCGCACAGGCAGCCGCCGAGCGGAAACGCTCCCTCGCACGTGAGGTCGGGAAAGTTCAGCAGCCGGAAGGGGATCATGATCGCCAGCGCGACGAAGCCGTAGACCAGGCTCTGCGCCAGCGTGACGGGTACAAGCCCCCAGAAACCGTTCAGAACGTCCATCATGGCTATACCAGGAGCGCCTTGTCATCGGTCAGGTGGAAGCGCTCGACGAGGGCGTCGACCGTCAGGTTGGCCTTTTCCGCGCCGTCTGCCTCGTAGACGATGCGGCCGTCGCGCATCATCACCAGCCGGTTCCCGCAGTCGATCGCGTGCTGCATGTTGTGAGTGATCATGAGCGTGGTGATCCGCGAGCTCTCGACGGCCCGTATCGTCGCGGTCATGACCGCCTCGGCGGTGCGCGGGTCGAGTGCGGCACAGTGCTCGTCGAGCACCAGCACCTTGGGGTGCCGGAGGCAGGCCATCACCAGCGACAGCGCCTGCCGCTGCCCCCCGGAGAGCAGCTCGACCTGGGTCTGAAGGCGCGCCTCCAGGCCGAGGCCGAGCGGTTCGAGGGCTTCAGCGAAAAGCCGGCGACGCCGGCCCGTCATCGCATAGGAGAGGCCGCGCGCCTGACCGCGCTTGTAGGCGACGGCCAGGTTCTCCTCGACCGTCAGGCCCGCTGCCGTGCCCTGTGTCGGATCCTGGAACACGCGCGCGACCCACCCGGCCCGGCGGTGGACGGGCGCGAGGGAGACGTTCTCCCCCGCGATCGTCACGCTGCCACGGTCCGGTACGATCTCCCCGGACACGACGTTGAGAAGGGTGCTCTTGCCAGCTCCGTTGCTCCCGATCACGACGGCGAAGTCGCCCTCGCTCAAGGCGAGGTCGACCCCACAGAGCGCGGAACGCTCATTGGCCGTTCCGGCGTGGAACGTCTTCCAGATGCCCGCGAGTTTCAGCGTGGAGCGATCACCCTCACCCATGGCGGATCTACCGGACATCGTCAGCGTAGGCTTCCGGTACCGTCACGCCCCAGCGCTCAACCTGCTCCTTGCTGATGACCACGCTGTGGTCTTCCGGCGTGGGTACCGTCGGCGGGATGTCGGAGACGCTCGCGCCATTGAATATCTGCTCGATGATCCCGGCCGCACTCGCGCCGATCTTGGGCCAGTCGACGGAGTAGGAGGCGAGCATTTCACCCTTTTCGACCGGGGCCGGCAGGCCGTTGAAGGCTGGCACGCCCATCCGATCGGTGATGGCGGCGATCTGTGCGGTGGCCGGCTGGAACAGGTTGGACGGGAACACGTACACCGCGTCGACCTTGCCGTTCAGCGACTGGATGCGCTGCGGCAGGTCGTTGACGTTGTCCACGCCGACCAGCACCAGTTCGACGCCGTGGTCGGGCGCAAATTCCACCAGGCGTTCGCGCAACGCGTTGTCGGCGTCGTCGCCCGGGTTGTACGGAACGCCAAGCCGCGTGAGGTCGGGCAGCAACTCCTTGATGAAGGCCAGGGTCCCGTCCATGTCGACGAGGTTGGCCGCACCGGTCATGTTCTCCCCGGCGGAGTCCCAGGACGGCACCACGCCGGCGGTAACGGGATCCTGGACCGCGGCGAAGACGACCGGTGTGACAGGGTCCTGGAGTGCGCGCACGGCGGTCTGGGTCACCGGGGTGGTGATCGTGACCACGACATCCGGCTTGTCGGCCGCGATCTTGGAAAGCATCTGCGGGATGACGTTCCGTTCCCAGTTGACCTGATCATAGGTGAACGTGACCTCGTCGAAGCCGCGTTCGGCCATCGATTCCTTGAGGCCGTCGATGACGAGCTGCAGCGCCGGGTGATCGCCGAAGTTGGCGATCGCAATGGTCTTTTCCTCCGCCTGGGCGGCGGTGATGCCAATGGCCAGGCCGGCGAGGCCGGCAAGGATCTGTTTCATCGTCGAGTTCCCTCTGTTGTTCCGCCCTTGAGCGGGCGGTGAACCGCAAGCGTCATGCCGAGCGTGACAGGGCAGCCTCCGACTGCAGGAATGACGCCAGGATGGCGTTGAACTCGCTCGGTTTTTCGATGTTCAGGAGATGGCCGGCATCCTCGATCACCTCAAATCGGGCATGAGGGATCTGGGCCGCGATGACCCGCATCTGGGCGCACGGCGCGACGGTATCGTGGCTTGCCGCGACCACCAGGGTCGGAACGTCAATCGTCGCCATATCGAGAAAGGGCTCGATGGAAAGCCGGGCGGCCATGGTCTTGCGATAGGCCGCCGGATGCAGGGCCTCGAGGCTCGCACGGATGGTGGCTCGTGCATTGTCGGAGGGCGCGGGACCGAGGAGCCTCGGCAGCATCTCGTCGACCATGACCGCGGCCTGGTCGCCGGTGCTCGGTGCGATCCGCTCCGCTGCGAACCGTCGCGGATCGTCGAACACCGGGCGATCCCCTGGACGGCACGCCGCCAGCGTCAGACTCGAAACACGATGCGGGAAGCGGGCATAGAAAGCCTGCACCACCAGCCCGCCCATGGACAGGCCGACCATGTGAGCGCTGGCCGCTCCGAGATGGTCCATTGCGCGCGCGAGATCGCTGACGAAGTCGAAGAAGTCCAGCGGACCGGACGGGTCCTCGCTGTCGCCGTAGCCGCGCAGGTCGATGGCGATCGTTCGCGTTGTCTTCGACAGGCTGTCGAGCTGGGCCGACCAGTTGGACCGGTTGCCACCTATCCCGTGCACGAAGACGACGTCGGGGCCATCGCCGGCAACGTCGCAGGTGAGCTCGGGAGACCCTGGAATTCGAACGGTTTGCCACGTCATCGATTGACAATGAGGCAGCGGTCCTCATCATGGCAAGTAAGTATTAGGTCCAATCCTCATAACCTTGAGTTATGTCTGTTGAATTCTGAAACGCTGCTTCAGTTCCTGGCGGTCTATCGACGCCGCGGCATCGGCCGGGCCAGTCGCCAGTTGGGGGTCTCGCAGCCTGCCATCAGCAACACGATCCGTCGTCTCGAGGACGAACTGAAGGTTCCCCTGTTCTGCCGAACCGCCACGGGCGTTGAACCGACGGCATATGCCGACGCGCTCGCGAGGCGGGCCGAGGTCATCTCCAATGAACTGGAGCGTGCGCGCAGCGAGATCCTGGGACTGCGTACCCTCGCCGCCGGTGAGGTCAGGTTCGGAGTGGGACCGGCCCTTGCCAGTTCGCTCGTCTCCGAAGCTCTCGCGGGCTTTCTCGACGCGCGTCCGCAACTGGTCGCCTCGGTTCTGGAGGGGTTGTTCGACAAGCTGACGGAAGGGGTGGAAAGCGGACGGCTCGATTTCGCCGTCACGACAAATCCGTCGTTCTCGCTCTCCGACGAGCTCACGTCGGAACTGCTCTTCAGCGACCAGTTTCGCTTCGTGGTCCGCCGCGATCATCCGCTTGCCCGGGCGGGGGCTGTCCAGCCGGCCGACCTGATCTCCTATCCCTGGGTCCTGCCGCCGCGCGACGGCACCTTGTGGTCGATCGTCAAGGCGGCCTTCGACGGGCTGGGGCTGGAACTGCCGCAGGCCCGGGTCGAAACCAACTCGGGCGGCTGCATCAAGGTGCTGCTGCGCAGTGGCGCCTATGTCAGCCTCGTCCCGCTCTATCTCGTGCGGCGTGAGGTGGAGATGAACGAGGTGACGATCTTGTCTGTTCCCCGCATCGAGATCCCCTGGGACGTGGTGGTGCTGCGCCGCGCCGGATCCGCTACATCACCGGCGGCCGAGGCCTTCCTCGCCCACCTGCGAGCCATGCTTGTCGAGGGCGAGAGACCCGCCGCTGCGGTCGAGGAGCGATCATGACCGACCCATCCGCGAGCCACGACGTGCCGGGAAAGGCGGTTGTGACCGGGGGCGCTACCGGCATCGGGCGGGCGGTTGCGCTCGAACTGGCCGGGCAGGGCTATTCGGTGGTTCTCATGAACCGCAACGAGGAGGCGGCCGGCGCGGTCCTCGACGAGATCGCCGCAGCCGGAGGGCAGGCGGAGTGGATCGGCTGCGACGTCAGCGACGAAGCGTCCGTGCATGCGGCGTTCGACCGGGTCGGGCGATGCGCGGTTCTGGTGACAAGTGCGGGCACCATGTCCCAGATGCCGTTCGAGCAAATCACCCAGGCCGAATTCCAGCGGCTCCTGAACGTCAACCTGCTTGGCGTCCTGACCTGCTGCCAGTCCGCCGTTCAGCGGATGGAAGCCGGGGGACGGATCGTCATGATCTCGTCCAGGGCTGCGCTGGGCGGCACGGGGATCGCGCACTACAGCGCGACGAAGTCCGGGGTCAACGCGCTCACCCGCAGCCTTGCGGTCGAGCTGCTCTCCCGGGGGATCACCGTCAATGCCGTGCTTCCGGGCTTCATCGATACGCCCCTGTCGCGTTCGGCGCTCGACGACGCGCAGTTTGCCGCGTTCGCGGCCAAGCAGCCGCTCGGCCGGGCCGGGCAGCCGGAGGACGTTGCGTGGGCGGTCTCGTTCCTGGTTTCTCCACGCGCCAGCTTCGTGACCGGCCAGTGCATCCTGGTGGATGGCGGCAAGAGCCTGCCTGCCTGATCAAGACCGATCGACAAGGATCCGTGACATGCCGCTGCAAGCCAGACTCGACCTGAAATGGGTCCGCATGTTCGAGGAGGCACTGCGCCTCTCCGGTGTGGCCGACGGTCGAACGGTCGCCATCGTCGCAGAGAGCCAGTCCAATCCGCTGCTTGTCGAACTGGCGGAGCTCGGAGCCGGCCTGTGCGGAGCCCGTCCCGTGACGGTGATGGTCCCGAGTGCCCCCGTCGACACCGTGCAGCCCATACGCTCAACCGGCACAACCGCTGCCTACGACGATTATGGCCCGGTTCTGCGGGCGATCGCAGGGTGTTCGCTGATCGTCGATGTGACCGTCGAGGGGCTGCTGCACAGCCCGGTCAGGATCGACGTCCTGAAGGCCGGCGGCCAGATCCTCATGATTTCCAACGAGCACCCGGAAGTGCTGGAGCGTTGCCGGCCGAACCCGGAGCTGGCCGACCGCGTCAGGCGCTCTCTCGAGCTTCTGTCGGGCGGGCGGACAATGCGCGTAACGTCAGAGGCCGGCACGGACCTCACCGTCGATATCGCGGACGCACCTTGCCGTGGCGGCGCCGGGTTCCTTACCCCGGATGCGCCGATTGCGTACTGGCCGGCCGGGCTTGCTCTGTGTTTCCCCCTGCCGGACACGGTGAACGGACGCGTCGTCCTCGACGTGGGCGACGTCAACCTGACCTTCAAGCGCTACATCGAGAGCCCGGTCACACTGGAGATCGAGCGCGACCGCGTGGTCGAGATTGGCGGGCATGGGCTGGATGCCGTGTCCCTGCGCTCCTACTTCGCCGCCTGGGACGACCCGGTCGCCTACACGATCGCCCACGTGGGATGGGGGCTCAATCCCGGCGCGAGCTGGGATGCGCTCATGATGTACGACAAGAACGAAATCAACGGCACCGAACTCAGGGCGGTGGAGGGCAACTTCCTGATCTCGACCGGCGCCAACGAGTTCGCGAACCGCTTCACGCCCTGCCATTTCGATTTCCCCATGCGGGCCTGCACCATCGAAGTCGACGGAAAGACCGTCGTGCGCGACGGCCGGCTCCAGGAGCCTTACTTGTAGGGTCGGGCGGCTGGCCGCATTTCGGCGATGGAAGACTGGGCTAGCCGTGCCGCGGGGCTGCGGCACCCGGTTCCACCGCCAGGAGATGCCGCACCGACGGCGGTTCCGCGCCGCGATGGAACGCGTTCGCCTCCGCCTGCAGGAGCTCCGCCGTTCTGGAAACGCGGCGGTGCTGGCGCAGGTGCTCGGCCCATGAGGAGACGAAGAACCATTCGACGATGCATCCGGGCGCGGCCGGATCCTCGGCGATGCCCCAGGCGTAGGCTCCGTCGCGCCTGCGCTGCGAGGCCTGACGCTTCAGCGCCCGCGTGAACGCCGGCAGGTCGTCCGCCGCGATGTCGTAGGTGACGGTGATGAGCACCGGCCCGCGATCGTTCTCCGGCTGGATCACCACGGCGGGCTCGGGCCAGTGGCTGGACGGGGTCAGGTCATCGTCGCCGGCCGGAAGGGCGGCGCGGTGGACGAGTGCGGCGGTCAGCGCCAGCCCCGCCGCGGCGATGCGCAGGGCGACGGGCACGCCGGTGGCTTCGGCGATCAGCCCCCATGCAAGCGAGCCGGCGGCCATGGCGCCGTTGAAGACCGTCAGGTAGATCGCCAGCCCGCGTCCGCGCACCCAGTCCGGCAGGATCGACTGCATGGTGGCGTTCAGCGTGACAAGCACGGCGATCCAGGCGATGCCGAGCAAGACGGTGACGGCAAGCGCGGCCGGTTTCGAGCCGGACAGGGACAGGATCAAGGCGCAGAGCGCCGTGACCAGGGAGGCGGCGAGGACGAGACGGTCCTGGCCGAGCACGGCGCGCAGCCTCGGCAGCAGGATGGCGCCGAGGATCGCACCGACGCCTATTCCGCCCAGCATCATGCCGTAGAAGCCCGGACCGCCGGCGAGCTCCCGCCGGGCGACCAGCGGCATCAGCGCCAGGACGGCGCTGGCAAACAGGATGAAGAGGCCGGCGCGCCAGAGCAGGCGGTGCATCTCGGGACTGGCGAGCGTGTAGCGCAGGCCCGCCCGGAGCGCGCCGTGGAAGTGCTCGCGCAGACCGTCGTCCGGCCGGGGCGGGCGGCGCCACCACAGCAGCGCGCCGCAGACCACGAAATAGGTCAGGACGTCCAGCCCATAGGTGGCGGCGGCCCCGAAAACGGCCAGCGCGAGGCCTCCCAGCGCCGGACCGATCGCCCGGGCGATGTTGAACCCGAGGGAATTCAGCCCAACGGCGCTCTTCAGGTCGGCCCGCGGAACGAGTTCCGGTACCACCGCCTGCCAGGTCGGCATGGTGAGCGCCGCCCCGACGCCTCCCAGGAAGGTGAGGAGCACCAGGCTGGGCACCGTGAGGGCCGACAGGGAGGCGAGCGTGGCGAGCGAGATCGAGACGCAGGCCAGTCCGAGCTGGACGACGATGAGGAAGCGGCGCCGGTCGAGAATGTCGGAGAGCACGCCGGCCGGGATCGCGAGAAGGAAGATCGGAAGCGTTGCCGCCGCCTGGACCAGGCCGACGGCGGCAGGCGACGGCGTCAGCCCCGTGACGACCCACTGGCTCGTGACGTCGCGCATGAACGTGCCGACATTGCCGAGCACGGTGGCGGTCCAAAGCACCGTGAACACCAGGTGCCGGAACGGCGCGAAGGCGCCGGGACCGGTTGCTGTGGAGGGGGGCCGGGCCATGTCCTGCTCCTAGAAGGCCCAGCAGGAGCATCCAAGGGCTCCCCAGAACGCCTTGTCGTCGGCGACCGGGACCGGGCGGCCCCAGGCGTCCGCATGGGCGTGACCGTGGACGCCGCACGCGCTTGCGCAGCCGCAGCGCTCGGCGGCAAGGGCCGGCGATCGTCCGGCGGCGTCGGCGCGTCGCGGGTAGCCGCCGAAGCTGCGCGCCGGCGACCAGTCCGGCATGGCCGGGGGCAGATCGGGCGCAAGGTGGCGGAACTCCGCGTCGCCGTGCACCGGCCGGCCGCCGAGGATCGTCAGTACCGAAACGATGTCCTGGATCTCCTGCTCAGGCACGGTGACGTAATCCTCCGACAGGACGGCGAGATCGGCCAGCTGGCCGGGACTGATCTGCCCCTTCTTGCCGGCCTCGCCCGAAAACCAGGTGTTCTCCGCGGTCCAGAGGCGCAGCGCCTCGTCCCGCGTCAGCCGGTTGGCGGCGGGATAGAGCGTCGTCCCGGCGAGCGTCTTGCCGCTCACCAGCCAGGCGAGCGAGACCCACGGATTGTAGGAGGCGACGCGGGTGGCGTCGGTGCCGGCCCCGACAGGCACGCCGGCCTCCATCATGCGGCGGATCGGCGGCGTGTGCTCGGCCGCCCTGGCACCGTAGCGCTTGAGGAATTCCTCGCCCTGGTAGGCCATGCGGTGCTGGACGGCGATGCCGCCGCCAAGCGCCGCGATGCGGTCGATGTTGCGCGCATCGATGGTCTCGGCGTGGTCGATGAACCAGTGCAGCCCCTCGAAGGGAATGTCGGCGTTGACCGCCTCGAACACGTCGAGGGCCCGGCCGATGGTCTCGTTATAGGTGGCGTGCAGGCGCCATGGCCAGCGGTTCTCGGCGAGGAGGCGCACCACGGGCTCGAGATCGGCCTCCATGGAGGGCGGCATGTCGGGCCGCTCGACGCGGAAATCCTCGAAGTCGGCGGCCGAGTAGACCAGCATCTCGCCGGCGCCGTTGTGCCGGTAGAGATCGTCGCCCTCGCCGGGAGAGACCTGGCCGACCCAGGCGGAGAAATCGGCAAGCTCCTCTTTCGGCTTTTGGGTGAAGAGGTTGTAGGCGACCCGCACGGTGAGCAGCCCCTCGCGGTGCAGCTCCTCGATGATGGCGTAGTCGTCGGGATAGTTCTGGAAGCCGCCGCCGGCATCGATCACGCCGGTCACGCCCAGGCGGTTCACCTCGCGCATGAAGTGGCGGGTGGAGTTCTTCTGATATTCGGGGGGAAGCTTCGGGCCCCTGGCAAGCGTTGCGTAGAGTATTGTGGCATTGGGCCGCGCGATCAGAAGCCCGGTCGGGTTGCCGCGCGTGTCGCGCACGATCTCGCCGCCGACCGGGTCCGGGGTGTCCCTGGTGTACCCGACCACCCGCAACGCTGCGGCGTTGAGCAGCGCCCGGTCGTAGAGGTGCAGGATGAACACGGGAGTGTCGGGCGCCACCGCGTTGATCTCGTCGAGTGTCGGGAGCCGCTTCTCGGCGAACTGGTGCTCGGTGAAGCCGCCCACGACCCGCACCCATTGCGGAGCCGGGGTGCGCTCCACCTGGGCCTTCAGCATCCGCATGGCCTCGGCCAGCGATCGCACGCCGTCCCAGCGAAGCTCTAGGTTGTAGTTGAGGCCGCCCCGGATCACGTGCATGTGGCTGTCGATCAGGCCCGGGATCACCCGCCGTCCTCCAACATCGACGATTTCCGCATCGGGTCCGGCGATCTCGCGCACCGTTCGCTCCGATCCGACCGCGAGGAAGCGGCCGTCGCGGATCGCGATTGCGGCGGCTTCCGGAGCCTGGCGATCGAGCGTCGTGACGCGACCGTTGACGAGGATCAGGTCTTGCGTGGCCATGGCGGGCTCCCTGGCATGGCGTGAAGGCGCGTGGCGAAGCGGTCGGCGCGGGCGCCGGCAGCGGGCGCGGTGGGGCTGGAGGGCGCGTTCATGACGGTCCGCCGTCGGCACGCCTCTCCTTGTCGCCGGGAAGCCGGCCCAGCACGTGCTCGGCGCAACCGGTGCGGACGTAGTCGACGACCGAGGCTCCCTCCATCAGCCGCCGGGCGATGGGCAGCGCCTGTTCGCCGAGCAGGATGCCGAGAAGTCCGAGGAGGGCGATGGTCGGTGGCGCGGGCGAGCGAACACCCATCAGGCTGTAGGCGACGCCCACGAGGAGGCCTGCGCCGAGCGAGATCAGGTAGGGCTTCATGGCGTGGGCTCCCGATGGGCGTTTGCCGGCGGGGTCCGGACGGACCCGAGGTCTGGCCCGCACCTGAACGGTGCGGGCCAGGAAGATGCATGGCCGCTAGGCTGCCGCGACGTCGGACCCGTGGCCCTCGCTCGCCCCGAACATGGAGCGGGCGTAGATGATGCCGAGCCCGTAGCCGCCGCCGAATTCCTGGGCGATGCCGGTGGTCATGCCGTAGGTCTCCGACCGCCCCCAGTCGCGCTGCAGCTCCAGCAGGTACTGGAGGGCGGTCATGGGCCGCGCGCCGGCCTGAACCATGCGCGCGATGGCGCGCTCGTGGGCTTCCTCGGAGATGTCGGCGCAGGCGTCGGCGATGACGTAGACCTCGAAGCCCTGGTCGATGGCGGACAACGCCGGGCCGACGATGCAGACCGAGGTCCACAGACCGGCAAGCACGATGCGCGGCTTTCCGATGTCGTTGACCCTGTCGATGACGGCCTCGTCCTCCCAGCAGTTCATGGTCGTCCGGTCGATCAGCGCGAGGCCCGGGAACGGGGCGGTGACCTCGCCGAACATCGGGCCGGAGAAGGTCGTTTCCGCAACCGTCGTCAGGATGGTCGATGCGCCGAAGCCGGCGGCTGAGCGCGCCACCAGCCCGGCGTTGTTGCGCAGGAGCACGGCGTCGATCGAGCGGGTGGCGAAAGCCATCTGCGACTGGAAGTCGATCATCACCAGGGTGTGGTCGGAGGGGGTGAGAAGCTGGGCGCCGGGTGCTGGCGTCGCGTGGGTCATGGGTCTCTCCTGGTTGTCGCGCTGGGGCGATGGACGGGTCCTGGACGGCGGGCGCCGGCGGTCAGGCCGGCGCGGACAGAAGCTCAATCAGCGTTGCCGCCTCGATCGGCTTGGCGAGGAAGGCGCGGACGCCGGCGGCCAGGGCCTGGGCAGGCAGGTCCTCGTGCGGGTAGGCGCTGACCAGGACGACCGGGATCGTCGCGCCGGTTGCGACAAGCCGCCGGTGGAGATCGAGGCCCGTCGTCTCCGGCATCCGCATGTCGGCGATCAGCCAGTCGAGGCGCGACAGCTCCGCGGCGGCCAGGACGTCGGCGGCGCATGTGAACTCCAGGGCCTCGTGTCCCAGCGCCCTCAGCAGCCCTGCAATGGCCTCCCTGGCAGAGGCGTCATCGTCGACCACGGCAACCAACACGCTGGCGACCACTTCCTTGCCGCGACCACCGGACGGCGGTGCCCGGGCGGGTCGGGACAGGACGTGCGTCCCGTCACCGTCGAGACTGGAGCACGGGGGAGGGGGAGAACAATTGCACCTTGGTATCGTGCGGGCGCGGCCTTCAGGTGCCGGCGGCGATCCTGTCGGCGAGCCGGACCAGTTCGGCGACGCTGCCGGCGCCCATCTTGCGCATGACGTGGCCGCGATGGACCTTCACGGTCACGATGCTGAGGTCGAGGTGCGCGGCGATTTCCTTGTTGAGGCGGCCGTCGATCACCAGCGCCAGGACGTCGCGCTCGCGGGGCGTGAGCGACCGGTAGCGCTCCCGAACCTCCTCGGCGCGGGCCAGGTCCTGGCGGCGCCTGCGGTCCAGCTGCAGGCCGCGGTTCACGGCGTCGAGAATGTCCTGATCGCGAAACGGCTTGGTCAGGAACTCGATCGCCCCGCCCTTCATGGCCTCGACGGACATGGGGATGTCGCCGTGGCCGGTGATGAAGATGATCGGGAGGGGCTGCTGCAGCCGGGTGAGCTCGCGTTGGAATTCCAGCCCGCTCTGGCCCGGCAGCCTGACGTCGAGCACAAGGCAGGTCGCGACGTCGGGACGGGCCGCCTCCAGGAACGCCCGGGTGGAGGGAAACGAGGCGAACGGCTGGCCGACCGAACGGAACAGGCTGTCGAGGGAGGCATGGATGGCCGGGTCGTCGTCGATGAGAACGACCAGGGTTTCGCTCGTCATGATCCGGACGCCCGTTCCAGTTCGCCAAGGCTCGCGGGGAGACTGAAGGTGAAAACGGCGCCGCGCGCAACCGCCGGTCGGGCCGAGAGGCGCCCGCCGTGTGCCTCGACGATCGACCGGCAGAGCATCAATCCCATCCCCAGCCCGTGCGGCTTGGTCGTCACGAACGGTTCGAACATGGTGTCCGGGTCGGTGGTACCGAGGCCGATCCCGGTGTCCGCGACGCTGATCCGCACGCCGCCGTCCGCATCCGCAGCCGAGGTAACCCGCAGGATGCGCGGCCCCGCTACGGACTGCATCGCTTCCAGGGCATTGGCCACGAGATTGGCGATGACCTGTTCGAGTTGCACGCGGTTGACGGCTACGGCCGGCAGACCCGCGGCGAGGTCCGTCTCCAGCACGGTCCCGGCCGCGCGCATGTCGCTGCGGAAATCGCGGAGAACGGCCGCCACGACCTCGTTGGGATCGAGCGCCTGCCGATGCCGGTGGCCGGTGCGGAAGAGGGATCGGATCCCCTGGACGATCTCGCCGGCGCGATGCCCCTCCCGCACCACCCGGGTCAGCGCCGCCCGCGTCTCGTTCACGTCCGGCTGGGGGCGGTCGAGCCACCTGAGGCCGGCGTCGGCATTGGTGACCATGCTGGCCAGCGGCTGGCTCACCTCGTGGGCGACCGAGGCGGAGAAGGCCTCGAGGGTGGCCATGCGGGCATCCTGGGCGCGGCGTTCCATCAGGATGGACCGGGCGAGGCGGGCGTAGAGGGTGGTCGTCTCCGCCAGGAGGACGAACAGCACGACGCTCGCCGAGACGAAGCCGAAGGCGCGGCCCGTCCACCAGCCGACGCTCAGGCGGTTGCCGCCGCTGATATAGGACAGGAGCACCAGCTCGATCAGCAGCGTGACGACCACCACGGCCAGCCAGATGTCGAGAACGGACCGGCGTCCGGACAGCACCAGCAGCAGCGACAGGGCGTACAGGGCCGCCGCCGTCGCCGCCACGTAGCCCCAGGCCGACGCGACGTGGCGGCTGTCCCGCATGAAGCGGGGGAGCAGCCCGTGGTCGGCGAGGACGAGGGCGCAGACCAGCGCGACCGCCGCCGTGGTTGCCAGCACCGTGGCGACGGTCGCCGTCCGGCCGTGCGGGCTCTTCGTGGAGCGGTCGCGCTTCCTCAGCACCACGTAGGCGATGACGAAGAGGGGAAAGCCGAGGCGGCGCACGGCGGACAGCGTGGCCGTTCCTTGCAGTCCGGCGTCGATCAGCCCGCCGGGGGCCAGCGCACCGGGAAAGGTGAGCGCCCAGGGGACGGTGGTGAGCGCGAGAAACAGATATCCCGCGGCAAGCAACAGGATGGCCCGCGATGCGGCCACCGAGGCGAGGGAAAACAGCAGGACCGCCGTGATGAGATCGTTGACGAAGATCGCCGTGGCGTAGACGGCGACGAAAGGCTCCGAGCCCCGCAGCGGGACCTGCGCGTACGGCCATGCCGCGGCCGCCGCGACGCACAGCAGCGCCAGCAGGCCGCCGGCCAGCCTCTTGTGCCAGCGGCCCGGCACCGCGCGCATGAGCGAGAACTGCGGGTCGCTCCAGGCGGCACTCTCTGGCTCTGTCATGCGCGGTCGTCCGTCCGGCGGGCCGATCGGGAGGGAAGAAACGCGACGATACCTCAGAGCGCGGGAGATGTACCTAAAGGTGTCGGTCGGCGAAACCCTTGTACAGGATGCGGAATGGCGGATGCGCGGATTAGATCCAAGCCGTTCAAGAGACGGAGCGCGACGATGTCCGACGATCTGCAACCCAGGATTTCCCGCCGCGAGGCGCTGGCCGGCGCCGCCGCGCTCGGCATCGCCGCCATGGCGGCCGTTCCGCTTTCTTCTCCCCGAGCGTTCACCCAATCGAATCAGCCCAGCAAGGAACCGACGACCATGGATATCGTGACCACCCGCGACGGCGTGGACATCTTCTACAAGGACTGGGGGCCGCGCGACGCGCAGCCGATCGTGTTCAGCCACGGCTGGCCGCTGTCGGCCGACGACTGGGACGCGCAGATGATGTTCTTTCTAGGCAAGGGCTTCCGCGTGATCGCCCACGATCGGCGCGGTCACGGCCGCTCCACCCAGGTCGCCGACGGCCACGACATGGACCACTATGCCGACGACCTCGCGGCCGTGACCGAGACGCTCGACCTCAGGAACGCCATCCACGTCGGCCACTCCACCGGCGGCGGCGAAGTCGTGCGCTACATCGCGCGGCATGGCCAGGACCGGGTGGCGAAGGCGGCCATCATCGCGGCCGTGCCGCCGATCATGGTGCAGACCGAGGCCAACCCCGGTGGCCTGCCCAGGAAGGTCTTCGACGATTTCCAGGCCCAGGTCGCGACCAACCGCTCCCAGTTCTACCATGACGTCGCCGCCGGCCCGTTCTACGGCTACAACCGGCCGGACGCGAAACCCTCCGACGGCGTCATCCTGAACTGGTGGCGCCAGGGCATGATGGGCGGCGCCAAGGCACACTATGACGGCATCGTTGCCTTTTCCCAGACCGACTTCACGGACGATCTCAAGGCCATCACGCTGCCGGTGCTGGTGATGCACAGCGAGGACGACCAGATCGTCCCCTACGCCGATGCCGGGCCGCTGTCGGCGAAGCTGCTGCCGAACGGCACGCTGAAGACCTACACGGGCCTGCCCCACGGCATGCCGACAACCCATGCCGAGACGATCAACGCCGACCTGCTGGCCTTCATCAAAGGCTGACGGCCGTGCGGGCCGCCGGTGACCGGACGGACGGCGCTGCGGCGCGCCCGGATGCGTGAGGCGAAGTCGCCGGTCGCGGAGGTCTGTCGAGGGGGCGTCCCGTCGCCTGCATTGACAGGGGGCGGAAACCCGGGTTGAAACATCTGTCAACTTTATTGACGGATGGGCGCCTTGGACCGCAAACCCGACCTCGCAGACGATCTCGATATCGACCTGCCGCGCCTCGTGGAGTTCCGGCGCGACCTGCACCGCCACCCCGAGCTCGGCTTCTGCGAGACGCGCACCGCGCGCCTCGTGGCGGACCGGCTCGCGGAGCTCGGCTGGGCTGTCGACACCGGCCTGGCCAGGACCGGTGTGGTGGCGACGTTGGCGAACGGGGCTGGTCCGACGGTGGGCCTGCGTGCCGACATGGACGCCCTGCCGATGCAGGAGGAGAGCGGCCGCGACTGGATTTCCGCCACCGCCGGCCGCTTCCACGGGTGCGGCCACGACGGACACACGACGGTGCTGCTCGGCGTCGCCGAGCACCTGGCCCGCAGCCGCCGCTTCCGCGGCACCGTCCATCTGATCTTCCAGCCGGCGGAGGAGGGGCTGGGCGGCGGCCGGGTGATGGTCGAGGACGGGCTGTTCGACCGGTACCCGTGCGAGGCGGTCTACGGCTTCCACAACATGCCGCTGCTGCCGCTCGGCACGGCCGCCGTCCGGGCCGGCCCGTCGATGGCCTCCCAGGACACCTTCAAGGTCACGTTCCGCGGCCGGGGCGGCCACGCCGCCATGCCGCATCTCTGCCGGGACGCGGTGCTCGCCACCGCCGAGGCGGCAGTGTCGCTGCAGGGGCTGATCGCGCGGGAGACCGATCCGCACGTGCCTGCGGTGGTCTCGGTGACCGAGCTTCACGCCGGAACGACGCACAACGTGATGCCGGCCGATGGCTGGCTCGGCGGAACGGTGCGGACGCTCGACCCGGCCGCGCGGGAAATGCTCGAACTCGGCATCCGTCGCGTCGCGACGGGGATCGCCGCCGCGCGCAACGTCGATGTGGAGGTGGACTACGAGCACGGCTTTCCCGTTCTGGTGAACGAGGCACGCGCCACGGACGCCCTGCGCGCGGCCGTGGTCGGGGCGCTCGGGCCCGACAGGCTCGACGATGGCTTCAAGCCCTTGCTTGCGGCGGAGGATTTCGCCTTCATGCTGGAGGCGCGGCCGGGAGCCTACGTGCTTCTCGGGCAGCGGGACGACACCCACGAGGCGATGGTTCATCATCCGGCCTACGACTTCAACGACAGGCTCATCCCGGTTGCCATCGGCGTTTTTTCGGCACTCGTGGCGGGCGGGACGTGAGGGGCCATCGGGAGACGGACGACTTGCAGGGAGCGCGCATGGCGGACGGCACGCCGGACCCCAAGGACATGGACGATGCCAGGCTGGAGGAGCTGCGCCGCTCCAACCTCGGCCGGCTGCTGGACGAGGTCCACGTCGGCTTCGACCGGCTGGCGCTCGCCTACCTTCACGAGGAGGGCTTTCCCGACCTGACGGCTGCCGCCTCGCATGTGCTTCGAACGATGCGCATGGAAGGCACCAGCCTCACCAGCATGGCCGACCAGGCCGGCATCTCGAAACAGGCGATGAGCAAGCTCGTCGCCGTCTTCGAGAAGGGGGGCTACATGGAGTGGCGGCCGGTGCCGGGAAGCAACACCAAATTGGTGCATGCCACCGAGCGGGGGCGGGAGCTCCTGGAGACCGGCCTGCGGGCGTTGAGCCGCGCCGAGGACGCCTATTTCGGAATGCTTTCGCCGGAGGAACGCGAGACCCTCCGCGCGCTTCTGCTGCGCACGGCGGTTGCCCACGAGGGCGACGCCGACCGCGATTCTTCCTGGCGCCGCCGCCGCGCCTAGAGCCCCTTCCACACATCCGCAAACGCGCCCCTTCGGACCGGTGCGATACTAGGCGTCAACATAGTTGACAGTAAGCGGATAACCTCGCATTCTTTTCCGGTCGCGAGCAAAGAGGGGCCGCGGCAAACGGACATGGAGGGGGACTATCATGCCGGGATTTGCTGTCAGAACTGCGACCGTGATCACGCTGGCGATGCTTGCGACCAGCGCGTCAGCCGAGACATTCACCTACGGATCGGGGGTGCCCGACCGCTCGTCGGCGAACCGGGCCGGCGTGCTGCCGCTACTGGAAAAGATCACCCAGGCCACCGACGGCGCGGTCTCCTTCACCACCATTCTCGGCGGCCAGCTGGTCTCGCTGCCGGGCGCGCTCCAGGGCCTTGCCGACGGCATCGTGGCCAGCAGCTACATGGTCACCCAGTTCTATCCGGCCGAGCTGCCGGCGGGCTCGCTGATGGGCGAGGTGACCGGCCTCGGCACCGACCCCTACGCCACCATGGGAGCCCTCAACGAGGCCTTCTTCGTCACCTGCGACCAATGCCGCGAGGACTTCCGCAAGGTCGGCATCGTCCCGGTCCTGATGCAGTCCGCCACGCCGCTGACCATGCAGTGCACGACGGCGGTGGAAAGCACGGAAGACCTGAAGGGGCTGCGCGTCCTTACCATCGGCCGGCCCGAGATGCGGTGGGCGGAATCGATCGGCATGACGCCGGTGAAGACGTCCATCACCGACATTCTCTCCGGCCTGCAGCTCGGCCAGGCCGATTGCACGCTGATCGGAACCGCGTGGATCCGCAGCTACGGGCTGGAGGACACGATCAAGTCGGTCATCGAGATGCCGCAGGGCATCCTGGCGGGCGCGGTGCCGCTGGCCTTCGGCGCCGCGCCGTGGGCGTCGATCTCCGAGGAGAACCGGCAGGCGATCCTCAAGCTCATGCCCCGCACGCTGTGGGACTACGTGACCGGCGCCTACGTGGATGCGGACACCGCCGTGAAGGAGGCCGTCTCCGGCAAGATCGCCTTCTCGCCCGGCGACGACGCGCTGAAGCAGGCCTGGGCGGACTTCCATGCGGGCGAAGCGGCGGCGCTGAAGGAACTCGCCGCGTCGCGCGGGGTGGAGGATCCGGACGCCCTCATCGACGGGATCGTCGAGGTGTTTCGCGTCTGGCACGAGGACCTGCTGCCCCAGTTCCAGGGCGACCCGGACAAGTTCGCCGAGATCGCATGGGAGCGGATCTTCTCCCGCTATGACTTCTGAGGCCGGGCCGACCGCCAGGGTCGGCCTCGTCGGCGGGATGAGCTGGCACTCGAGCGCGCTCTACTATGAGCGCCTCAATGCCGGCTCGGAGGCCCGGTTCGGGGTCCACGCCAGCGTCGAGAGCGTGCTGGTGACGGTCCGCTTTCGCGATCTCCTGGACCACGCCGACCGGGACGACTGGAACGCGGTCGCGGCTGCGATTGCCGAGGCGGCGCAACGGGCCGAACGGGCCGGGGCCGGCCTCGTCCTCCTGACGGCGTTCACCGCCCACTTCGCGGCGGAGGCCGTCGCCGCCGGGCTCGGCGTGCCGCTGCTCCATGCGGGTGACGCGCTGGCCGCGGAGGCGCGTCGCCGGGGTGTTGCTCGGATCGGGCTCATCGGGACGGCCGCAACGCTGAGGAGCGGGGCGATCGCCGGGCGCCTGGCCGCGTCGGGGATCGAGGCCGTCTCTCCCGGCGACGCGGTCGCCGGCGAGCTGGATCGGGTCATCCGCGAGGACCTGACCGTCGGCGCCGTCAGCGAGCGGGCCGGACTGGCGTTCGACCGGGCCGTCGCGGACGTGGCCGGCCGGGGCGCCGAGGCGGTGGCGCTGGCCTGCACCGAACTGCCGCTGCTTCTGCCGCGGCCGTCCATCCTGCCCCTGATCGACGGGGTCGACGCCCACGTGGCGCTTGCCCTCGACGCCTGCCTGACATCCTAGAGGAGACCTCATGAAAGCGCTCTATTTCGAGAGCCACGGGACCGCCGACGCGCTCATCCACGGCGACATCGACACCCCGGTGCCGGCCCCTGGCTGGGCCCTCCTGAAGATGCGGGCGGCGTCGCTCAACTATCTCGACGTTTTCACCCTGCGCGGCATGCCGGGTATCAAGGTGACCTTCCCGATGGTGACCGGCGGCGACTGCGTCGCCGAGGTCGTGGAGGTCAACGGCGACGCGGGCGGTTTGGAGAAGGGCGCGCGGGTGCTCGTCAATCCGGCCCACATCGACGACCGGACCGGCCACTTCGAGATGATGGGCGAGACGCGCCCCGGGGCGCTCGCCGAGTACGTCACGGCGCGCGTCGGGCAGCTGATCCCGATCCCGGAGACGGTCAGCGACGCCGATGCCGCCTCCCTGCCGGTCGCCTATGCCACCGCCTACCGGATGCTGGTCACCCGCGGCCGGGTTGCTGCCGGCGAGACGATGCTCGTGCTCGGCGCCAGTGGTGGCGTCGGCACCGCCGCGGTGCTGCTGGCCAAGCTGCTGGGGGTGCACGTCACCGCCGCAGCCGGATCGCCGGAGAAGTGCCAGCGGCTGCTCGATCTCGGCGCGGACGCCGCCTACGACTACACGAGCGAGCCGGTCGACGCCTACACGAAGCGCACCACCGGGTCGCTCTTCCGCGGCGGCGGCTTCGACGTGGTGGTGAATTTCACCGGTGGCGACACCTGGGCCCCGTCGCTGCGCTCGGTGAAGCGCGGCGGCCGCGTCCTCACCTGCGGCGCCACTGCCGGCTTCGATCCGAAGACCGACCTGCGGTTCATCTTCATGGCCGAGATGGACATTCGCGGCTCCACCGGCTTCACCCGCGAGGAAATCGAGAAGTGCCTCGATCTCGTCGCCGAGGGGCGGCTCCGGCCGGTGATCGACCGGACGCTGCCGTTGTCGCAGGCGGCGGATGGCGTGCGCATGCTTGAGGACCGCAAGGTGTTCGGCAAGATCGTCGTGGTGCCCGACGCATGACCGACTGGCCGCTCTTCGACGGCCCGGCTGGCGTGGCACGGGTCGAGGCACAGCCCTTGTCCCGCTGGCTGCGCGGCCGAACGATCCCCGAGATCGTCCGGGGCGCGGCGGAGGCGTGTGGCGACGACCGCGCCTATCGGTTCCTGGAGGCGCCCGAGGCTGCGCCCGTTGACCGGACCTTCCGCGAGATCCTGGAGACGACCGGCCGGATGGCCGGCGCTTTCGCCACGCTCGGCGGCCGGCCGGTGGTCGCGAGCCTGCTGCCGGGATTGCCGGACACGCTGCCGCTGATCTTCGCGGCGAGCTGGGCCGGGGTGATCCTGCCGATCAATCCGTTCCTGGAAGCGGCGGCGATCATCGACATGCTGGCGCGCACCGACGCCCGCGTGCTCCTGGCGGAAGGGCCGTCGGGCCGGCAGGGGACGTTCGGGAAGCTCGCCGCGATCCGCGCCGCCCTGCCGGATCTGGAGATTGTCCTGTGCGGCGAGCCCGACGGGCCGGACCGGCTGGAAGACTGGCTAGATGCCCGTGTGGCACCGCCGCCGTCCCTGCCGGAGCCGGCGGATATTGCCGCCTGTTTCCACACCGGTGGAACCACGGGGCTTCCCAAGATCGCGCGTCTCACCCATGCCAATCTCGCCTTCATGGCCGTCCTCGCGGCCTTCGGCGGCGGCATGCGCAAGGGCGACGTGCTTCCCTGCGGCATGCCGCTGTTCCACGTCGGCGGGCTTGTGTTCGGTGGCCTGGCGCCGGTGGCGGCACGGGCGTCGGTCGTGCAACTCGGCCGGGCGGGCTTCCGCGATCCGGCGATGCTCGACGCCTTCTGGCGGATCGCCGCGCGGGAAGGTGCCGACATCCTGTTCGCGCCGCCCACCGTTGCGCTCGCCGCCCTCGACCGTTTCGCGCCGCCGGCGCCCTCCAGGGTGCGTCACTGGGTGTCGTCGGCCGCGCCGCTGCCGGCCGCCACCCAGCGCCGCTTCACGAAGATCACCGGCATCGCCATCAAGGAAGCCTGGGGGCTGACCGAGGCGACCCTGGTGCTCACCTTCACGCCGCCGGGTGGCGAGAGCCGGCCGGGATCGGTCGGCCTCCGGCTGCCCTATTGCGAGCTGGTGGTCCGCTCGCTTCAGGATCCCCGGTCGGCGGCCGCCCCGGGCGAGCCCGGTGTGGTGATGGCGTGCTCGCCGGGCGTGTTCGCGGGCTACCTCGGCCAGGACGGCGACGGCCTGACGGAGATCCCCGGCATCGCCCCCGGCCGCTGGCTCGACACGGGCGACGTCGGCTACCTGGACCCCGACGGCTACCTGGTGCTCACAGGGCGCGCCAAGGACATGATCCTGCGCGGCGGCCACAACATCGACCCGGCCGTCATCGAGGAGGCGTTCGGGGCGCTGGACGAGGTCGCGGCGGTCGCGGCCGTCGGCCGCCCCGATGCGCGGGTCGGCGAGTTGCCCGTCGTCTTCGTGACGCTGACCCCGGGTGCCGGGGCAACGCCCGCGACGCTGATGGCGCGGGCCACCGACGCCATCGCGGAACGCGCGGCGCATCCGAAGGAGGTCACCATCGTCGAGGCGATGCCGCTCACGGCGGTGGGCAAGATCGACAAGGTGGCGCTGCGCCAGCGGGCGGCGCTTTCGGCCCTGCGCGCCCTCTATCCGGACCATGTCGACATTGCCGTCCGCGCCGGCGCGGGTGGCCGCACGCTCGTCACCCTGACGCCGTGCCCGAAGGGCGCGGCCGAAGACCTCTCCGCGCTCGGGCTGGAGCTCGAGCGCCCGCTCGATGAAGGATCCGCATGACCGACGATTTTCTCGATCTCGATCACCTGATGGTGCACGTGGCCGACAGCGAGGCCGCCGGCGGCGTCTTCGAGCGGCTCGGCTTCGTGGCCACGCCGAAGAGCGGCATGCCGGGCCTGTCGAACCGGCTGCTCTGCTTCCCCGACACGGCCGCGCAGGATGGCGTCTGCAACTATATCGAGCTGATGCAGCTGGAGGACGCCGCGCTGGCACCGCAGCCGGTGCCGCGCTTCCTGATCGAGCACGGCCCGGCCTCGATGGTGCTGTGCGCGGACGATCCCGCCGCCGTGCGCGACCGTCTCGCGGCGGACGGCATGACGCTGTCGCCGGCGCTGGAACTCTCCCGCGAGTGGGCCCTGCCCAACGGCGAGGTGCTGACCGCCGCGTTCGCGGTGGCGATCCCCGAACCCGGCCAGGCGCCGTTCTACTGGAACTTCTGCAAGCACCGCACCGCCCACCACTATGTCCGGCCCGATTTCACCGGCCATCCCAACGGCGCGCTGCGGCTAGCCGAGGTGATTGCCGTCGCCGACGACCCGGCCGCCACCGCCCGGCCGTACGTCAATCAGTGGA
>TARA_R110002020_G_scaffold14091_4_pt1 | contig 34843 bp, 45 predicted proteins | sample TARA_R110002020 | Tara Oceans TARA_R110002020 (sample SAMEA4396489) | marine metagenome | biome: Westerlies Biome; feature: [MES] marine water layer (ENVO:01000295) within the mesopelagic zone...; material: water (ENVO:00002006), including particulate matter (ENVO:01000060) such... | reverse complement strand
GATACGGTCTATCCATACACACCTGCTAAGGTAATTATAGATATAATAGTTAAGCATGGTGGCATGGTTAGTGGAGAACTACCACCACTAAAGATAGAACAAGACGAGGAGGAATAATAATGACAACGATGAGAGAATTAGAAGATGATTTAGAAGAGGGCATCAAAGATGCCTATAAGAACGGTAGTTACGACTGGAAATACCCCAGTGATATACTGCATGAGATAGTAGATTCGTATGTGCCTATATACTACGGTGAAATATCCGAAGTATTGGCTAGCGACAGTAGTCTAGGATGGATTGATGATGAAGGTTTGGTGAGTGAGAATGCAACTATACATGAGAGAATACAGGTAGCAATCTATGAACGCCTATCAGCAAAAGCACACGAAGTATATACTACATTGGAGGAGGAGGAATAATATGAATGATGATTGTATTATATACCTTCAAAATACCATAGTATGGATAACAACAAAAACAAATGGAGATGATTAAAATGGAAAATGAAAATGAAAATAAAGAAGAAGAAGTAAATGAAACAGTGCAGGGCAACCTGCCGGATGAAGTATTGGCATTGGCAACAGCCATTGTTAATGCTGTAAAGCAAACGATGGACAATGGAGATATGACTAACCCAGATGATTCTGTGCGAGACATAGTAGCAGAAATTGCTCAAAATGTTATTGATAACCATGATTGGAATGAGGTATTTATGAACAATGTTGATTTGGATGATGCAATCTCAAATGCTGATTTGAGTGATGTAGTATCTTCGGTAATTGATGATGTTGATTGGTCTTACCAATATAACCTATTAACAGGTGATGAAGTAGGAGACCACATTGATATTTGGGATTGGGAAAGTGATATTATATCAATGGTTGAATCGTCTGTATCAGGTAACGCTGACAATGTAGCAGAGCAAGTCATGGAGTGGATAGATGAAGGTTGTTCATCTGTTGATGACTACTGTGCAAAAATCATTAAGCGAGGTACGGGAGAAGGCAAGAATAATGTGCCAGACACTGTGATACTAGAGTCTAGTGAATATGAACGAATTATGAAAGCAGTTACTCGTCTTGAAGAGATTGGTATTGTTCAGGCTGAAACAAAACACATTACACCAGAAGAGATGGTTGCACGAGCAATTGAATTGTCAAGTAACCCAACAGCACTACTTATCAATGCAGGTTTGGCATTGAATGATACGACAGAAGGTGATTCAGAATGAGAGCGCACTTTCCTGAGAAGCCTTACATCATCACGAAGGATATGTGGGATGAGTACTACGAAGTACAGCAAAGTGGTAGAATGAACATGATGGGTCATCACTTGATAGGATACTTTTGTCAGGGTGATGCCTACCAACAAGCAAAGAATCACTTTGTAGATAATCGAACATCGGACTTGGTGATTGAATGAGTGGATTACTAGAGCGAGCAAAAGGTTTGCACAGCGCGATGGTTTATCTCAAACCCATCTATGGTACTAGTACTGTAACAGGAATGTATCGCTGTCAAGACATTGAAGAGTTGCTGACTGTGGATGGTAACCTTACAGATGGTGCAGTGCTTGAAGATATGAATCTATGTGCAGTATGCGTGAGTGAGAATGACGATTGTTTTACTGACATAATGGCATCAACCTATGATGGTGATTGCGATGAGTGTGGTGGTGATGCACTGCCATATGTTTTGTTAGAATTATCTGAAGAAGAATATCAAGAATATAGGGAGAGTGGAAATAATGATTGAACAATATACACTATGGGAAATATATGAAAATAATAAGCAGGAGTTTGAAAGTTTTACTGACTTCCTGCTCGCAGAAGTTGAGCGACTGCGTGACATTATAGCGAATGTTGATAACTACTTGGATGATGACGAAGAGAGTATTATGCTTGGTGGATTTGAAGCCATGCGAAACAAAATTATGAGACTATTAGAAGGAGATGAATGAAATGAAAACGATAGAAGAATTAGAAAAGGAAAACGAGAGATTGAAACATGAATTGAAATGTTGGGGAAAGATGTTAGAACTGTATGGTATTAACGATGAAAAAATGAGTGCGGCATTGTCGTTCTCATTTAATGATGGCGACAGTTCCTATAACTATATGAATGGTATGTTATCATTAGATGAACATGATTTGAAGTGGTTTAAGGAAACACATGGAATGACCTTAACAAATGCTACAAAAGGAGTATGAAGAAAATGAGTGAAGAAATAGAAATAGAAACAATAGATGAGTGGTTGGATTTTGAAACAATCCACCGCCTAGGAAAGGACATGAAAGAAGCAGCAAAGACTCTTGGAAGAGATGAAGCGCGCTTCGTAGTGGATGCATACTATCGGATGCAAGAACAGCGAATCCGATTTGATGCACAAATTAGAGAGATGACTAAGGAAGAAGAACCACACCAGTTACTAGATTGGTTTGGTGCTCAATCATCCTTATTGGAAAAACAATGTGCTGCAGGTCTTGATGTATATTCTGTATCAACATCAGCAGGTCGTTGGGCTAGGTCTGTCTGTGGTGTAGGACCTGTGATTACAGCAGGTTTGATTGCACACATAGATATTGAGAGAGTTCACTACGCAGGGCAGATATGGTCCTACGCAGGGCTAACAAATGCCGAGTGGAAGAAGGGTCAGAAGAGGCCTTGGAATGCCGCGCTCAAGACCCTGTGCTATAAGATTGGCGAGTCATTCGTCAAGGTGCAGAACAATGAAAGAGATACTTACGGTCATCTGTTTGTTAAGCGCAAGTCCTTAGAATGGGAAAAGAATCTCAGGGGCGAGAATGGTGAAGCAGCAGCGGCTAAGGCAGCAGTGGTTGGTAAAGATACTATTGCTTACAAATGGTATAGTGGACAAATCAACCCCAAGTGGGCTAAGGCGTTCATAGATTCTGGCAAAGCATGGCCTCAATCAATACCTAAGAAAGCAATGGTGGGCAAGGGAGTACCGATGTTACCCCCTGCACACATTCACGCTAGAGCAAGACGATGGGCAGTCAAGTTGTTCTTGTCACATCTCTTTGAGGTAATGTATATTGCTCATCATGGGGTTGCACCAGAGCAACCATTTGCACTAACATTAGACGGACACAGTCGCAAGATTCATGTGCCAAACATTGACTTGTGGCTTGAGTACGAAGGCATTTCTCTATGAGCCAGCGTTGTTGAATACTACATAGGATGAGCGAACCAGTGCCTATGAATATGCACTCCGCTAGAGTGAGCCAAATGATACGAATATGCACTCTCTGTGAGCGAGCCAGACCACCAAATGACTATCACCGGAAAGCGAACCAACGAATTAGAATATGTAGTACCCTCGAGTGAGCCATGAAGCGAGAATACTAGAGAGAGTAAAGCGAATCATACCCTATGAATAACATTTGACTCGAATGAGCCATAGTCACTGAATATGCAGGCTGCGCGAGTGAGTCAAAAAAGGTGAAATATATGCAAATGGAACGAACCAACTTCTCGGAATATGCAGAACTAAGGAGTGAACCAAATCCAGTAAATATGCAACAACGCTGAGTGAGTCAGGACTTGGGAATATACAATCTAGATAAACGAACCAATGAGATAGAACACTAAACGTGAAGAGTGAGTCACGAATGTATGAATAACAGAGCAAGGAAACGAACCAAGTATATTGAACAGATAATATAGTTGAGTGAATCAATGAACGAAAATACTAAACAAGAAGAATGAATCAAACTACAAGAATATGCAAACTACGAGAATGAATCAAAGCCCCAGAATATGCACCTCTTGAGAAATGAGTCATCCCAATAGAATATGCAACACTAAAGAACGAGCCACAAAGATAGAATACATATCAAAACGGAGCGAATCAAAGATAGAGAATATGCAACAAAAACGAATGATTTGATGGTCGTTTATATACCTTCAACACCCCATAAGAGAATACCGAATGAAAACGGAGATGATGAAAATGAGTTTACGAAATGTAATAACAAGAGATGAATCGGAAGATAAAGTGAAAAGTGGTGGAACATGGGTATCAACTGATGGTTCCAACAAATGGATACCGAATGATGAAATAACAGTGGCAGCAGATGTAAGATGTTTAGGGATGCGGAGTGGTCGTGGCAGTTACTACGGCAGTACCCAATGCTCGGCTAAGGGGTCGCCAAAATGGTCTAAGGGTATGTTATGTAAGAAATGTTCAGATGAAACATTCGAAACTATGTATAATAGAAAGAGGGATTTTTGGTATGCAGGTTATAATTCAGAATCAGAAGATGATATAGATGATGTATGGCTGCAAGTACGTACTATTGGTATAAATGCTAGGCATCAACAAGATTGTAATCATGAGGATTACAACAAATTACCTGCATGGGCGCAAAATCAAATATATTCTATATATCAAAATGAATTAAGCATTCATACATGGGAACTGCATGAGACATACATGGAAAAGAAGTATATCGCTGAGGGAAAATTACACCCTGATTATTTACAAAAACATCTAGATTCTAGACGCCGACAAAGTGATGCACAACGAGAGGACGCTTGGATGAGGCCTATTCGGTCAGTTTGTAGTATGAATCATTATAGTATGAATAATATTACAAACACAGTTAAAACAGTATTGGAAGATGAGCATGGTATCCCTGAGAATACTCGTATTACTAAAGCAGACTTAAAAGCACGAAATGCTATCTTAGAAAGATTTGTTAAAGTGTCTAAAATGGTTGTGGAAGTTAATGAGGATGCTCAAGCATTGAGTAATGATATACAATTGAGAAAGCACAGTTGGGAACAAACAAAACCATCACTGTTCGGAGAGGAAGAATAATGGCAGGGTTGAATGCAATACAAGCATCCCAGATGGGATGGACTGAAGGTGTGGGCAAGGCCTTGCGTACTCTTGGTGACCTTTTGATGAAGGTTGAGTACGCGAACTGTGACCCGACAGATGAAACCCGAACTAGTCCAGAACTAATGGTTATGGATATGAATACGGGTACTACAATTTTACTCAAGGTGACTCCGCATAAGGGCGGTAAGACAGGTGGAGATGGATATGTTCGTTTCCCTGACTATGAACAATCTAACCCTATGCGGATTCCACCAACTCTCAAGGAGGCAATAATGCTTGACAAGTTAGCAGGTATGCTAGGTGGTCGCATTGCTACTGCCGTGATGAGAGAGATAGCCGAAGCGATGGTTGAGGCAAATGAACTACGGCTCTCCGCCGATAAGGAGACATACAAGAATTGGATAGATGAACACGCTAAGTATCCCGATGAGTTGAAGGGAATGTTAGACGAGTTGCGTCAATCCACAATTAAGAATCAGAAGGGTGATACCCTTCTGGCTATGCAAGCAATTCCACATATGGTAGCAATGGCATCTATAGATGAGATGCATAAGATTGTTGGCCAGTATATGATGGAGGAAGTGATACAATGATGAGTATAGAACAAGTAGAAGAAATGGTAAATGAAGCACAAGACGAATTGGCTCTAGTTAGAGCAGATGTTGAGGCTTTACGAATGCAGATTGGTGGTATTGATACCAACCATGAAGAAGAATAACTCTTTTTAGAGATGATATATGGGAGGATAACTAATGAGTAGTAAAACGAACCATAGAAGAACAGGAAAAGAGGGACAGGTGTTATGGCACGTAAGACCTAGTGAGGTGGATGATGAAGGTATGTGGGCATTTGGCCCAACTGGATATCTTACACCAGTCATAGGTCAAAAGTTAATGCCACCAAGCATGAATGATTTAGATGACCGTGTGTTAGTTATAGCACAGCAACCTGCTATTGAATTGTTTGAACATTGTCCTTCTTGCAACGAGTACGTAGGTGATGGCAGGTTAGTTTTCTCAGCAGGAATCTATACTGTATTTCCGTGTATGGACTGTGAAGAATGGGTATGGACTGAAAATAATGGAGATGTAATAGAATGTTAAACAAAGAAACAGATTGGGAACCTAGTGAAGATGAAGTCAGTTGGACTAAAGATAACCTAGACCCCTTGCAAATCGGTGGCGTATGGTCGCCACATGGATTAGAATATGAACGAACTGGTGATAATGAAATCACCCTCATTAGTATTTCTAACCATGAAGGAACAATAGAGGCCCATGCTCGCATCTGTAAGGTGATAGATGGTATGGGATGGTCTATGGTGGATGATAGTGTCCAACGCATAACTAATGAATTGGATGCGAGTTCACTAGAAGAATCACAACAAATAGAACTAGAACGAATACAAGAAATAGTATCTGGATGGAAGTGTTCTAATGAGGAGTGTGAAGAGTACTTAGTTAATATGCCAGTTGATTATGTTGATTGGGTTAATCATGGTTCTGCTCCGTTCAAAGACCCTGATACTGGTGAAGAGGGCGAGGCTGATAGATGGCTCGCACACATTACTTGCCATAGTTGCAATGCAATTATACCTATGAATCCTATGGATTATGGATACATAGCAGGTGAAGATATGTTCTACAGTTGGCGATTAGGGATTAATATATTTAGAGTTCTAACACGAGAAGAAACTGTAGCATTAGTAGATGGAAATAAAGATAAGAGCGAACCTGTAGGATTCGCGCTCGGTAGTACATATATGGGGCATCCAGTACCACCGCATATGCAAGGAACCTACTGCGTATTGAGTAGTATAAGAGATGAGGAGGAATAACGATGGTAAAACAATCATCCGTTTATATACCTTCAACACCCCATAAGATGGTAATGGTGATGAAAAATGACCGATAAAGAATTGAATGATAACCGCATGGTGGTAATTGGCCGTGTGGAAGAAGCGAATGACAAACAAGTAAAGATAAGATACGATGCTGCCACTGGGCCTGTTGTCGCATCGGTTCCTCGTGAAGCGATAGTACAACAAGTAAAGACCCACGATAGGCAAACTGCGTTTTTGATACAGGAAACCGAATTGCAACATGGAACTTATGACCCAATCAAACGGTTTGGTGGTGCTAAATCACCATTTATTAATGAATCAGAACACATTGAGTTGGCTGATGCATTGGAGCAGGGGATTAACAAATCCAATCTTAACTTTCTTGTGAAAGAACAAAAGAGTGAAACAGTGGAGAAACCATCATTGTTTGGTTCATCTGATGACTCAGTGCCAGACTTTGGTGAGGGTGTATTGGAATTATCAGAACTGATTGAAGGTTCTGAAGACCCTTGGGATGGTGGACTGTTAGCCGGTGGTCGTTCAGACCTACTGGCACATGACTGGCGATTTGAACCGGCCATGCTACCACTCTTCGTGGCTATAGGTGACGGTGATGGCACAATGGCCCCTACCTTTGCACCTTGTAATAACAAGAAAGGAAACATAGAAGCATACGGTGTGTTTAATCCAACCTATGCATCTGATGAGCGACCTGCAGGGGCTTTGTTGTCTACTGTCAGTAAGGATTTCCACCCTCAAGCATACGCACCTGTCTTTGACCCAATACTAGCATTGGCATCAGAGAATGATTGGAAAGCAAAAGTGTATGCATACAAAGAGGGCGCAAAAGCACGTCTTGATGCTGATGTATCACAGGCAACACAATCTAGAAAAGAAGCATCAAAGCGTCTTAGGGAAAATGGACACCCTTGGTTGTCTACTAATCTTATGGACACCCACGCACAGTCACTTGATGGACTATACCGATATGGATTCAGTGTATTGAACTCACTTGACCGTTCTTCAGCACTCAAGGTGCAGATGGTCGCAGAGCGTGTTTACTGCACAAATCTTGCTGTAATGGGTAGTGCTACTACTCTTGCATCCATGAGGCACAACAGTACAATGAAAGATAGCGATTGGGATTCATTCGCAGGAAAGATTGACTTGGTATTGACTGAGGCACAGCGTCAGTTAATAGACATGGAGTTCTTACAACACATACCAGTTGATGTTCAATTGTATGAACGTCTAATGACACTATGTGAGCGCAACGGCCTCATTTCATGGCCTAAGATTGCACCACAGGAAACAGGACCAGACAAAGTAACCGGAGGTCATATGTGGAGATTGATGGGTGATGGATGGACAAAGCCTAAGAACGATTGGATTAATGTTAGCAAAGACCAAGCAGGTACACTATACCACGTCTATAATATTTTGAATGGGGCTATTACACACAAGCCTGAATGGACTGATGGTAAAACAACTACACTTAAGGGCCGCGTTATCGGTCTTGATACTCTTGATGCACGACTTAAAACCGTTCATAACACCATTACTGGTGTAGCAACACAATCAATTGAGGACTATCGCAAGGATGCAGGTGTAGATAAAATCGGCACAAAGGATTTGAGTGATATGAAAGCATACGTGAATGAGGAAGGTCTTTCAGCAATTAATGATATTCCAATGGCAAGTGAGATATTAGGATTCTAAAATAAGTAAAACAAAAAGGAGAGATTGAAATGAGTTATACAAAAAGAACAAGAAGAAGAGCGAACCAAGTGTGGAACTGGATAAGAAGGAATCCGGGCTGTACTAGGTATGACATAATGGACGGACTGAAGGTGGAGACCGCGTGGATGAAGAATGTAGACCAAACGAGACCTGCTCTTGATTGTCTAATGAGCCAAAACAGGTTGATACTAGACAGGAAAGGGCCACAGGGTCGTTTTAGATACTGGATAAATGGCGTCAAGGGTTCTCAACCAACACCAAGAGAAGCAGAGCGTAATCAGCAAAAGTATTCGTATGTGCCTTCTGCAGTTGTTGATGAGATTGCAGTACCAATGAATGAAACACTATCTACTACAGACGATGAGTGGGATATTTTTGCTAAGATTAACAAGAACAACGATTTGGTAATACGAGTAAAGGGTAAAGACGCTGGGAGTCACATGACCCCCCAGTACCAACAACTATTCAAAGAATACATGGGATTAGTAGATACAATAACTGCATTCTACAAAGGTGAAATCACGATTAATCAACTCAAGGAAGCGATTGAGTGACTGATGAAGATTACCAGATGCAAGATATCTTGTGTCAACTAGACGCGCTTGGGGTTGCACCGTATGATGCACCCCAAGTGCCTCGCACACAGAAGGAAGCAGAAGCACGTGTTTGGCAATGCCTTCTATATACAGTTAGTACTGGGTTTGTTGAAGAAGAGATTGGTGGTGCTTACAATAAGTGGACACCGGCACAACAACAACGATGGCAAAAGGCTGAAGTTAATGTGTGCAAGCAATTACTAACACGTGTCACTAAGAAGGCGGAGCGAGTAGAAGCAATTGCAGTAGCAAAACCATCACTATTTGGAGGGAACTAAATGGATAAAGTACGAGCATGGGTTGAATATGATTTAGGTGTAGGTCTAGAGGATATAATGAGTATAACTGCAGATGCTATCACATATGCTGATTGGCAGATGGAGGAAATAGGTAAAGCATTCAATGCAATCTATAGTATTGTAAATGGCCTTAACAAACAAGCATTAGAATTACAAAAGGAATGGGAGAGTGATGACCAATGAATATATTTGTATTAGATAAAGACCCAAGAGTAGCGGCCCGTATGATGTGTGACAAACACATACCTAAAATGGTCCTAGAGTCAGCACAAATGATGGCGTCAGCCTTGCTCCGACACGGTGCGACTGATGATATGATGCCCCTTACCAAGAGTGGTACACCATACAAAGGTGGTCACAAACACCACCCATGCACAGTATGGGCGGGCGATAGTCGCACTAACTTTTATTGGTTGGCTGACCATGCTTCGGCATTATGTTTTGAATACCTGTCGCGATTTGGTAAAGTTCATGCTTGCGAAAAACCACTTCAACGAATGAACAATTTAAGTTGGCAAATCCAACCTATGGGGGAACTCACACCATTCGCACAGGCTATGCCTGACGAATACCGTGATGATGATGCAATCAAAGCATACCGAGCATACTACCATTCCAAGCAATTCGCCAAGTGGGATAAGGGAACACCTGCTCCTGACTGGTGGCAAGGCGTGGAGGTGACGGCATGACTAGCAAAGAACATACATCAGTAGATATGGTATGCCCTTGTAATGGAGGGAACTGTGATGGCGGTACTGGATGGAAATGGCATTCGGCTGACTTAGGAAACACACATTATGTAGGTGGTCAGGCTAATAAAGCAGGTCGGTTTTGGGTTCAGGTATGTCCATCTTGGACAGATGACGAACTACCACCTAACCCAGAGGGCGTTAAAGATATTACTATTTACATGAGAGAAGAAGCAGATACTACATCAACTCAATATACCAAGAAATACAAAAAGAGCAAACATGGATTCCATTGAAGGAGAGATTAAAATGACAGATAAAAATGAAAAAGAACCTGCTACATGGGTAGTGGGAGATAAGACAGAGAAGAAAGAAAAGAAGAAAGGTAGTTGGTTCGATGACCAAATAAGTACATCTTTCTGGGAAACACCTGCTAAGGGTTCAAGGGCTAAGACCTTCAATTTGCGTCTAAGCCACATTCAGTTTGAAACTGAAGGGAAACCTCAAGAGGTAGATATACGATTGTGGCGTAGTGATGGGCATACTAAGGAGAATGGTCCTACACAGCGCGGCGTTAGAATAACTTGGGAACAAGCCGAAGAGTTATCCAAACAATTGGAAATACTATTAAGTTCATCTCGTGGTGAATAATATGACTATAGAAGATGATATTGTAAAATGCCCTGAGTGCCTTAGTCGCAATCTACAAACAGATGTATCTCGTGGTGAACTTTCATGCTTAGATTGTGGGTTGATTATACTAGATAACATCATAGATACACGACCAGAATGGCGTGTGTATAGTCCAGAACAAGGAGAACTGGCAGCACGTACAGGTGCTCCTATGACTGAGTTAATACATGATAGAGGATTATCTACAGATATTGACTGGCAAAATAGGGATTTTTCTGGTAAAAGTATCAACAACTCTAGGTTGCGTTCTCAATTATATCGTATGAGAAAATGGCAAAAGCGTAGTAGGATATCTAACTCAAGAGAAAGAAACCTAGCAACTGCATTGGCTGAATTAGATAGGATTGGTAGTCGTTTAGAATTACCTAAATCAATTCGTGAAAACGCCGCTAGGATATACAGAAAATGTATCGAAGCAAATCTGATACGTGGGCGTAGTATTGAAGCAGTAGTAGCAGCGAGTATATATCTATCATGCCGTAGCACTGGCATACCTCGTACTTTAGATGAAGTATCAGCAAGTGCTAGATGTGGCCGTAAGGAAATAGGTCGTGTGTCTAGAATGGTGAAGCGCGAGTTGAAATTGCGAATAGATGTTCCATCTGCTGACCAATACACATCAAGGTTCTGTTCAGAATTAGGATTAGGTAGTGGTGTTGAAAGCAAAACAAATGAGATACTCAAAAAATGTGCAGAGAGAGAAATAGATTGTGGGCGAGGACCAGTAGGTATGTGCGCGGCATCTATCTACATCGCAGCAATTATGCTAGAACAAAAAGGTCTTTCAACGCGGCGTACTCAACGTGAGATTGCTGATTGTGCAGGTGTCACTGAAGTAACTATTAGAAATAGATACAAAGAAATAGTCAATAGATTAGATATTAACATTGGTATTTAATACCCCAGTTACGTACCCCCTCGTGAGAGGGGCCATTGGTGGAGTTATGGAAGGCAGCGACAGCAGCATCATTTTTGAGAAATGAGAACGGTAATCGTTCTAAAATCATATCTGATTATACTCAGACTCATGATGATTGGATGCAGGGCGTCATGCTCTGGTTTGATGATGAACCTCGTATTGGTTATTCGTGGTTCTTGAATAGAGCATCTACATACTATGGCATCCACCCTGAGGAATGGAGCGAGGCCACAGCAGGGCAACCCCTCGTTCCTTTACTTGCTAATGAATCGTCAGGTAACCATGAAAGCGATTGGAGCATTGACCATACTATTCATGTTCTAGACTCAATGAGTGAGCGTTCTCTATCAGAAATAGTAGACGCTCTTTCAGAAGAGGAGGCCTATCTTTTTTGGCAGGTTGCTCTTGGTGATAAGCCCCCTATTAGCAAGCGAGCGATGCTTGGTGTAACTGGTGTTTGCACTCAATACGATAGTGTTGATTTAATTAAGGCATCAGCATATACTCCTTTTTTAGAGGTTATAGAAAGGGCATTTAGGGGTGATTTACCCACTATAGAATCTATGAAACCTCATAGCCCTATATCTCCTTGTCCTAGATATCGCCAATGGAAAAGTATAACACTACCATTCCCTATAACTTATGTTGAAGTTATAGATACTCCTAGGTCTTATCTTCACTATGGAGATGGGTGGGCGCGTATATACACACGCGCTGGAAAGTTAGTAGGTAGTTGGCCTAGCAAACATAAACCTGCCATATATGAGATTAAAACCGATGATAATTTTGACCGTGATACAATCACTATTTGTGATATATTATGGTTAGATGGTGATGATGTTTGGAAACAAAACTACACTAGTCGTAAAACAAAAATTGGTTATGGTGTTGTAGAAATTACAACAATGGCAGAATTAAGAGAACAGGTACGTAACCTAGAAGAGGGCGAGCGACTACGCCTTATAGATGATGTACCATACTATGATGATTCATTCATAGGTGGGTTTGTAATGAACCGTCATCCACTACGGATGCCTTTGCTAATCACACAAGCGCGTAAGGTTGGCAACACCAAAGTCCAAGTTCGGTTAAGTGCGCTTGATGGTTATTCACCAGTGCAAGTGAGTGAGGTGTGGTGTCCAGATGATATAGTGATGATACTACGTACCCATCCCAGACTTGGTCCTGTGATTGGTGACACATGGACTCGCATGGATGATGTTGGCTGTATTATTGATGTAGCAGCATATGGCATACAGACATGGGCAGGTCACTATCACTTAAACGACCCTGAGTTATTGGGTATTGATAGCGGTTTAGGATTTAGCGATGCCACCCAACTAAGTGATTTGTTAATGACATTATCTGGTGAGCGAAATGGATGACCGTTTAGATTTAGTAATGAGTACTTGGTTAGCGCGTGAAGCCAGATTCACAGTGTATGTTTGTATTGAGGAAACTAGACCGCTAGGTTATCAAGCGTACAAGTATATCATACTAACAAAGAAGAGGAATGAACCACTATTAATGCAGTGGTTGAAAGAACGACATGGTATTGAGGCTAGAAAAATATCTAAGAATGAGGACATTAGAAAGGTATTAGATATACTAAAACCAATCAAAGAATTGGTGTCTGATGTAGAAGGGATGAATAAAATGGAACATCTTTTCCACCTGTTTCCAAGACGATGGACACACGAGGACATACTACTACTTGTGAATGAACTTGATAATTGGTCAGATTTTTCTTTAAATACCTTCAACACCCCATAATAGAATAATGGCAAAACAATGGAGAGAGAAATACCGCCCCGTAACAATTGACCAGATGGTTGGTTGCCCCGATTTCAGAGCAGATTGCGAGGAATGGATTGAACGTGGTGAATATCCTGCAGCAATTCTACTGGTTGGTCCTCCCGGCACAGGTAAGACAACAGCCGCAGGTGTGATTGCAAGGATGATGTTAGGTGAATACTTTGACCCCTTGAACTATGTTGAGTTCAATGCGTCTGATGATAGAGGCATCCAATTCATTCGAAGTACAGTTAAACAGGTGGCGCATCAAGGCGGTATTGGGGTTGCTCGTAAAGCAATTCTATTCGATGAAGCCGATGGTCTAACCAAACCTGCACAAGAAGCCATGCGTAATACTATGGAACAATGTGTGGAACAATCCCTTTTCATCCTAACAGCAAATGATGGCACAGCCATTATACCTGCGCTACAGTCGCGCTGTATGGTGTATCATTTCACCAATGCCACCAACAAAGCAGGTGCGGAACTATTTACCCGCATAGCATATGCTGAGGAATTACCTCATGCATGGCAAGAAGATTATGAGTATCTCAATGAGGTATGTGGTGGTGACTTGCGAAGCGCAGTTGATATATTACAATCATTATCTAAAACAGATGACGCTCTTAAAGACCGTCTATTAGTGGAACAGGCAGATTTCAGTGACCCTGCATTGTCTGTTGCTGCCGGTGAATGGCAGTCATTATCTAATGAGTTGCGTAAAATAGCAACCAAAGGTTTGCCACGACTTCATGTAATGAATAAATTGCGTGACAATGTTTATTCCCTTGGTCTAACACCAGACCAATACTATTCCTTCCTTGTAATTTGGGGTAAGTTCGTAGAACGAGTGCATACATGGCCCGCAGGTGATGATGCATACTACGACTACTTCGTAGCAACATTGAAGGAACAAACAAATAAAAATAAAAGGAGTATAGAAATATGAATGAAGAAGAGAATGAATGGCCAGATAGTGTCGCTGAGCGACTGCAAGGTTATGCTGATGCGAATAGCGTGAGTATCCAAGATGCCCAACAGAAGTTTGTTGATTATCTATTGGATAAGTATGCTGTGGATAATTGGCGTGACGAAGATGTGGATTTCCTTGAGGAAGCCGCAGAAGGATTTGTAGTCACACGCAGGGGCGGAGCAACATTCAACACAGAAAACTGGGTTGGTATGTTTGTTGGCGTAGATGGAAAAGCGCGTGATAAAAGACAGAACGTGCGACAACAGGCAGTTAGTGCTTTCAGTCAAGACCCGGATAAGGCAGTTGCCGCAGGTCTTGTAGGACGATGCACTAAGAATGAACAAACAGGAACATGGTTTATTGGTGATACAGATACCACAGAATCAATTGATAATGCAAACCCTTGGTTCCTCATCCCTGATACCAAATTGGCGTTACTACAGACCGCTGAATGGTCTAAAAACAAGGGTGACCCAATACGAGCCGAGTTGTGGAGTAGATATTACTATTTCCTCGGTAATGCAGAGGGTGATTTTAATGGCGATGTAAGACTATGGCGTTTTGATTCTAATGATATAGACGCACAACCACCACTTTACCAACCATGCCGATTGAAAGTAATACCTAACACCAACGAGAATCAGAATCCTGATTTTGCAGACATACTAAGATTACCTCGTAAGTGGGTCAATGACATTGTTCTTACAAATGATTTTGTTGAGGATGATTTGAAGACTCAATTGTCACCTGAGAAGTTTTGTGTGAATCCACAAGTCCATGAATTATATGTCGGTCTTGCTGATTTATTAGAGCATTACCAAGTTAATCTCAAAGAGGTTCCGGGCATAAATGCTGTAGGGCCAATTGTATTGATTAAGGGCAAAGTAACAAGTCTGTTCAAAGAAGGTTGGGATACTGAATATGATGCTACGGGTAAGTCATACAACATCAGGGTTACATCATGGGATTTGCAACGAGCATTCCCATCAGGTAGGCGTAGTGAAGTGAACGTACGAGTATCAGGTATTCTAAACGATTCATTCCACGCCTTTGAGTATCAAGAAGGTAGTGACTGGAAATCATATGCTGAAAAATCAACAATTCTAGTATGTGGTAGATTAGGTGTGCAAGCAACTGATGATGGGGAAGTACCTCAGATTCGTGCATTTGGAGTACACGCAGTTCCACGATTTGTGGTTCCTGCACCTGAAGGTGGCAATACTAGCATTGACCAATTTGGAGAGTGATTGAATGGGTGGATTTGACGCATTAAAAAGTGAAGAAAAGAAAGGTGGCGAAAGCAAAGGTAATAAGGAGGTCATGCTTATAGAACGCGTTCTAGAGCGCGAGGAAAAAGAGGCTCCCGCCGAAATTAGCGATATAGCCCTAGAGGTGGAGGCCGCAGCAGATGAGAATCTGGGTACTCACGTGTTCTGTGGGGTTATTGGTTTTGAGGGGGCAGGTAAGTCCGGTATCGTGTTGGATAGTTTGACTAGTCAGCAGAAACAAGACGGTGATTATATTCTCGCCCTTGATTTTGATGGTGGTGCTGCGGCTTGTAAGTCAGCATATCATCGTAGCATATCACCAAACATTCGTTGTCTATCCCCTTGGGTGATGGCAACTGAGGACCGTACAACCTATGACTATCCCGCAACACATGACCGAGTCATGGAGATTGGTCGCTATGCTGTGAAGCAAGCACATAAACAATCACAGACAGGATATGAAGGACCACGACTTGCCAAGTTCTTGGTGACTGCAGTTGACCAGTGGGATACTGTATGTATTGTGAATATGAAAGTCATTGAACTTGGAAAAGCGAAGGATGGTATTGAGGCATCAGACCCTAACAGATTGGTAGGTAACCAATGGAACTGGTCTATCCGTTCCACTAGATTCCACCAATTGACTGCCATTTGTCGTGAACTTATGCGACTTGGTGTTCAGGTCTTTTGGGAGACGCATCTCAAAGCAGAAGTATTCCGTAACGAACAGACTGGTTCATGGAAACCTGACTGGGAAAAGAATACTGATGCGAACCTCAAGCAGATACTATGGTGTCGCCGTGAAGATGTATTGGATGATGACGGACAGAAAACAGGCACTACAAATTATACTGTGGAGTTTTGGAAAGAGAATACTAACATAGCATTACAGGGGCAGAAGCGAACAATCGCTATGACTCGTAAGGGTGGCGAACCTGAGTGGTATGGACTTAAAGAATTAAAGGAAGGATTATTATGACGAAATGTGAATTGAATAGAAACGAACTAGCGAACTTCTTATCATCGTTTGGGCCGGGTATAGATGACCTACGCCTTGATGTAAAGGATAACTCATTGGTAGGTGGGGTGGCTGCGCCAACTCATTTCCTAACCAAGAAGATTAGCGTGACTCAAATGGAGGCAGGTGGTATTGTTATTGCAGACCTAACAAAAGTATCAGCATTCTTACGTGCTTGCACTGATGAAAAGGTTGAGATACATCAACAAGACCGTGACGGTTCTCTTGGTAACTTAAAGTTATCATGTGGGAAAAGTGTTGTCACACTACCACCAACTAAAGATGTTAAATCATCCAAGTCATTAGCAACTGCTATGAAACTAGTTGATGATGCTACCGAACAGGAATGGAAGGTTTGGGTTGATAAACCATTGAATTGTTATGGTGTAATAGATACTAATGAAACCAATGCCATCTCATCTCTTGGTAAGGTGGTAGGTGCAGACAAACCATACCATCTATCATTTGTTGCAGACAAAAAGGAAATGGTTATTCATACTGGTAGTGGTGTGACTGGTCAAATGTTCCACACTATTAATCTAAAAGATGCGAGTGCTCCGAGAGAATATATCAAAACATCATTCGGTCCTTGGTTCCCTGATGTAGTATCATGTTTGCCTTCTGGTAACGCTGAGATATATACTGGTGAGAAGAATGTATTGGTATTCAATCATCAAGAGAAGCACTGCTTGCTTGTTGTCATTGACCAAGACCTCTCAGAATGAGGTGACTGCGTGATTGTTGAACAAATCTATAACAGCGATGGTAGTACTGGTATCTATACACGATACCGTGAACACGGCGACCTTATAGAACATACACACGATGTATTCACATCATATTTTTGGGTTCCCGTAGACTCAGACATATCTGAAATGAAAAAGGAGTTCCCTAATGCTCAAGTGCCACCTACCAATGCACAAAGTATTGATGGTAAGGAACTAATGAAGATTAATGCACATTCACAGAATGATATGTATGGTATGAGAGGATACTTTGATGAAACTTATGAGGCAGATGTTCCGGCAGCAGACCGATGGTTGATTGACAACGTGGAAACAATGCCCGATTGGGAGCCTCGTAAATGTTGGTTTGATATTGAGTGGAATCCTGACGATAGTAATGACTTTACCCAGTGTTGGGCAGCATTAGATTCATTCACTAACGAAGGTGTATGTTTTGGATGGCGTGAGGGTCAGCAAGAATACGAAGTTGAGTATCGTGACGGGTATGTATCTCATATCTATTGTAGTGAAGAGGCAGTCCACGAGGCAGTCATTCAATACATTGAGGAGATGGACTTTGATATGTTGATTGCACACGCTGCTATGTGGGCTGACATACCACACATGGTTAGACGATTCAAAGACTACCGCCGTCTATCTCCTATCCAATCAGTTAGTAAGTTGCGTGAAGGATATGACTCATACAAATACACACAGCAACCAATCAGAGGTCGATGGGTACTGGACACAGCAGCACCCGGCTCATCAGGCACAGGTATAGAACGTGTATGGATGGACAGTGGTAACGGTCAGTTACCATCACGTAAATTAAATGACATTGGATTGTTGTTTGGTCTAGGTGAGAAAGATGATGTTGATTTGTCTAACGACTGGCAGGAAAACTATGAGCGTTTAACTGACTACTGTTTTCAAGATGTAAAGTTAATGAAGGCCTGCGATGAGTATGTTAGATGTTCAGATTTCTTTATCAACATGGTTAGATTCTGTGGTGTGACATTATCATCCACCTACAACGTGGGTAACTTCGCACGAGGATTAGTGTGTCGCCGCACTGACTTGAAGTTCCCAACACGACACGCGTCTCGCCGCCGAGAGCGCGGTGACCTCAAGGGTGCAACGGTGATGGAGCCTACACCCGGCCTTCATGAGGGGGTATTGGTTGTGGATTTCAAGGGGTTGTACCCATCAATCATGTTAGGCAACAACCTATGTTGGACTACACAAATCAATGCCCCTGAAGGTTGTATTGAATGTGGTTTTGCTAATGTTGATTGTCTTTGTGGTCGTCATAAAACCCTTACCAATGGTACTACATGGTTACAAGAACCACAAGGTATCTTACCATCCATCATTGAATACTTGTTTGAGGAACGACAGTTATTCAAGGATGCAGGTGAAGGTGGGTTAGAGAAGGCAGTCAAACGTGTGATGGCTTCACTGTATGGACTCACCGCTGAAACATTGGGGCATGGTATGGCCGACCCAGTTCTAGCAGATACCATTCTTACTGAAGGCAGACACGCTGTTGAAACAATGGCTGACTATGCATATAGTATGGGCCATGAGGTATTGTTTGGCCACACCGATAGTTGCTTTGTCAAGTGTCCGTTAGACCAAATTGATACGGTGGCTAAAGTATTAACATCAGTCATGCAACAGGAAACAGGTAACCTATCTCTCATTGCAGAACCTGAGGCATGGATGCCCTACTGGTTCTGTGCTGATGTTAAGAATAGATATGCGGGTACTATCCAGTGGCCAGAAAAAGATGCAGGGCGACTCAAGGTATCGGGATTTGAAATGAAACATAGTAGCACTGCACCAACAGCAGCAACCCTTCAACGAAATGTATTAACCATGTTAAGTAATGGTGCATCTGAAATAGCGATTGGTAATGTAGTATCTAGTTGTTGTAAATCAATTCGTAATGGTAGCACAGCAATTGAGGAGTTATCAGTACGCACTAGAATTAAAAAGAATATTGAGGGTAGTGAAACAACAACACACAATCCAAACAAACATTATCCTAAAATTGCAGGTGGGTATGCTAAGGCTGCTCGCTACTACAACTGGCACATCAACTCAAAAGAACCCTTTGTATCAGGCGATAGCGTGGCGTGGACTTATGTATCTGACACACCAGATGGCTACCCCCAGACTGATGTTGTTGCATACCGAGATGCAAATGATATAAAAGATTTCACAATTAATACAGAGGTAATTATAACCAAGATGATACGTGATAAGTTACGGTTGATATACGGTGTGCTTGGATGGGATTTGAAATCAATAACAGATGAGTTTAAACCTACAGGATATTGGTGATTGCATGGCAGACAAAGCAAGAGAATTAAATGAAACACCCTATGGGAAATTGCCTACAGGCATACCCAATAAGAACGCGTGTGATGCTTGGCAACGAGGCGAATGTCTTGAGGCACGATTGCAGAATGACCCTGAATCATTGTTGGTTAAGGGGCGAAATGATATACTAGAATGTCCTATGTGTGGACATAAAATAAAATTGGAAGTGAATAAAAATGAGTAAATGGATATGGAATAGGTTTATGGCTAAGCCTAAGAAAGAAGAAATGATAAGTGAACCATGCTGTGAGTGTGGTCTCCCTAAGACAAGACAGACAACATTAGAAGAGTTTGGGTTTAAGTTTCCCATGAAAGGTCAGACAAAATTGACTGACTTCTATGACTTGTTTGAACCTGCACCCGTAACTACGGAGAGTATAGGTATAGATGGAGAGCCACGAAAATACAGGGGGAACATATGATGAGTCGCATTGAAGATGAAGTGAGTAAGAAGATTCAAGAGAGGTCTGCTCTGGGTAAGAATAAGTACGGAGTCACTATGGAAGAAGCATCATTGACCCGACTTCAATGGCTAATCCACGCACAAGAAGAAGCGATGGATTTGGCTGTGTATCTAGAGAAGTTAATTGAATTAGAGGTGAGCGAATGAGTGGAAATAGTATGATAAGAAGGTGTGTAGATGCAGAGTGTTCTATAATAACATTCTATGATGATAAGCAGGAAGAGTGTTGTCCTGTGTGTGGTGTGAAGGTGAGCGAATGACAATATCAGATGATGTAAAGAGTTTAGAACGAGAGAATGCGCGACTGGTTGAAGCAATAGAGGGTGCAGTGAACCCAGATGATTTGGTGTTGGTGCGTGAGGCATTACAACAAGTGTTACAACTGATGGATAGTTTGATTACTCCAACAGTCAAACCACATCAGAAAGAAATCCCTCATCAAGAAGCCAACAATGAATACGCGAAGTCACATGACCAACGATATACTGTGACTGAGATTGGTGGTGGTTCAGAACAACAACCTGCAATCTATAAATTAAATAGTGGAGATGTATTAGATGGGCATACTGAATAAAGAATCGACCTACACATGGACACCTGAATCAGACAAGATGATTCGGGTAAGTAAGTCTACGCTTGGAACATACAGTGACTGGTGCGCTCAACAACTATGGTTGAGTAAGGTATGTCCTGTTGAACAACAAGAGCATGACTACCTAGTCATAGGTAGCAACGTGCATGACCGACAGGAACAATACTACATCAACTGCACAGCAAATAGAGGTGACATTGAAAAGGCACAGTATCATGTGAAGCGAGGCGATGATAAACTTGCAACTAATATTCTAAAGAGTCATTATCCTAAAGCCGAAGGGCAATATGCTGAGCGCGAACAGGAACAACAAGACTGGCTAGTGCAACACGATGTTATGCGTCTTAAACATTGTGCTACTTACGAGGACTTTTTCCCAGTTGGTAATGAGTTAGACCTTGATGCCATTGTTGATGTTGATGTTCCGGGTCATGGTGTAGTCAAGGTGCATCTACGAGGTATCATCGACCGCATCTTCAAGACTGATGATGGGGTAGCATTGATGGAATTAAAAACTGGTAAGTGGTCATCGTATAAGGGTGGTCAGATGAGGGGTGAGATGGCATACTACGCATACCTATTGGATGAATCAGATGCTGACATTGGTAGCGTCACACACTGGGGTTGGCGTTATCCAAAGGCAGACCACTGGGATTACACACCTGCTAAGAAGGTAACCATTACCGCTATGAAGAAACGACTTACACGATTGGTGAAGTCATACCTAGAACAGGACTTTCCTGTTGTTGGTAAAGGTCAAGAGTTTAAGTGTGGCTACTGTGACTTCATGGCATTCTGTCCTAAGTGGACGCCATATGAGAATCCAATTGAGGTAGCCAATGGTGATGAACCAATCTATAAGGAGGAATCTAATGGGGATTGAATTAGTCACACCATTTACAGTTGCAGTGGAATGGATACTACAACAACGGATTCTTAACGCAGAGGTTATAGTACGTATGGGCAAGGCAAGAAAGGCGCGGGGTTTTGGTGCGCTTCACAACGCCGACACAGTTCGATTTAATATTGATGAGGATTATATGAGCAACCCTGAAGAAGCATTACAGATGATAGAGAAATTAATTGAGTGGGTGGACAAATGGAATCAAGTAGAGATAGCAAAGCGGTATTGAGATTTGACTTCCCTCGCGAGGTCACATTGTACCGCCGTATTGTTCATAGTCAAAGTGATTTTGAACGATGGTGGCAGTCACTTGACAATGCCTCAGATGCATACATGACTGTCTATGGGTTCCGTCAACTGAAAGAACCTAACTATCGCAGGGGTGATTACCAAACAGCAATAGTACCAAACTTTGTTCTTGATTTTGATTGTCAAGTATTAGTAGGTGGAGAACGACACGAAGTACCACCATCAGTTCCACTAGAAGAGGTGCGCCGCCTACACAACAAACTTGTTGCTGATGATATTGCACATGGTATTTGGTTTAGTGGTGGTGGATTTCATGTGTGGGTTAAGTTATCACAAGACCATCTGCCAAGTCATGGTATGGAATGTTCCATTCTTAAAGGGGCAGGGCGTAGTGTTGTACGACAATGGGCTAACGAACTACACCTCAATTGTATTGACCCAACAGTAACATTTGACTTAGCGTCATTGATACGAGTACCTAATTCATACAATGTCAAGCGAGGTCTGTGGAGCATACCATTACGCAGTGATGAATTATTAGAATGGGATTGGGAGCGCATACAAAATGAAGCAACCAACCCACGAACAGGACAATTCCCCTATGGTAGTAAGGGATTGCATATAGATACTACCCAACTAAGGCAGACACATTTAGAAGGATTGTTGAATCCAAGTACAGAAATACCAACAATTACTATGGGGAAGATTGCTGTTCTCCCATGCCTACAAGCAGCAGCCTGCCGTGATGGTAGTAATCCAACTCACGATGCACGATTTCATCTTGCATCATATCTAGCAGCACGACTGCGTGACTTCCGCCCACCACAAACAATGAATGGGCAGGCAGCAGGACACACAGAACAGATTGTGGACTTCATTCGTAGTTTAAACTGGGTAGATTTCAATGAGGGAATCACTCGTGAACGAACTTCACATATTGTGAATGGCCCTTACCGACACACACCTTGTTGGAGTATGTTCAACAGGGGGTACTGTGTTGGTAAATGTAAGTACTGGGATGGCACTGGAACTATCCCCGATTTAAATACCTTCAACAAAACAGAATATAATGGAGAGATAAAAAATGAAACAGGAAACAACTTGTGATATAAGAGTGGGTCATGCTATTGACTTACTTAGAGAGATACCAGACGACACGATAGATTTGGTGGTGACCTCACCCCCATACTGGGGGTTGCGTGACTACAAAACAGACCCAGTGGTGTTTGGTGGAGATACAGAATGCGAGCATGAATGGCATGATAATATGTCATGGCAACGGCGTAGTAATGATGATGGTAAGAGCGAGAAGCAAGCCAGTAACAAAGGTGCTAATGACCGTGATGACCCAATAGAGTTTACTACTTGTAAGGTATGTGATGCATGGAAAGGACAATTAGGTTTGGAACAAACACCCGAACATTTCATTGAACATTTAGTAGAAATATTTGAAGAGTGCAGACGAATACTCAAACCAACTGGTAACTTGTGGGTGAATCTTGGTGATTCATACATGAGGAAGGGGTCATACACTGCCCCTGAGAACTATGGTATGCAGAAGCACCGTGACGAAGCCAATAAGTTCAGGCCAACATCACTACCACCGGGCTATAAGGAAAAGGATTTGGTAGGTATTCCTTGGGCGTTTGCATTTGCAGCGCGAAAGGCAGGTTGGTATTTACGCAACGATGTAGTGTGGGCCAAGTCAATTAGTGGTCCTCATTATAGAGGTGGTGTATGTATGCCCGAACCAGTCCAAGATAGATGCACACGTAGCCATGAGTTCTTCTTTCACTTCGCTAAGAAATCAAGATACTATTATGATGTGAAGGCAGTAGTTGAACCACTCGCAGACAATGATGAGGGTGAAGGACTTACACGCAACATGAGAACAGTATGGCACTTCAATCCACAACCATTCCCCGGCGCACACTTCGCTGTATATCCTAAGCACTTGATTGAACCCATCATTAAGGCATCAACATCTGAGCATGGATGCTGTGGTGATTGCGGTGCTCCTTGGGAACGTGAGGTGGTGCGATTAAATGAATCATCATATGCTGAGGTCATGGGTAGTGGTCAAACAGATGTGCAGACCATGAGAGATGAATCAACAGCAATGGGATTACAGCCAGACAATGTTGGTAACACTAGACCTGCCGGTAAGCGTGGCATGACTTACAATACTAGGATAGATAAAACAGTTGGGTGGCAACCTACCTGTGAATGTAATGGTAAGATTGTGAAAGAAGAAGTGATTGTTCCACCACGAGGTAGTGATGAAGTGGATTGGCGTGAGCAAGCAGAGGCACGTGATGGTGTAGTTGAACGAGGTGCAGGTGGTAACACAGGTCTCATTGAATGGTCTAAGAATGTAAAGGAAACTCAAACAGCATGGGGCGCAGATAGTAGTGGCTCATACACCAACAAGGAATCTAAATACAAAGGCCGTGAAGAACATGGTGGGGGAGAAGTAAAGGCTCGCATCATTGAAGGGATAACCAAACCTAAGAAGAAGACGGTCAAGCGGTATGTATCAGACCTACCATTGGATGAACACCCAGTTGTCCCTGCCGTAGTCCTTGACCCATTCAGTGGGTCAGGCACATCAGGTATCGTTGCATTAGATGAAGGTCGTTCATACATTGGGTTGGAACTGTCAGCAGAATACGCTGCCATGTCATTGCGCCGTTTGAAACAGGAACGCACTGGTCTTACAACTAAGAGGTTCCGTGAGGCTGCACCAGAACTTAAGGAATACTGGTGATGGTATGACTGACCTATTGATTGATACTAACGAGCGTAGCAAGTTGACTGATGCAATTGCTAATCGTTGTGAGTCACGTAAGCCACCAGTACCATACCACAGACGACACCTTGTTGTTGGTGACTATGAGGCAGGTGGTTGTTGTGTTGAAGCCAAGTCTATTGAGGATTTAATTACGAGTTCACGCTCAGGACATCTATGGCGTCAGTTAGATAACATGGATGCTAACGTCGACCAAGCAGCAATTGTAGTGTGGGGTGACATTGCTACATACATATCCAAATTAAAACGGCGCGCACCTCGTAGTAAAATGAACTTCACCCGCGCAACAAGAGAAGTAATGAGTGTGCTTGCTCGCATCACAGCCGACTTCGGTTTCACTGTAGTTCGTGCGACCAACATTCTAGAGGCGTCATCCTATATAGTTAGTTTGCATGACAAATTAGAGCGACCTGCATCTCGTCATGGTGGTCGCGCTGTGCGCCGAGTATCTACGAATGATGTTCGTGCAGATATGTTACTAACCATACCGGGGTTCGGTGAGGAGTTGGTTGATAACCTACTACAACACTGTGGTTCTATTGAAGAGATGCTACACCCAGACGCACTGAAAGATGTGCCACGCATGGGAAAGATACTACGCAACAGATTGATAGAAGCATTGACTGCAGAAGATGTAGTTAAGGTCGAACATATAAGGAGATGAAGATAATGAAGCAGGGAATATGGAAACAATATGAATGTCCTAAATGCTATAACGTACGCATCAGACATTGTGGGTCAAAAGGATATAGGACTAACTGTAATATGTGTTCTAATTCTTACTACCCAATAAGAATGAACATCATAGGATGGGTGGGATAGTATTAATTGTATTACACATTGTATTGTGTATCATTTATATACCTTCAACACATCATAAACAAATAACATGGAGAGAAAATAACATGGTAAGAAATTGGGAAAATTATGAAGCGGTGCAACGGTTTCCGTTGTTGAGAGATTACATCAAAGTATCAGGTAATGTATCATATTACAATGAAATGGCAGGTTTGTTGTCATTCTTCTATGCACAGGGTCAGACATTAGTTGACTACGTACGGATACCTGTAGGTGGTTCGCATCAAGACCCACGCATACATCTGTTTTGGATTCAACCTACAAGGTCAGGTAAGACTATCGCGTGGGAACACACTGGAACAATCATTGAGGATATAGGAATTGAGATTGCAAACTTCACTACGGGTAGTGACGCCGCGCTCATTGGGTCTTGGAATAAAACAAATGCCGGCACTGAAGATGAACAATTAGATTTAGTACCCGGTCTATTAGCAGGTAAGAAATGTTTGAACTTTGATGAGGGTAGCATCTTATTTGATACGAAGAGTAAGCATCTTCAAGAGGTTATATTGTACCTACAACAAGCAATGAATCCAGTTGGTACTCGTGCCAATGTATTGACTAAGCATCTAAAAGATGGTGAGATTAAGACGGAATCAAGAGTATCATTTTGGCTAACTACTTTCCCACCAGATGGTGTGCGTGAAGTCGTGTTAGGTAAAGGTGTATTCCAACGTGTGTTGTTACTCATTAGACCTTGGACTGTGGAGCAACGTGAAGAAGTAAGTGAGCGGCGTATGAATACAGCATTCACTAGACCACCAGAATATGAACACGGTGTAGAAGATTTTAGAGACTATTATCGTTCTCTCAGGAAGGCCTGTCGTGACCGTGTATTACTATTAGGTGATAGGTCACTAAGTGAATGGGGCAATCTAGATATTGATGCACGAGAGGATTTAGTGCAGGAAATCATGTATGATTTTTGGGAAGCCAGTGTAGACTATAGGCCATTGCTGAATGCACACAAGGACCATATGTACGAACTGGTTAGGATGATGGATGACAAAATGATGCAGGTGTGTGCAGCATTCATACCTAACCTACTTAATTACACACTTATATTTTCTACACACCTTGCTCTTCTTGACCAGTACACACAGCATGGTGAAATTAAAGAGTGGGCAGTTACAGGTGACCATTTAGAAATGGCTGCTGAAATTGTTTATGATTTGTATGAGGACTTAGTGATGTGGTTGGAGTCAGAAATTGAATTGACTCAAACAACTGAAGCACGTAAGACTAGAGAGGGTGCATGGAAGAAAGCATATGCAAAATGTAAGTTGGTATCTGTTGAAGATAAAGACGGAGATTGGGTACGTAAGTCTGAATTACTAACCACATACGCTAAACAGAATGGTGGGATTAGTCGCAATACACAGTTCTTACACTTCAAAAACGCCAGAACATTATTCATAGAGCATAGCGTGGGCGTAGCAAAGTTTGTGCAGTCGGCAAAACAGTGGGTGGATTAATGAGTCGTGTGATGGCATTAGATATTGAAACTTCTAACTACTCATATGAGATAGGAGGGTGGGATAATACCCACCTGTTTAAAACAACGGTTGTCGCTACATACGATGGTGATGATGCTACCATCTTTTGCAATGAGGATATAGATGTTGATGCTATAGTCAAACCATTACACCCACGAGATGTGGGCGACCACATACTCAATCATGTTCAAAATGGTGGTGCATTAGTAGGACATAACATACTACGATTTGACCTACCTATACTACGTGACTCACTTGATTGTTTTGGTGCAGGAGAAGTCCTGCGAAAACATCGTGACAATATATTAGATACTTCTCAACACCTGCGTAAATCCACTGGGGTTATCGGCAATTCATTCTTTGTAACACTGGATGATGTATGCAAACACACGTTAGGTGAAGGGAAAACCGCCATGAAGAGCGCAGATGCGCCAAAGGCATGGGAAGATAAACAATATTCTGATGTAGCAAAGTACTGCTTATCAGACGCAAGGTTAAATTGGGGGTTGTGGCAGCATGGAGTTACACATGGGTTTGTGAAGTCACGGTCAAGATGGTCTGGCGACTTAATAGACTTGGAGGTCGATTGGAAATGGGAGAAGGGAGAGACAATAATACACAAAAGGCACAGCAGTTGAATATCAAAGCAGCAATCGCAGTAGCGAATACTGTACGTTCAACACTGGGGCCGTTAGGAATGGATAAGATGTGCGTAGACCCACGAGGACACTTCGTGGTTAGCAACGATGGAGCAACGATATTGCGTGAGTTAGATGTAGCGCATCCCGGCGCTCAGATGGTTGTGAATATGTCAAAGACGCAGGAATCTGAATGTAAAGATGGAACAACAAGTGTGGTTGTTCTTGCAGGGAAACTGTTGGAGAATGCTGAGCGGCTGTTAGCCAAAGGCATACACCCCAACGCTATCTGTAAAGGGTATCGCACTGGAACAAAACAGGCACTGGATATACTACCAGATTTAGTATTAAAAGATGTGAATCTAAAAGCAGTTGCAGGTACAGCCATCACAGGTAAGGCAGCAGAACATAACATGGAACGAGTAACGTCACTGTGTGTGGATGCAGTTAGATTAACTGAGGGAGATGAAAGTCGTATCAAAGTTATCAGTCAGGTCGGTGGTTCATTTGATGATTCACATTTATTTGATGGTGTAATTCTAAACAAAGAGTTTGGTTCAACTGCTAACCCAACAGAACTATCTGGTAAAGTATTACTTCTTAATACAGGATTAACACCACCACCAATGAATGATTCTATGCGTGTGCAGTTAGGTTCAATGGAAGCAGTGCAACAATTCCAAATGGCAGAAACACATATGCTTATTGAACGCGCTCGCGCTATAATAGAATTAGGTGTGGTTGCAGTATTTGTGCGTGATAGTGTGCATGAAGCAATCATCCATACACTTGCTCAAGAAGGTATAGGTGTTGTAACACGTGTGCCGACTACAGATTTACAAGCCATTGCTCATCTAACAAACAGTCCAGTGTATCACATGACTGAAGATGCAGTGTCTGATTCTCTAGGTGATGCAAAAATAATTGAGAAAGAGATTGGTGATATTAGATTTGTCACCATTGAAGTCAAAGACCCTGATGTAGTGACGCTTGTTCTACAGGGAGCAACACGACAAACAGTAGATGAATTAGAGAGAGCATTCGATGATGCGATTGGTGTGACTGCATTAGCATACCGTGACCAAACAGTGGTTGCCGGTGGTGGTAGTGCATACTCATTCATCAGTAATCAAATTAATACATCATCAGTTCTAATACCAAGTGGAAGAAATCGTTTGGCAATCAAGGCATTTGCCGAATCATTACTTTCTGTACCGATAACAATTGGTGAGAATGCAGGTCACAATGCATTAGATGTACTAATTAAGATTGAAGGAGAAACAGATAAGCATAATGCCCCTTGTATTGAAACAGGGGATATGATTAACATGGCAGATGCAGGTGTCGTAGAACCATACCGTGTAGTGAAACAATCCATACAATCAGCCGCTGAAGTTGCTATTGCAGTGCTACGTATAGATGATATTATAGGTAGTAAAGGGGATGAAGAACAGAATGGGCAAGTTGCTTGAGCAATTGAAACAGGAATGCACCCAGTGTAGTGAGAGTGTATTCGCTAAGCGTATCATTGGTAGGTATCTCCGCACCAATACTCGCATACTGATATGGGAATGCCCTGAGTGTGGTTACCTATGGCAACGTACCAAATCAGACGTATGATAGACGATACCATGTAGTACCGTCGTACACATACTGTGCTGTCTTACCTGATTCAATGACTTGATTGCTAATGCCTGTGCCATTGAATCGAATGTTGTCGTGTGCGCCGTTGGTATTCTGAATCCATATCATGTGTCCTTCTGGGAACTCACCATCAGGTGTGTACGTCACGAAGTTTGAACCTGATGGTGCTGTAGTACAATCAGTGATGAATACTTGGTCGCCATATGATGTAACCGGCCATGCCTTATTCCCACTAACAGTTAGTTGAAACTTATCTACTCCCTTTGAACCCACCCTAACAGTAGTCATTGCTCCACCTGCCGCCAATGATTGTTTTGCATTGCCTTGACCGGAGAAGTATAACACATCTGTAGGTGTCTGTGCATCAGCATATGTGGCTGTGGTGCTATCGTATCCACCACCCGGCCCCAAACCATAGTTGGGGTCACTGGAACTCGGCAGCGCGGGGTCAGTGGCATCAGCAATTGACGCCTTCCAGTTCTGATGGCTAACCCATAGTGCAGATACATCTATTCTATTTCCACCAATAGCAGTACCAAAATCACCTTGCTCATCAGCACCAAACTCAAGGTTCTTCAATTGAACATCAGTGTTAATCCCTTTATCATTACTACGCACAACAGTAGTAGCGTTTGCTGTTGTTGATGCTGTTGTTAGTGGTGTAAAATAATGTGGTGTATTGTGAATGAATGTTCTTTTATCATTAACCTCAACAATATCAATGTTATCATTACCACCACCTGATGATTTATAGATGGCTCGCACAACTGCTAGGACTATAGTTTGTGAGTTTGCTTCAGCAAGACCTGTGATTGGGTCAGTTAAGAACCCATCTGGAACTGGTGGGAACACTCCTGTTGTAGTGGTTGTAGGTGTGCCACCAAGCACACGAACACGGCTACTACTACGCGCTGCATTTGAATTACCAACTAGATATATGACATACAATACTTCTTCGCCAGATGATAGGGCAGTACTACTCACATAGTTCTGTGTATTCTCTAATGTAAGGGTAACAGATGCACCTGCCCCACCTGCGAATGCATACAAGCACCCATCTAACACAGCATAACCGCCATGTACGGTCAAAGTTGATGCAGTTGCACGAACACAGTGACCGGGTGCATTTGTCATCACCTCGTTGCGGTTTGCTTGCGCCCTCGCACCATCCTGTAGGCGTATGATACCGTTACCATGCAATCCTTCTAGTAAATTGGTAAGTGACGGTGATGTAATCACATCTCCATCTCGTAATCCATCAACACCTAGTGTGATGTTCGCTGCTGTATGTCCTGATTTTGGATTAACCATCTAACTCACCTCAATTAAAAATGAAAATTGTATCTCGTTCTGTGTGCTTTTTGTGATTGCCCTAATATCTGTGCGGTAAATTGGGATGAACTCACCAGTAGTAGCGTCTTTGTGTTGCAGAACAACCTCCTGTACATCAGTCTTTGGGAAGTCGTAGGTTGTTCCAAGCCTCCCCTCAACAAGGATAGTCTGGTCATCCAATACCCTGACTGTAGGAACAATCCGAGCCAATGCCCTTGCCCCTCCATCGTCAGCACTCGCCTGTGTGCCATCGCTACCGATGACTAACTGGTTTATCTTCGCTGCTAGTTGGTCTACTAAAAATCTTCTTGCGTGGTTTAATACTGGCATTATTCATCCCCTCCAAACAAACTAGGTTTGCTAGGTGTCATTAAGTTATCTAATCTAGATTGTAAGTATTCATGTGTGCGTGGTGCAAGGTCAGGTAGGCGAGCGCGACCCGTACCAAGACCTGCTTCAGGTATAACTATTTGTTTCCCTGTGGCCATTGCTGCATCCAAATCCTCATCAATCATACGAACATTCTCATCATAGTTATCGTCTGTCCAGAATGCATCGTTGCCCCAATGAGGGGCTGCTTTAGTTCGTACTCCGTGTGCGTGAGGATGATGTCTAATAGCGGCTTGCCCACCTTTACCTCTCCGTCTCTCATTGTCACCAAACAGGAATAGTTTGTCTGGGTGTTGGTCAAGGAGTTCATCATTATACCAATCACTCATTGTGATTGCCCTACCCTTGAGAACAGACCATGCCATATCTATAGGGTTCATTCATCAATCCTCCTTGCTATCATTTCTGGAATCTGTTGTGTTATTCTTTTATTAGCCCCAAGCATTCCTTGTCTAGGTGTCTTTGTTTCTATATCAAAATCATCTTGGTATAGTTCTAGCATTTCTGGTGTAGCATAGTTTGATACTACCACAGGGCCGGGGTGTGCTAACGCTGCATCCCGCACAGCCGTTTGTAGTTCATCTCCAAATCCACCTTGTCCATATTGCCCTTGTCTCTTAGGGTATGGTGGGTCAATATATCCAAAAGAATTACGACCAAGACCTCGCATAACATCACGGAAATCTCGGTTGTCTATTTTCCATCTATGCATTGGTCGTTTGTATGATGTTAAATCAAAGGCTCTCTCTAAGTTTGGATTACCATGACCACCAGATGACATTAGCCTTCCTTGCTTGTTGTGTTCCATCAATCCACTGTGTCCTCTTCTGTTAAGTGCAAAGTATAATTGAGCCGCTTCTACTGAATGAGGGTCAGTCATTTGTAGATGGTTATATCTATCTTTCAATTGCTTATAGTTATCCTTTGTATTAGGACCAAAGTTAGGGATAGTTAAACCTCGTTTCAAATGTCTTTGGAAATTAACAAGAGGAGAACTAGTATCATTCCACGAACCACGCTTTGGATTTACACCCATAATTGCTGCACCAGAGCCACCAAACACATCATGGAACGAGTGTGTATCTCGGAATGGTTCATATAATTCTCTCAACTGAGGCACTAACCATCCTTTACCACCATAATAGTTTAATGGTGTTGGTAGTCCTGCGATGCTACGTGGTTTGAATCCCTCCATTGCGTCTAGTCCACGCGTAGGATGAGAATGATGGGTGACAGGGAATGTTGGTTGCCCCGCTACTGCCTTTAACACAGACCAAGCAGCATCAATCGGCATCATTTCGTCAGCACCTTCCTTCTAGAGCGGCATACCCTTGTCTCGTGTGAGCGCGGGCGGGCATAGATGACCCTTGCGTTGTTTGTCCATGTTTTATCAGCACCAAATGATGTTACGATATGGAATGTTGTGCTAGTAATAGCATCATACGCTGCTGAATATGACAAACTACTATCTTGTGAAACAATCATTATCGTACCAGTTGCAGGGAACCCATCAGTAGATGCTACAGTTAATAGTTTAGTAGCATGGATATATTGTGCTGACCCACCACCTGTAATCTTCGTAGATAATGAGCCACCTACACCAATCGCACCACGCGCTGCCTTAGTCATATCTGTTGTGCCAATAGCAGAAGTGACATTGCCCTGTGAATACCGATGACCAATGATGAAGCCTACGTGTCTATCAGGTGATGTGTTTGCAATAGTTTTGCTATCGTCACTATGATTTCTAGTCTGCATACCCATAAAATTAATTGATGTTACCATTGGTCTAACTCGTATGGTAGCCTTGCCTGTATTACTATAGTTCAAGGTCTGGATTTGCTGTGTTAAATCTGGCTCGGTCATATCATTTTCTAGTTCGCCACTGCCACTGAACCCACTAAGCATTCTTTCAATACCTGTTTCAAATGTTGCAAAATCAAAGTTAGAACTATGTTTGCTTAGTGTATGTTTTGCTTCTAGTACTGCCACGTAGCGATTTATACCTGTGCTAGATGCGTTATAGTGGACTACATCTCCCGGTGATATATCCCATGAATCAATGTGGCCTTTACTACGTAGTATATTCTGAGCCTTGTTATTCATACGTAAGTATTCATTGGCCACCCTACGTGCTGCAGTTTCTGTGCGAATAGATGGGTCTTTAATTTCAATTGTTTTGATAGAACCCTGCTTCTTTTGTAATGCCCCATCATCAACAACGACAACAATATCATCATTGTTTGCTCGGCGTTTCCCTAGTACTTTCAATCGGTTAGCAAGCCCAACTAACGGTTGGCTTTCAACAGAACCAACACCAGTACTCTCACCTATTATTCTATCAGTTAATAGGAACACAGTCGGTGCATATAATAAATTACCGAATCGGTCATAGAATATTGTGTGTCCATCGTGTCGCCCTATGAACTCTAATGCACTAATGATATTAACACCTTGAAGATTAGTAGATATAAAACGTGTTGAGTGTCTAATCAAATCAGCCCCAAGATAATTTGTATTTGTCTGACCTGCTCTAGGCCCACTTAATGATAATCCAACATCAATAGAGTTTAAAGAATGAGGAACACCTACAAACAATTGTTGTATTAAATCTGTTGTGCGTAACCCAACATTAACTACCTGTCCTAGCCGCACAGTTCTTTCATCAAACTCAATTGCATTGAGGTTCCTACCTCTCATATTTTGTAATATCAATCTTGACCCATATGTAGCAGATTGAACTTCTTTTGTTCGTAGTCTTTGTTCAGCACTATCTTCTTTTGCAAACAATAACAACGGTGGTGTGCTTGAAGATGATAACTTACTGCCGTTAAAATAAACTGCATTGTTATATCTAGACCCATCACGTGTTGGGTGTGTGATACGCAAACCATCTTCTTCTTCAATGATGTTGTATGTTCTATCATGTGTATATTGAAAGTCAGTTGTTAATGGTGGTGTAACTTTAATCACAGTGCCTGTTACATTACTTCGTTCTCGCACGTATTCTGCATGAACAATGGTATTATCAACTAAAACAGGAGCACGTATCACACTAGATATTTCATTAAAAATGGTGTCTTGGCGACCCTTTGGTGGGAATGCCTGTGTTGAAGTCATTACCAATCCACCGTCCTTAAATCTGTATAGTCATCTGGTGATTCGTCATCATGGTCTGATGTATTGAAATCAGTAGTACCATCTTCACCCTTTGGATGCAATGATTGACTATATCGTGGCTCTACTGTATAGTCATGACGGATTGTTTTGTTATCTTCTTCGCCAATACTTTGCCTTCGCGCTGCATCAGAACGATAATGTTGTAATGTATTTTCACTAATAATAATACGAGCGACACTAGTTGCTAATGATACGGATACACCACTCACATCTATACCATGAATCAAAGGACCATGTGACTTGTTAGTATAGAAGTTGGCTTTGTCTGGTATGTATGATGCTACATATGGTGGTAATATTGGTGATGGATTCGATGTTTGGACATACCTACCACTAGTTGCAGCGCGAGCATTTGGCATATCATAATTGAATAATCCATACCTACTACCAACTGAATATTTATGATACATATTAACACTTGAGGCTTGTGGTCCTGCTGCTATTGCTTGGCCACGAGGTCTAAACATAGCAACGTGT